>Ga0316196_10000152_pt1 | contig 22979 bp, 18 predicted proteins | sample Eddsed2cm_MG_FD_204938 | JGI IMG/M metagenome (GOLD analysis project Ga0316196, IMG submission 204938) | Coastal sediment microbial communities from Maine, United States - Eddy sediment 2 cm | ecosystem: Environmental > Aquatic > Marine > Coastal > Sediment | place: USA: Maine | collected... | reverse complement strand
TCTGCCCCAATCTGCAACGTTACCCGTTGCGCTGGAATCAAAGTCGAGCGCCAGCCCTTCCAGGTATGCCTCGTAAGCCGCAACGGACGCCGTTCCCGCCGAAACCATTTTTGCCAACGCCTTAGGATCCATCGCTGTCTTCAGTGCGTTCGCAATTTCGAAAGCAACGTTCTCCTGAATCTCGATAACGTCTTTCGGCTCGCGATCAAATGTCTCCGACCACAGATGAAAACCATCACTGGCTCGAATAAGCTGTGCCGTGACGCGAAGGCGTTCCCCGCCACGCCGGACAGAGCCTTCCAGGATGTGTGCAACCCCGAGTGCTGCCGCAATTGCCGAAATATCCTGGTTTTGCCCCTTGTACTGAAACGACGAGGTGCGAGAGGCAACGAGAAGGTCCGGCGTTCGTGCCAGTGAGTTGAGAATTTCTTCGGTCAGCCCGTCGGCAAACCATTCCTGCTCTTCATCCGACGACATATTGACGAATGGCAAAACAGCGATCGACTTGTCCAGTGACGCCTCGACAATTGGCTCAGGCGTTTGTTGCCGTTCCCAGATGAAATAGCCAACCGCAACAACCAGTGCCGCCATGATGACAAAGTTGAGTTTTTTGCCGGTTGAGTGAGTGACGGATTCGGACCGATCGACCTCGGCTGTTTTCTTGACACCCTCCGGCGTCATCTCGAAGGCCCAGGCAAACAGGCAGACGAACGGGAAGCCGAGCAACAACACGACGGCAAAAGTCTTACCGACCCAGGCTGGCGTCTCGAACATCTCAAACAGGATATCGCCGACCTGCAACGCAACCCAACCGAGCACCATGTAGGCAATACCCACACGCACTACGTTGCGTCGTTTCAGCTCATTGAACAGGTTACCCACGATCTTCTCCCCCGTTTGTGACGTGGACAATAGCATTATGGGAGTACAATGTCGGTTACTGAAGACTGAATAGTCGACATAATCATGACACCGAAACAGGGATTACTCGTCTGTTGCCTAAGCATCCTGCCCTGGGGATCCGCGTTCGCCGAGCGCGACTGGTACAGATATGAGAACACCTATTTCGAGGCCTTCAGTGATGACTCACCACGCAACGTTCGAAAAACACTTGATGAACTGGAGTTGTTTCGCGCCGCTGTTGCACAGATTGCGAACATCCAGATCCCTGATGATGCGCCGAAAGTTCGTGTTGTGAGTTTTGCCTCAAACACAGAGTTTCATTCACTCATAGGCAGCATCTATATTGACGGCTTCACGACATCAAGCGACGGAATTCACTACCTGGTTCTCGCCGACAAGAGCACTCCAGAGTGGGAGAAACGAGCAGCACGACACGAATACGCGCATGTCTTGCTCAGCTACAAGAACTTTCCGTACCCCAGCTGGTTTCACGAAGGATTCGCTGAACTCATGTCAATGACGGAGTTTCGTAATCGCGATAGGGAATTTTCAGTTGGCAAGCCCACTGGACGGCAGAAGTATTCAAATCAGTCACCGCAGTGGAGTGCGCTCCTGGCGAGCGATTTCAACATGCATGGGATCAGAGACTGGGGCGATCGATCGGATGTGTACTTGTTGTCCTGGGTATTGACGCATCACTTCATGATCGATGACGACTTCGCCAATACCGACAAGCTGGTCCGCTACCTCACGCTGCTCGGGCAAGGCCAGGATTCAGTCAGTGCGTTCGAGGCCTCCGTTGGGGAACCCGCCGACGAGTACTGCAACAAACTCCTGCGGGAATATTCCAAGCGCAAGCTCAGGTTTGTCACCTACGAGTTCAATCCGGAGTTCCTGGACCTGGAATTTGTGCGAAGCGATGCGTCAATAGATGACATCAGGCCACTGCTGGACAAGTTGGAGCGTAGAGGAACTGAAAACTAGAAGCTGAGGATGAGGGTCCGCGGGCTGTTAGACTTCTCACCGTGTTAAGCCTCAACAACATCAGCCTTCGACGCGGGCGCAAGGTTCTCATCGAGAAAGTGAGCTTCCAGGTGCATGCCGGGCAGCGCATGGGTCTGATTGGCGCCAACGGCAGCGGCAAGTCATCACTGTTCGCCATGTTACTCGGCGAGTTGGAGCCGGACGACGGTGAGTTGGGGCTGCAACCCGACGACGAAATCGCCCACGTGGCGCAGGAAAGTCCGCATGGCACCGGCTCTGCGCTTGATTACGTTATGGATGGTGACACCGAGCTGCGCGAGGTTCAGGCCGCTATTGCGGAAAGTGAAGCCAAGGAAAACGGCCAGGCTCCTCACGCATTATACGAGCGCTTGGAGGTCATCGACGGGTTCAGTGCGGAGGCTCGCGCCGCAAGACTGTTGCACGGGCTGGGATTTGCGGCCAGCGAGCTGCAGCAACCCGTCAATGCATTTTCGGGCGGCTGGCGAATGCGCCTTAACCTCGCGCGGGCGCTCATGTGCCGTTCCGACATTCTGCTGCTGGATGAGCCCACCAACCACCTCGACTTGCCCGCCATCCTGTGGCTCGAACGCTGGCTGAAGCAGTACGAAGGCATTCTCCTGGTCGTCTCGCATGACCGGGATTTCCTGGACGAGATCTGTACCCGTGTTGCCCACATAGAACACGAGGAAATTAGCCTGTTTACGGGCAACTACAGTCAGTTCGAAGCGCAGCGCGCGGAACAACTGGCGCAGCAGCAGTCCATGTACACGCGCCAACAGAAAGAGATCAAACACATTCAAGGCTACGTGGATCGATTTCGTTACAAGGCATCAAAAGCACGCCAGGCACAGAGCCGCCTGAAGATGCTCGAACGCATGCAGTTGATAGCGCCCGCGCACGTTGATTCACCGTTTCGGTTTCATTTTTTCGAACCGAAGAAGCAGCCACAACATCTACTGGGCCTGACCGACGCGGTACTGGGTTACGACGGTAATCATCACGAACCGGTACTCGACAAGGTCAACCTGACTCTGTCGGCTGGCGATCGCATCGGCCTGCTGGGTGTAAACGGCGCCGGTAAATCGACGCTGGTGAAAGCCCTGGCCAGTGGCAGCACATTGCTGGGCGGCGAGCGCGTCCTTAGCAAGGACACGAAGATTGGCTACTTTGCCCAGCACCAGCTGGAACTGCTCACGCCGGAGCAAAGTCCGATCGATCATCTACGTGAATATGCCGGCGGTGATCGCGAGCAGGACCATCGCAATTACCTGGGCCGCTTCGGCTTCAGCGGTGAACGCATTTTCGAACCCGTGGCACCGTTTTCCGGTGGCGAGAAAGCAAGGTTGGTACTGGCCCTTATGATTCGCCAACAGCCCAACCTGTTGCTGCTTGATGAACCAACCAATCACCTGGATCTCGAAATGCGCCAGGCGTTGAGTGTCGCGCTCATCGAGTACACGGGCGCGCTGGTCGTAATCTCGCATGACCGCCACCTGCTGAGAAGCGTCTGCGACGAATTGTTGATCGTCCACGACGGCATCGTCGACCGCTTCAAACGCAGCCTCGACGAGTACCCGGCCTGGCTCAAGGAAAGGGAGCTGCGGCAAAACAGGGCTGCCGACGAAGCAAAAGAAGTCCTACCCAAGCAAGCCAGCAAGAAGCAGCAGCGCCAGGAGCAGGCGCAGCGTCGAAAGCGCCTCAAACCGATGTTCGACAAGGTACGAGACATTGAGCAGCAGCTGGCTGACGGCCGCTCGAAACTGGACGCGTTGGAAGAACGCCTCACAGACCAGACTATTTACACGGACCAGGCCCGCAAAGGTGAATTAACCCAGCTCGTTCAGGACCAGGCGGACACGAAAGCCGAGATCCAGACCCTGGAGTGGAACTGGCTGGAGGCGAGTGAAGCGCTGGAAACTGCCGAGTAGCTGTTTATAATGAACCGGTTGTGCGAGCGCGTTCATGAAAATTGTCGAGACTACTCTGTGGGTCGTCGGTACCGCGCTGATCCTGGTATTTCTTGGCAGCATCACGATTTCCGAGTACAACCGCGTCACCGATATAGCGGAATTCAGAGCGCAGCTCGAACAACCCGAGGTTGCCGCCGAGCCGGATGTGCCCGGCCACCCGTTGGTCAGGGTCCAGGAACCCGAGTTCGAGATCGACATCAACGATCCCGACAAGTCTTTGTGGTCACAGGGACGAATTGCACATTTCGAGGAAAGCCGCGAACAGGAAGCGGGCGACGTATTGGCGCTGCTCTCGATTCCGTCGCTCGACCTGGAGGTGCCGCTGTACGACGGTGCCTCCGAGTTGCACATGAATCTCGGCATCGCGCGCATTCGTGGCACGGCACGACCCGGCGAAGACGGCAACCTGGGCATTGCGGGGCATCGCGACGGCTACTTCCGCGTGCTGGAAAACATAAACTTCGGTGATGAACTGCACCTCACGACGATGGATGGCGTTCTGACCTACACGGTCGATGAATTGAAGATCGTGGATCCATCGGCAGTCGATGTTCTGGACGACAGGGGAATGGCGTCTATTACCCTGGTTACCTGCTACCCCTTTTATTTTGTTGGTCATGCGCCTGAGCGATTCATCGTGCATGCCACATTAGAAGAGACGTAAAACAAGAAACAAATGGAGAAGAAAATGAAGAAGATTATTGCTTTGCTGACGTCGGCACTGTGTCTGTCCGCATTCGGTACGAGTGCGCTTGCGCAGGACGAAAACGGCACGGGACTGACATGCGCCGATATCGAGTTCCATGCTGATGTAAAGGCCCGTGCTGCTGATATCGACCAGGCTTGCCGCGACGTTGTCGAACTCAACGGTGCAAGATACGCGAAGACCATGGTCAAGTTGGATGACGTGCGCGGCAACAGAGCTAAGTTTCGCTTTATCTACCCGGATGGCAGCAGCGGATCTCGCCACTCAGTGCAAGTCGATTCAAACTGGCGTGCGACGATCCAGGGCCGCGAATATCGCATGAGCCAGCTGGCTCGCGGTCAGGAGTTGAGCGTCTACCTGCCGGCGGACCGCTGGGAAGCGCATTTTGGCGCGCCGAGCGCAACGTTCGTCACTTATGCACCGGCCGCTATTGCTGCCGCCGATTATGACGATGACATGGGCTCCGGCGCAATGCTGCCCGCCACCGCCAGCCCACTGCCGCTGTTTGGCCTGTTTGGCGGACTCATGCTGTTTGGTGCGTCGCTGATCCGGATCTTCCGTCGCAGCTAGACCAGCAACATCTGCAACAAGATAAGGCCGGCCTTGCGCCGGCCTTTTTCATGGGTTGGAGCGGGTGAAGGGAATCGAACCCTCATACTCAGCTTGGGAAGCTGATGTTCTACCATTGAACTACACCCGCAAATCAGGGAGTTACGTCTCACTTGGGCTCAGCTGAGCATAAAAGTGAGCGTACTTGGATTCTAAGCGATAATGAGGGCCGCAGAGAAGCGGCTCATCCATTGCAAGGATGAGCCGCGAGGGGATCGACAGTCTGCCGGGTACGAAGCTGAGATAGAACCAGCCAAGATTGCCGTTTCGCTAATCGATCCTCTCTACGTCACCAAGCACCCAGGTCGTGTAGAAATCCTTGCTCTCTGGTCCGTACAGACGAAACAGGAGGAAGAAGTCTTCGCCGGTCGGAATCCAGTTGGCCTCTTTGCCATTCGGGGCTTCGGGTCCGAAGTAGATGTCGTAGGAACCATCGGAATTTGCCTGCATCGCTGCAGCGTCTCTGGAGGAGAGCCCTACTCTCGGGACGTCGCGAACAAAGCCCTTTGTTTCCATGCTGTAAACGATGACAGACCAGAAATCCTTTGCCGGCGTGTCGGGAGGTACATTCAGTCTATACGTCGATTCGCCGTCCAACAGCTTGCCATCGGCGTCGTAGAGACCGGTCAGGTAGAACGTACCTCCGCCGAGGTATTTCGGCAGGTAGGTAATCCAGAAATAACTACCACCCGCACGGTCGTCAACGAGTACCGAGTCTTCGGTCTCATAAGGAAAACCAGCCTGCGGCTGGCCCGGCGCGAAGTCCCAGACGGTCCATTGCGATATCAGCGTACCGTCCGGTTGCTTCCACAGCGGCACGGTAGCTTTGCCCGGAGAGACAAAGAAATCCTGCATCGATGCGTATGCAAGCTGAAGCCCTTCGTGCATCGCGCGCTTCTGGCGCTCACTCGGCTCGAAAGGCTTGCCCTTTTCTATTCCGAGGTCTTTCAACAATGACACCATCACCTTGTCCTGGGGCCGAACCGGGTTAGCCTGGATCGTGTCGTTGATGTCCTGGAAAAACGTGTAGTTGTAGTAGGGCAGACTGTCGTACGGAACGTCCGTGGCATCGAGATATCGGGTCGGCGGCGGATCGTCGGCCTCCGCCAGGTAGTAGATCCGAATGGTCTGTGCGTATTCGGCGGCGTCAGCATCCGTCGCGCCATTATAGAGCCGCGGCCGGAATGCGAAGTGATTCTGGTAGGTATCCGTCTCATAGACGAGATAACCCTCACTCTCGAGATCCTCCTTCGATCTGGGCCCTGAGTAGCCTGGCGGTAGCAACAGATACTTGCCTCCCTCGCCTTTATCCGCGCCGGACGGGCCGACGTCCTCGATCGGCTGATCCCACGCATTCACGATCGTGCCGAAGTAGCTGACCTTGTCGGTCGCGGCAGGCACCTCGATAACGATGGGACCCGGCTCAGCGGTCACCGATGACCACGCGTATGCCGTTACGTCATTGGCCGTGAGGAAGCCATGCTTGGAGTCGAACGGAGCGCGGAGGTAGGCGACATCGTTCAGGTCACCGCCGAGGTCACGTCGCGTGGCCTTGATGAAGTCGATCATGCCAACGGCCGGCATTGCCCAGATCGCGCCCTGGGTTGCCCGCTGCACCATGATCTCGTATTCGATGTCGCCTTTGGCCTGGGCATTTGCGAGCACAGCGTCTCGTTGATCGAACGACTGTTCCGCGGGCGGTTTCGCAACCTGGGAATACGCGCCGGCGCTTGCGAGCAACAAGAACGCTGACCAGACCAACACGACGCTACGCATTGTCCGTCTCTGCATCACCGTCCTCTACTTCGCCACGTTCGTCCTGCTTGCACTCGCGCTTGTCGTTGCCGACACGCCCTTCGTCCTGGCGACAATCTCTTCGATCCTCCCGGCGATCCGGCCGATCCTCCTGCCTGTCGTCGCGACGCTCCTTGCGGGGGTTGTCGGCGACCAGCAAATCAACAGCCTCGCCTGGATCAACCCGGCTGGGCGCTTCGGGCATGCTGAAGGCCGCAATGCCAATGATGGTCAATAGTGTGAGTGCAAATACACCGTGTTTTTTAATCATGTTCATTATTATGTTTGAGTCCTTTAACGTTGTTATCGACAGCTGGAAATCTTTGATGAAATCCTTCTAGTCGGCGACAAGTTCGGGATCGCTCGGCTTCCAGGTCTGGTCGTAAAATGACTCCAATGGCCCGTAAAGACGGAATATCGTGTTCCAGCCTTTGCCGGGGACAGTCTGGATCCAGTTGTTCTCCATACCGTCAGGCGGCTGTGGGCCAAAATAGATGTCATACGAACCATCGGCATTCGCTTTGACGTCGCCGAGATTGTCGACGCCCGGGAAACGCTGGTCGGTCTGCAGCATCGAACGCGTCTGGTTGTCATACAGCGTGAACGACCAGAAGTCCTTCGCCGGCACGTTCGGCGGCAGGTGGATCTTGTAAGTCTTGCTGCCATCGAGTGCATCGCCATTCTTGTCGAGATAGGCGATCAGGTACTGGGAGCCCTTGCCGACATTCTGTACTGCCATCGCAGGCGTGATCCCGGTGGCGTAGAAATGCATGTAGACGCGCGAGTCCAGCAGCGTGGCGCCGTTCATCAGGAAGTCGTAGTGACCCTCGATAAACGGGTTCGTCCAGACACGTTCGCCAGGATACTTGTAGAAAGCCTCCTCTTTCGGACGGGCGGTTAGTGCTCGCGCCATGACGGAGCCTATCTTTGCCGCGTCAGTCAGGATCTCCTTCATCCTGGAATCCGGCGCGAAGGGTTTGCCCTTCTCGATGCCAATAGACGCCAACAGGCCGCGGATCTCGGGGCTGAGTCCATTGACCGGCTCTGCCTGGATCGCCTCGTCGAGTTCTTCCCAGTACCCGAAGTCCATGCGATGAATCGTGTTGTGTTCGCTACCGGACACATTGACGAAATTCATCGTCGGGGGATTGTCTTTCTGCGGCAGGGGATACATGCGAAACTTCGTTCGCGTCGCCTCGATCGCCTGCCTTGTCGAACCATCGACCTGGAAACCCCGCCATACTACCCAGTTGCCGTAGGTCTGCGACCGAGCCACGTGGTAGCCGTCTGGAATGTCGCCCTCGTAGCCCGGCGGCAGAATCAGGAATTTGCCGCCCTGGCCTTTGTCCGGACCAGCGTTGCCGAAATCGACAACGTACTGGAACCAGGCGTCATCGATAAACCCGAGGACATTCGGCGGTGTCTCCAGCACCATCGGTTCGTCGCCCAGTTCCATCCAAGCAGCCTGGTAGACCGACACCGTGTTCGGCGTCAGCCACAACGACTTCGAATCCATCAGGTTCTCGAATTGAAGTACGGTGGTATTGGGCGGGCCGAAACTCCGAAGACCATGTTCCATTGCCACGAGCGAAGCCACCTGGATCGTCGACAGGAACGCCTGCGTCGCGCGTTGCAAGTCGAGTTGGTCATAGACCTTCTGTGTCGTGGCCTTGTCAGGCACGCCGTCAAAAGAAGTCAATGTACCGATGCTCGTCTCCAGTCGATCGGGTGTCGCGATGCCGTCCGGGATTTCGGTCGTCATGTTCATCGCCGGCGGCGAATCGGCCATCGCCGTTGCCAGCGTGCTGCACATGAGCGTTGCCAAAAATAACTGTCTTGTTTGCATAGTTGTTCTCTTGGGAAATGTTGGTTCTTTTGCCGCTCAGGGGCGGATAAGGTCGGACGCCCTGGCGTCGAGCCACCTCTGGCCATACAGGGCGGAAATCCACAATCTTGCAATGGCGTCCCGGACCGGACCCGGGCGACGCCGCGGCCTCGTGCCGAAAGCATCGATAAATGTGTAAGCGTCGAGACGATTCAGCGCGAAAGCCATCGGCTGTGCATCGAACGATGGAATGAGACCCTCGGCCTGGTCAGCTTCGATTCGGCTGGCCACAACGTCGTCGAAACCCTGTAGAAATCCCGTCCAGGCCACCTCCATGCGACTGTCCGATGTCGCTGCATCGGATGACGCACGAAGTATAGGGCCGCGTCGATAACAAACGCGCACGAGACCGTCCAGGCTCTCGTGCAGCAGACTGACCGGATCACCGGTGCCGACGAGCCAGGGTTCCGCTACTCCGATTATTTCGTCTCCCAGTGTCCCGAGCAGCGTCTCCATCAGTTCATGCACATCTTCGAAGTACTGATAGAAAGCTGGCCGGCTTACTGTTGTCTCCGCCATCAGGGACCGGATGGTCATCTCCCTGAACGGCCGGGTCCACAGAAACTCCTGCGCTGCCTCCAGGATCTCTTCTCGAGTCCCGGCTGCCTGTTCACTTGATTGAGTGCGACGAGTGGATTGGCTCGTTCGTGATTGCTGGGCGGCTGACATGGTGTCAGGAATCTACTGACACAGCGTCAGACTGTCAAGTTGGTTTTGAGGCTAGAGCTGAGCATACTCAGCAAGCCTGCCGGACTCAGTTGGTTACTTTCGCGTGATCTAACTCGTTGAAACCGGTGGTCGCAAGACCATGGAAATCAAGCGGTTAGAGCGATGCCCAACTCAGCGACGCCGATTGGGAAGCTGATGTTCTACCATTGAACTACACCCGCAAATCAGGGAGTTACGTCTCACTTGGGCCGAACTGAGCATAAAAGTGAGAGTACGGGGATTCTAAGCGATTCTGGGGGCTGCAGAGAAGATATTCATCAGGGCAAAACCCGACCGTTCCAATTTCGGAACAAACATTCACACGTTCGATGAAATTCCATTGTTCGCAATCGGCTTGTTTCACACAGCAGTGACAATCGACTGAACCGCTGCCCGCAAGTAGTATGTCAGCACCTACATGCCAGGACCGGTGAAGATGCGTTCCAAGCAAGATTTCTTTCCATATATACCTGCCGTCTGTTGTGCTCTGTTGATCGGGTGCGAGGAAGGTCATGCGCCAGATCCAGCTACACCAGTCAACGAAGTCGAATCCCGCAATGCGGCGTCGGCTTCAGCGCCCGACCAACAGTCAGCTGACCCCGCAGACACTCTGCGTAACGTCTACTTCGGAGAGACGCACGTCCATACGACATATTCGCTCGACGCATATCTTGGCGGAAACCGTCTCACGGCATCGGACGCTTATCGCTACGCGAAAGGAATGCCGGCTACGGTCAATGGCCAAACCAGGCAACTTGCGCAGCCTCTGGATTTTGTCGCGGTGACTGACCATGCGGAATACCTGGGTGAAATGTATTCAACTCACGTCGACAGTGCTCCCGGACATGACCATGAGCTGTTACAACAGCTCAGGGGCCTGACCGGACTGGAAGAACGCAGGGAATGGTTCGTCAAGTACGTCGTGTCATCCAATCGAAGCGCCAAACCGGAGCACCCGCCATTCTATGCCGGCCCGGATACAGTTCGGAGTGCGTGGCAAGTCACCATCGATGCGGCAGAAGAGCACAATGATCCTGGTAAGTTCACCGCATTTATCGCTTTCGAATGGAGCGGCGCGCCGAATGGCGGCAACCTTCATCGCAACGTCATCTTTCGTGGCAAGGCTGTTCCCGAGGCGCCTGTAAGTTACATCGATATCAACCGCGAAGATGGCCTGTGGGAGTGGATGCGTCAACAAGAAGCCAAGGGAATCGAACTGCTCGCCATTCCGCATAACTCCAACGCGTCGAAGACAATGATGTTCCCGGACGTGGATGCCAGTGGTGATCCGATCGATATCGAGTATGCCCAGACCCGGCAACATTTCGAACCCCTGATCGAAATGATGCAGATCAAAGGCAATTCCGAAGTGCACCGTAAATTCTGGGCGGCCGATGAATTTGCTGACTTTGAGAATGCAGACTCAATCCAGAATTCGAGCGAACGGATCTTCACGAAGCGCGACTTCGTTCGCGAAGGGCTGAAGATCGGCCTGCAGAAACAGCAGGAACTGGGCGCAAATCCGTTCAAGCTGGGCTTCATAGGTGGGACCGATAGCCACAATGGCACCCCTTCGGACGTAGCGGAAGACAACTTCATCGGTGGCCATGGGCCTGAGGATGGAACGGTGGAAAGCAGACGTGAGTCCGGGGTTGCCGGTTGGATCGCTGGCAAGGATTTGTCTATCGGCTCTCTTGCGGCTGTCTGGGCGACGGCCAACACGCGTGCGGCGATTTGGGATGCCATGAAGCGGCGCGAAACTTATGCGACCAGCGGACCGAGAATTGCGGTGCGATTCTTCGGTGGCGTCGATCTCCCGGCCGAGCCGGATGACCTGTTATCGATGGTGGAAAACGGCTACGCGTTCGGCGTTCCCATGGGCAGCGACCTCCCTCCATCCGATGCTGCGCCAACATTCACTGTTCACGCCGTCAAAGACCCGAATGGCGCGAATCTCGATCGCATTCAGATTATAAAGGGCTGGGTCGACGCAGATGGCAACGTCCATGAGAGAGTTGTGAATGTCGCCTGGTCTGGCGACCGCCAGATTAGTCAGGACGGTAAAGTCCCATCAGTCGGAAATACGGTCGATCTCGATACGGCGCTGTACACGAATACGATCGGCGCAACGACCGTCGTTGGCAGTTGGCGCGACGATCAGTTCGACCCCGCACAACATGCGTTTTACTACGTTCGCGTACTAGAGATACCGACGCCTCGATGGACGACGTATGACGCCGTGCGCAATAACTTGCCGCTAGTGGAAGATGTGCCTGCAACAATCCAGGAACGTGCGTGGACATCACCGATCTGGCACACCCCGTAGAAAGAGCGGCAATGGCTTACGGGAAGAGCACCGCAACTTTCACGCGAAACATCTCGCCGGTCGCGTCGTCGCTTTCCTTCAGGATACGCCCGTAGCTCGCCTGTAATGAAACCGCGGGGTGGACGGCGTAGCCCAAGCTTAGGCCGCCGCCCCAGTGGTCCTTCTCGTTATCGTCTGCGATATTGTCAGTCGTGGTTTCGCCGCCTTTCTGGTACGCGAGGTCCAGCGAACCCCAGAGCTTCTGGCTGAACTCGTACACGAGATGGTTCTCTACCTTGAACAATGGATCCTGCTCCCGGCGTTGCGCCCCGCCCGTGGGATCGTCATTGTCCTGGTAGAAAGTAATGCCCGGATGAACCTCCCAGAACAGTTTCTGGTCGGACCCCAGCGGGACCAGCATGGGCAAACCGAATTTCAGACTCCAGCGGCCGGCGCCGATATTGAGCAAGTCTCCAGAGTCGTAATCGCCCAGCGTCGGTGTTGCCGAAACGAACAGGCCTAACTGGAATTGCTCAGGCTCGCGCCCGAATTCGGTGAGGTCCTTCGGCGACATACCGATCAATCCCAGCTTGAAGGAAACGACCGGGTCTCCCCAGCCGGTCTTTTGGGCGCTGATGCGGCGAATTTCTCCGGTACCCGGGTCTATCCCCTCGATATCACCTGAGACTCGCCCATAGAGCGGCGTAATCCAGATCTGCGCATAGCGGCCGCCCCAATCGAAGGCGTGGAGCATGGACACACCGTATAAATCTGCGTTTATGTCGGCGTCATTGATCAGGATGCTCTGCTGAAAGTTCTGGTTGCTCGAAATATCGATGTAGGTTGGAACGACGACCCACGGACCCACCGGGATCATGCGCTGGGCGCCCGGCCCGTCACCCTGCGCCAACGAAATACCTGGCACCATGGCGGACAAAACCAACGCCGCCAGCAAACTGCAGCGCTTTTTGCCGCTGCCGTGGAGTATAGATCGGAGATTCACGGGGTGTACCAGATGGGCGAACTCCACGCTCTCTCCTGGTGAGTCATCGGCACCTCAGGTGACATTTCGATACCGAACCGGAATGCGTCGTACGCCGTCCACCTCGGCGTCGGAATCTCGATCACGCGGGCGTAATAGAACGCCCTCTGCGACGGATCAAAATCCGGGTCCGTCCAGACGACGCCGAGCGTCGGATCCCCTATAGAGTCGGTCCAGGTAGCCTTGGCGACATCAACCGTATTGCCGACCGGGGCGAGTCGTCCGTCGGATCCGATCTGACGACGGTCTGCATCGCCCCACACCACGTCGTATACCCGCTCCTGTGCCTTGCCGTCCGTGCCGAGCCAACCCTTGACGATCTGGATGCGATCGAGATTGCCAGACAGCGGGTCCTTGACCGCGGCAACCAGGAAGGTAGGCGCCTTGCCCGTCGGCGCCGCGGTCAGGTCGCCACCCATGGGTACGCCCTTGGTATAGCCAATGTCAGCGATATAACGGGTTTCGGCATCGGCCGGCGTGAACCCCCAGCCGCCAAAGAAACGGAGCATGATGCGCGTACCCGATGTGCCGTATACCTCTCGACGCTGCATCGCGTCCCAGATAGCCTCGCGAGTATTCTCCATCGCCCACGCCGCCACGTAGCCGGCCGATAGGTAGTGCCATGAATACCGCGTCTTCCCGAAGCCCTCTTTCGACACATGGTCCCAGCGGTTGGGGCTTGGCTCCTGTACCGGCAGCTTACCGAAGAAATTATCCTCCTCGATAGAGGTCAGAGAGTTATGCACATCGGTTGACCCGACGAAGCCGAACTTGAAGGGATTGACGCCCAGCGTCTCCTCGAGTTCCAGTCCTCGCATTAGCCCGCCTCTAAGATACATCGTTGGCCGCATTTCGGCCGATTCGGGCTCGCCCTCCAGCGTCAAGTTGCCGTAATCCCAACCAGCGATACCCATGTCCCCGGCGAACTCGTCGATCGGCGACAGCGTTGGGTGCGTTTCACTGTTGCCCTTCGTCTGAATGATTTCCTGCAATACCTCGAAGCGTGATCGTGCAACTGCGTAGTCACGGTCCAGGGGTTGACCGTCGAAGTCGACAAGTTCGAACATGCGCCCGTTCGACAAATTGCCATTGTGCGGGATTGCCAGCATCCGCCCGCCCGTCTTCTCCTCGTACCGGTCCATCCACTCCCACAACTTCTCAGGGTCCTCACTCTGCCAGGAAGAGAACGGCAGGGCCTGGTCCGCCAGGCCCTTGCCGTCGCGATAGACCACAACGCGATGGAGATTATTGCCGCTGGGCACCGAAGTCCACTCGAAGCCAATCAATGCGGTAAATACTCCCGGCTCATTAAACTCTTCTGCAGTCTTGGTGTATCTCTCCCAGACCGACTGCATCACCGGCACTACAATCTCTGGATCCTGAACCGGCCCGGGTAACGTGCCCTGCGCTTGCGCGGACACCAGCTCGTTCGCCGCCGCGGCCGCCTCACCGCCTCCTGCCTGCATCATTTTATTCCAGCGAGCGAGCGTCGGATCCGAGACAAACTTCGGGTTGCCGTTATAGACCTCTGTAATAACGCCCAGGCCCTCCGCGTGATCGGCGATTACCAGGAAATCGAGTGGCCGAGACAGCTTTGTCGGCAGACCGGTAGACGACACAACTTCCTCTCCTCGTGCAAATCGGTACGACTGTTCAGGCGTCAGGCGGTTTCCACCCATGAATGCATCGCCCGAGTTGGACGTGTGGTTATGGGTGTCACCAAATAACACTCGGGTAGGAAAGTCGCGACCCGCATACGGGCTGTAACCCCGCGATCTCGCCCGTGTCTCCGGGGTTATTTCCTCGAGCGATGTGTCCCCGTAGGGATCGTAGACAATACGTTGTTCGTCCTGTGACTGTGCAAGTTGCGGCCCAACAAACAAGAGAAACATGAACTGTACTAACTGAATAACCCGTAATCGCATAACGTATGACCGCCTGTGTTGTGTCCGGCGATGGCAGCGTGCACTTCGTCGCACGCCGCAATCAGAATCACCAGTTTGTATTGTTCTGGCCGGGCCGGCAATGCAGCCGTTTACGAAATATAACAAGCGACCCGGCGTGAGGCTAAAACTGAGCATACTCAGAAAGCCCACGTGAATCAGTTGGCTACTTTTGGGTGATCTAACTCTTTGAAGCCGGTGGTCACAGGACCACGGAAATCAAGCGATTAGTGGTGTGCTCAACTCAGCGACTCCGATTGGGAAGCTGATGTTCTACCATTGAACTACACCCGCAGATCAGGGAGTAAGCTCTCTTGCCCGCCGAAGTGAGCATAAAAGTGAGAGTACTCGAATTCTAAGCGATTCTGAACGTACTTGGGGAATAGCATCGATTTTTCCGGGTTGGACAGGCACCCTTCACTGTCTAGGTAGAAATTATCAGCGAGAGGACCACGACAATGAAGGAAATATTCGGCTGCGCCTGTTGTGGCGGCGACTTTGGAAGGATCTTTCGTAGCAACCGTGCGGTACAGACCATGGCTTCGTCCGACCCGTCCACGGCGTTACCGATCATTCCGGGTATTTTGACCCGTAGAGATGTGCTCAAGGGAGGCATCGCAACGCTCGGGACTCTCAGCCTGGTTTCGTGTGGTTCGGAATCTAATGGCGTGGCCGCGACGGTTTTCACTGGCGGCACCATCCTCACGGTTGACACCGATTTTTCAGAGGCCGAGGCGATCGCTATCCGCGGCAACACTATTATCGCCGTTGGTTCCGATGCGGATGTCCGGGCTGCGGCAGGCGCGAACGCCCGGGTAGTCGATCTTGCTGGCAGGACTATGCTGCCGGGATTCATTGATGCTCATACACACGTCATCTCCGGCTCCGTTGTCGATGCCATCATGGACTACGTTGGTATGGCGAAGTACGGCACGACCGCCGAGGTTCTTGACCACATCGCCGCAAGCGCCGCAAGAACGCCTGCGGGCGAGTGGCTGGTCTTCAGGAATTTCGATCCGGCCGTACAGGAAGGTCTCGACGCGCTCACCTTCAACGAACTCGATTCCATTTCTACCGAGCATCCGATATTCGTATTCAATGCATCCGGGCACCTGGCCTACGCCAACTCCAAGGCTTTCCAAGTCGCAGGTATCCCCGACGACGTGGAGAATCCACCGGGAGCTGAATTCGTTCGCGATACCGACGGGAAACTGACCGGTATCATGAAGAACAATGTGGCCTTCCTCCAGGTGCTGAGCGCTTACCCTGCACTGGCCACGGCAGACCCTGTGGAGGCGCTGATCAGGCTCTTGTCGAAGTGGAGCCAACACGGCTTGACAACAGTCAGTGAACTCAGCTTGGGCGGTTTGTCACAATCTCCGGCGGATACCGAAGTGATGCTATCCGCGGCCGGTAGTGGTCGCCTGTCTGCACGTATTCGCGCTTATCCTTTTTATACGGTCTCCGCAGTCGAATGGGATGCCGCCGGGGTGATGCCCGGGACCGGGAACGCACTGGCGCGGGTTGCAGGCTACAAGCTCGTCGCTGATGGCTCCAACCAAGGCTTCACCGGACTGCAGCGGGAGCCCTACCTGGATTCTGATAACCGCGGCCTTGCCTACATGTCGGCGGATGAATTGCGAGAAGTTGCCCTCGATCGAGCCGGAAAAGGTTGGCAACTGGCCATCCATGGGAATGGCGATGCCGCAATCGACAACGTTTTGGATGCTTGCGAAGCACTTCGTGACGCGGGCATCGACATATCAAAGGTCCGTCCGCGCATCGAGCATTGTTCGATCCTGCATGACGAACAGATTTCCCGAATGAAGGAACTCGGTGTCTCGGCGAGCTTCCTGATCGGGCATGTCCATTACTGGGGTGTAGCGATGCGCGACGAAGTATTCGGTGAAGAAAAGGCGCAGCTTCTGGACCGCTGCCGGAGCTGCGAGCAGGCTGGGGTCGGCTTCTCCGTCCACTCGGACTTCATGGTTACTGACCCGGTGCCGCTGCACATGATCGAAATGGCCGTAACCCGAAAAACCTGGAAGGAGCCGAAATATGTGCTTGCGCCGCAAGAAAGAATCTCGGTCGAGACGGCGATTCGAGCGGTCACGTCCGAGGCTGCATGGCAACTCTTTTCCGAGCACGAGGTCGGTAGTCTCGAGGCTGGCAAGCTTGCCGACTTTGTTATTCTGGAAAAGGATCCGCGCGCGGTAGAGGTCGATAAGATCAAAGACATCCGGGTGCTCGAGACGTGGATGGACGGTGCGAAGATATTCGAGGCCTGACGTCGGCTTGTTCAGGTTTTTGTGAAATCTGGCAGATGATCTGCTGCCGCAATGTCAGGTCGCACGGGTAGCATAAAAAAGCGCCCGTAAGTGAGGCTAAAACTGAGCATACTCAGAAAGCCTTCTGGAATCAGTTGGCTACTTTCGGGTGATTTAACTCTTTGAAGCCGGTGGTCACAGGACCACGGAAATCAAGCGATTAGTGGTGTGCTCAACTCAGCGACTCCGATTGGGAAGCTGATGTTCTACCATTGAACTACACCCGCAAATCAGGGAGTTACGTCTCACTCAGGTCTGGCTGAGCATAAAAGTGAGAGTACTTGGATTCTAAGCAATTCTCATGCCCTGAGAGAAGCGATTGGGCTGCGCCTGCCCGGATACGACAGGACACCACCGAATTCGCTTGAAATATGCGGTGCCTAGGCGCGGATAGCCTCGAGGTGTTCGATGGCGACTTGCGCAGCACCCTGGATAACAGGAACCGGCGCCTTTGCCCTCAGCATGACGAACATGCCGAGCACAGATGCAGTAAAAAACCCCGCCTCCTTTTCCGGAATTACAGAATTGCACAGCTCGCCGTTGTTGCGTGCATTCTCGAGGGCAGAGAGAAATGATGATGAAACGCGGTCGAAATATCGCTGTATGAAGCGGGCACCGCTGGGGTATTCCGGACCGAACTCGACCGCCGTATTACACAATAAGCATCCTCGGCCCCAGGCAGGACTTCTTTGCGCGCTCCCGAAAAACTCGAGCAGCGCGCGTATCTCGTCGATGCCGGCGCCGGGTTCCTCGAGCGGCCCAAAGTTCCTCTCGACCACCTCGTCGTCATAGCGCTGCAGCACCGCGTCGAACAGGCCCTGCTTGCTGCCGAACTCCGCGTAGAGGCTAAATCGGTTGACCCCGAGCTCCTCGACGAGCATCTCCGCCGACGTTCCGGCAAATCCGTGGTCACGAAAGACCTCCATGGCCTTACCGAGCAACACGGCGCGGTCATAGCTTTTCCTGCGTCCCATAGGGGTATCTTAATTGACTGCCTGTGGATCTTATGATATCTAAATGATCGTTTAGAAAAAAGCCCAGCAGGAGGTTACAGGAGATGGCCGCAAACACAACACTAGTCGTTACCGCAGTCCCCAACCCGAATGAGATGGCATCGGTTCAGGAGTATCTCCAAGGCGTTATGCCGCTGCTGATGGGGGCCGGGGGCAAACCGGTCAAACGCCTCAAGGTTGACGAGGTGATCCATGGTAAGCCCAGTGGAATGTTACTGGTGATGGATTTCGACTCTGCAGACGCTATTGGCGAGATGTTCAAGTCCGACGACTACGCCGCCCTGATCCCGGCGCGGGACAAAGGCTTCGCGGAGATGAATATCCAGCTGACCCGCGAGATGTGAACTCTGGACCTGAGCCATAACGCATCAAGGGTTCCGTGCTAAGGGCCGACCAGTTGAATCTGTCGGGCACTTAGCCTTCACATCCTTCGAAGTGCGCTCGCAAAAGGGCGGTCCATTCGGCATCTCCACCGTCGCTTACATCAAGGAGACGCAAGCGAAAATCAGTGTAACCAGGGTGGTTTGGGACCGGCATGATCGCATCAACCACGTGCCCATCCTCTGCATCCAGCCACAGTCGCCCCTCCTTGCCCGTCGATAGGTCAATCTCGAAAGCCGATCCGGTGAGGCGATACTCGTCCGCGACAAAGCCGAGGTGTTCACTCTGCCCGACATGCTCCGCGGTCACTTCGCCCATCCAGAACAGTGGATCCGCGGCGGACGGGTCTGTCCACAACAAAGCCATGCCAAAGCCGAACCCGTTCTCCGGTTTGTCCAGATGCGGCGTCGAGACAGTAAGGCTGGCCAAGTCGAAGTCGAACAGGGTCCAGTTGGCGCTCTCGATCTTGACGTCATCGCGGACCTCCATGTCCGGCAACTGCACCAGCATCTCCACTTTACCGGTTTCCGGATTCAGCTCCAGAAATGCAAAGTCGACGTGCTGGGCGTCAGTCTGCAGTACACCGCCCGTGATCACCGGCGCCGAGAGGGTTGCCTGATCGAGCTCTGCCGTTACCAGCGCTGCGCGGCGGCAGAGCCCGTTTTCCTTGTAGACCTCGATATGAGTGGCATCGCGGCGGAAGACGGTAACCCTCTCGTCCATCGAACCGTCGGTATTGGTGCGTTCGTAGTAATAGATGCGGCCGATCTCATCATCGCTCTTATGATAGGTCCACGGACTACTGGCCTGCACAGAAGCCGCGATCGAGACGACGCCTGCAGCGACACCCAGCATAAGAGGTCTGAACGACATGTTAGTCTCCATTGATCAGATGCAGTGCGGTTTCAAGTACGGCATCTGTGCCGGCCTCATAGTCCGCAAATGTGTAGGAAATGGCGATATCCGGTGTTCGAAAGCGACGCTGATCATCCGGTGTCGACGTCTGGTAGTACTCACTCGCATGGATGATCGGCAGAGCCGAATTCGGAGTGACGAAGATATTCGTCTCGCCGTAGTGATTGGGCCGATCGGCCGTCGCCTGACCGATGAAGCGGGCAGCCGTGCGCTGCTCCAGCGCGGACACCAGCATCACGGCGGCGGAGTGGGTACTCCGACCGGTGAGTACTATCAGGCGTCCGTCCCGATTGAGTGACTCGCTCTGTGCAAGGGCATGCACGAGCCCCTCGTTGAGCGTGCCATCACCGCCAAGACATCGGCGCAGATCAATGATCAGCGCGGGTTCGCCCGTGGCCTCCGCCTGTCTCACCGCAGCCTGTGCCAGTTCTGCGAAGGTTTGATCTACGCCGTCACGGATCTCAGTAAACTGCAGGTAGGTCGCGCCCTCCAGTTCCGCGATACGGATATGGCCATCGAAAGCCTGCATCCAGAAGGGCTGCCGCTCTGCAGCAATCTGCCAATCCTGTTGTCCCATGGGTCCGCCATCCGTGGAGAAGATCCAGTTATACGCGGCGGCCTCATCAAGCGCCGTCAGATCAGCAGTAAGACTTTCTCCCCCGCGCTGAAGCGACAACGCGACGTGGCCATCGGACGCCAGGCCGAGTGCCGTAAGCAATTCGACCTGCATCAGCCATTCTGCAACAAACTCCCGCGCGAAGTTTGTCGCGTCCTGGGGCAGAAGCTCCATAACTCGCGCAATCGCCGTCTTGGCCGGCACGTCGCCGAAGCCGTTGACACGCGCACCGAGAAGATCAGCATGGGCTTGCGGAGCGCCGACGATGTACAAACCATCATCAAACAGCTCGAAACGAATCGGCAAGGAAGAGAAACCCGGGCCGGGCGGCAACCCGTCAAAAGGCAGACGATGCATGGGCATCCAGGTGTGACCGTCACCCACCATGGCCACCAGGCGAGCAAAACCGGTGATGCGCTCTGCCCGGCTCAACTCAGGAAGTGCAGCCCGATATTCCGCAATCGCCTGCTCGAATTCGGCGCGGGGTGTATGGAAATAAGGATTGTCATGTTCCGCATGCAGGACCTCGAGGAACGCGTCGAGGTCTTCCTGCCAGGGCGTATCGTCCCGCTTGGCGCACGCTATCCCGCCATAGAACAGGGCAAGTGCGAGAGCGCTGATGGTCAGGAATCGTGACATTGAAAATCCTCGTTGAATCGTAGTTCCAGGAAAGGTCGGCCTAAATCCAGATCTATTCCTGTCCTAGATGAACGTAGGTCTGGCATTGGATGCAAAAATCCGCAACATTTTTTTGATGTCAGAGAGAAGTACTTTGAATCGGTTAGCCAAATCTGCCGAATCAGATGAGAAAATGAAGTGAGGCTAAAACTGAGCATACTCAGAAAGCCCACTGGACTCAGTTGGTTACTTTTGGGTGAGCTAACTCTTTGAAACCGGTGGTCACAGGACCACGGAAATCAAGCCTCAGGCGACTTTCGCCTTGTCGTCGAATTCGATCACGACACTCAATCTACCACCCAATGCCTGGACGGCGCTTTGCAGTGTTTGCAATGTCACGGAAACATTGTCTGGATCCAGAAGCCGGTCCAATGCGGACCGACTGGTCTCCATCCTTCGCGCCAATTCAGACTTGGAAAGGCCGTGATCAGACATCACTCGAGCGAGTTGGAACGCAATGACTCGTTTCACAGCTGCAGCCGTTGCTTCCTCGAGAATTCCTTCGTCCTCGAGAAAACCGTCAAAGTTACTGCCTACGTTTTTCTTAGCCACAATTACGACCTCAATTTGTTCAGGCGGCGTTTGGCAAGCGCCAGTTCGTTCGCCGGAGTCTTTTGAGACTTCTTTATGAATCCATGCAACAGAACGATGTTGCTCTCGTAAATCGTAAAGAACGTCCGCGCAATGCCGGGTCCCAAATTCGACCGAAGCTCCCAAAGTCCTTCATCCATCTTCCGAGCCACTGGCATGCCAATCGGCCAGCCAAACTGTAACGTCTTGACGTCCTCGCCAATCGCTTTCCGGTGATCACGACGCATGCCTTTGAGCCACTCCCGAACAGGCTCCCGACCTGAATCCAGCCGAAAGAACTGAACGGAAACGGGCCGTTCCCTGACCATCTACGGATTGTACCAGAATTGGTACATCTCTCAAGACCTGCTGGCAACTTGATGATTCACCGTGCGACGAATGCGCACGCCACGCAAGCTGCAAACTGAGGCTAAAACTGAGCAAACTCAGAAAGCCCACGTGAATCAGTTGGCTACTTTTGGGTGATCTAACTCTTTGAAACCGGTGGTCATAGGACCACGGGAATCAAGCGGTTAGTGGTGTGCCCATCTCAGCGACTCCGATTGGGAAGCTGATGTTCTACCATTGAACTACACCCGCATATTAATTCACGCGCACCACGCCCTGCTTGGCGCCGATCAGCAATGTTGAACTCAAGCGTTGGTGGCTAGCGACCCTCTATCAATCAGTCTTTACCTTGGCAGGCCTCGGAATCGTCCACTCGCCACTCATAATCTCCGGCTCCGGAAGGTAGTAGCGTGCGGCCACGTCGAACGGCCCGGAAGGAATCTCGAGGCAGTTCACGTCGCCATCATCGCACTTGACCTTGAACCGGAAGGTGAAGGTGCCGTCCTCATTCTTGACGGCGGTCGTGTTGTTGATGTGGTAGCGGTTGTCCTCGTTGGGGTGGAGGCGACCGGTGGTGGAATCATAGGCAGTGATCGACCAGAAGGCGTTGACCGGAGGCGCCTCCGTCACCAGCACGTATTCGCCCTCCGAGCCTTCGAGGGTCTCACCGGACGCGTCGGTAAACATCGACTCGTAGGCACTGTGAGAGGTTGCTGGTCCGCCCCAACCCACCTTGGTGCCGGCGGAGTGGTACAGAAAGGGCACATCCTTGCCGGGTTCCTGGCCGGGCCCGACGATCATCTTGGAAAACGGCACGGACCTCGCCGTCTCATCCATGCGCTTGTTGGCTTCCTGCGCCACCTGCTCGTCGAACCCACTCAGGAGATCGGCTGCGGGCAATTCGCGGATGGTCGGCCCTCCAATGGTGATGCCGTCGAAAACGGCTTGTGCTGCCGCCATGTCGGCAGCGTCATTCGGATCCTTCACTTCGATTCGCGTGACCACCGCGGACAGGAGCGACGGCACTTCAACAGCCTCACCCGTGATGTTCCCGGGCTTCTCACCATGATAGAGCGTATAGCTGCCGGCCGGATTGATGATGTTGCGGTAATTCGCGTTCCGGTCATCCTGTAGCTGAAACGAGCTGAACCGCTCCTGCGATGGCGAATCCGAGCGCAGCACCACCGGCCCATCCCCGAGATAGATGAACGCCGTCTTGTAGAGGGTGTCGTTGTTGACCCGGACGATGCTGTCCTCACCC
>Ga0316196_10000151_pt1 | contig 23017 bp, 19 predicted proteins | sample Eddsed2cm_MG_FD_204938 | JGI IMG/M metagenome (GOLD analysis project Ga0316196, IMG submission 204938) | Coastal sediment microbial communities from Maine, United States - Eddy sediment 2 cm | ecosystem: Environmental > Aquatic > Marine > Coastal > Sediment | place: USA: Maine | collected... | reverse complement strand
TTGTATATGTTCTCTTTAGTAAAACACGTTCTAGATATTATGTAGGTCAAACTGCAGATATTGATAAAAGATTGAAAAGACACAATGGAGGTTTAGTACCTTCAACCAAGGGAGGAATCCCCTGGGAGTTAGTTTTGCAAATACCAGTAGCCGACAGATCAGCGGCTGTGCATCTGGAAAAACGGATTAAAAAACGTGGTGCAAAACGATTTATAGATGACCATCGGGGTGTAGCGTAGCCCGGTTATCGCGCCTGCTTTGGGAGCAGGAGGTCGCAGGTTCGAATCCTGCCACCCCGACCAACAAAAGCCAGACATTCTTGTCTGGCTTTTTTGTTTGAATGAGCTCAAGGCGAAGCTTTGAAAGTGAAATGAAAACAAAAAAGCAACAGAACGCGGGAGCGTTCTGGCTTTTGGTTGAGCAACAACCTCCTTAAGGATCACCGCAGGTAATCCTGCCACCCCGACGAACCGCCTTTTAGGGCGTATCAAAAACCTGCTAATCATATGATTAGCAGGTTTTTACATTTTCCTTGTATTCATTTGAATCCATTTGAAACCATTCTTTTGGTGTGCAATTCGGTGTGCAAAGCGGTACGCAATTTGTTGTAAATTTAAATAGCATTTAGCCCATTTAGATGTAGTCTTTAAACAAAATATGTTTAACCAAAAAGACTTACAACATGCGTACGGACAGCACATTAGGAGTGATCTTCTTCACTCGCAAGAAAAGGAACGATCCCGAAAAACTGGATATCTACGTCCGGATTACGGTCAACAAGGAACGCGCTGAATTTAGCATAAAACGTGACATTTCGGTGTGCAATTGGGATATTTTCAGGTGTCGTGCCAAAGAAACCGACCAAAACCTGATTTTACTGAACACCTATCTAGATGACGTATACGCCGAAGTTCTCAATGCCCACAAGCAATTGCACTCGGAAAGAAAGCTAATTACGGCCAAAGCGATCAAGTTAATGTACTTCGGGGAGGACGAAGAACGAATGACCTTAATGAAGGCTGTTGAATACCACAATAGTAATATCAATAAATCACTCAGATGGGGTACACTTAAGAATTACTTTTCAACAGAGAAATACTTAAAGCAATTTCTAGAAGAACGATTGAAGACCAATGATATTTATTTGATTCAATTAAACTATAAATTCATCGTCAACTTCGAAAACTATATTAGAACCTATAGGCCAAGAAAAGCACGAAAGATCTGTTCGAACAATGGTGCGATGAAGCATCTCGAAAGGTTCCTTATAATAAAGCATCAGCATCCCCAGAAACAAAACAACTTCGACCTCCCTTACAACTCATAGGGGAAACCAAACCATCATCAGGACCCATTGCCCCTGCCGAATTGATGCACCAACAAATGGTATTGGCATCATCCAATAAAAGCCAAGGATGGTCCCCTCCTTCCATCATTCCATAGGGGTTTCTAGCGCGAAGAAATTTGCAGATGCTATTTTTATTTGGTTTATTTTCTTCCATATCTAAGAAATTTCTAAAATGGCATTTTTAATGGTAGCTACAAATAGTGGTACCTTATATCCATTTTTAGTCAATGGGCGTGCTATGGCCATAGCTGCTTTGGCAGCTGCCAAGGCATTTTCATTATTAATTAATTTATCTTCAATTGCTTTTTGTGCTTCCATAGACCGATAAGGCACTGGAGCGGCCGAGCCTAAAACGATACTCGCTGAACGACACGTATTATTCCCGGAAACCTCAAAAACTACCGCGACGTCACCAAGCGACCAGTCATATGATTCACGGGCTACTTGTTTAATATAGGCACTCTTGGTATTTTTTGTGGGAGCCGGAAGGATTATTTCGGTGATAAGTTCCTTTGCTTGAAGTATGTTTTCCATAGCAATATCCTTACCAGCAGTAACGAAAAAGTCGTCCATAATGACCTTTTTCTTTTCGCCATCACTATTGACAATAACCACAGTGGCATTAAAGGCCATAAGAGCAGTCGATATAGAAGAAGCATGAACACTTACACAGGAACCATTATCAATGATAGCGTGATTTTCATTTTCGCCGTTTTCGGAATGACGGGCAAAACAACGATCTCCTCCTTTACGGAAGCATTCATGATCGGCAGACCGAAAATACCAGCAACGGTTACGCTGGGCTATATTACCTCCCAAGGTTGAAATATTTCGCAATTGGGGAGTGGCAGCATGGTTAACTGCTTGATGGAGTGCCAAATAATTGTTCTTTATTTCGGGATTTGACGCAATTTCCGCCAAGGTCACATTGGATCCAATGCTCAAACCCTTTTTATTGTCATAACTGATTTTGTCAAGACCAGGAATATTTCGAATATTGACGATTTTTTCGGGTTGAAGCAATCCTTCTTTTACCCAGTCGAACACATCTATACCCCCTGATTTAAAAACTGAAGCATTATTTGTTTGCTGATATAACTCTTCAGATACGGTAGAACTAACTTGCTCAAGGGCATCTTCAACAGATTTTGCTTCGTACCAACTAAATTTATTCATGTCTTTATTTTTATGAGACTTTATTTAATGCTTTAAGTATGCTTGATGGCGTAATGGGTATTTCATAAATTCGAACCCCAATAGCATTGTAAACGGCATTGGCAATAGCAGCTGCTGTTGCAATATTCGCAGGTTCCCCTATACCATAAGCATCTGTTGAGGAAAGTGCTGAATATTCTTCCACAATGAGTGTTTCAATCTCAGGGATTTCCATAGAAAATGGTACTTTATATTGGTCGACATTGGCATTCATCATGTGCCCTGTACCCTTATCCATTACCCTATTTTCGTATAAGGCATAAGATATGCCTTGGATGACACCTCCATTGATCTGACTTTCCAATTGCCCTAGATTAAGTGGTCTTCCGCAACTGTGTGCCGCAACTATCTTATCTACCTTAACAAAACCTGTATCGGTATTGACACTGACTTCAGCAAACTGAACGGAACCCAAATCACCAAAGGCCAAGCCCCAAGGTTGTTGAAAGCCACCGTAATCATCTGAACGACTTGCAGTTTTGCTGATTTGACTTGTCCGCATTAATTTGGTAGCCTCTTTAAATGCCATTTTTAGACTGGTATCTTTTTTATGACCTACCATACCGTCTTCAATAAACAATGCCGAGGAATCTGTTTCCCATTTTTTGGCAACAAGCTTCAACAATGCTGTTTTTGCTTCAAAAGTAGCATTACGGGCTGGCGGGGAAATAGAACCTGTTACCACACTTCCACCAGAACCTGGCCCCACCGGAAAAAAAGTATCCCCGATATTAACTGTTATATCATTTACCTGAAGGCCTAATTCCTCGGCAACGACTTGGGCAAGAATGGTTTTAGTCCCTGTACCTATATCTTGAACACTAGATCGTATTTCAACCCCTCCATCATTATGTATTTTGACTTCGACAGAAGAATCAAGCGTTACAAATCGCGGCCATGTGGATTGACCTACTCCAAGTCCTTTCTTCACAGTGCCTTTACCACTACCAGAGGGTTGACGTCGTGACCAGTCAAAAAGTTTAGCCCCCCGTTGGCGCTCTACCTTTCTCACTTCACTCTTATCAATATGGTCCCTATAGGTTAATGGATCCATTTGTAGTTTTTCCGCTAATTCGTCAATAGCCTGTTCCAGTCCAAAAGCGCCTTGAACATTACCTGGTGCACGCCATGCAGCTCCAGGACCCGCATTGGTCAACACATCATATTGTTCGGTTGCAAAATTCGGACAAGGGTATAAGACCTGTGCGATCCGACCAACACCGGCACCAAGTGCTACACCTGCTGTTCCATGGGAACGTTGTTGAATACCAGTCAAGGTGCCATCTTTCTTGGCTCCTATTTTTAGATATTGAATTGAATTAGGACGATTCCCCTCAGAATGGTGTTCCTCTTTTCGATCCATCATTAGCCAAACTGGTCTTCCAGATTTTTTAGCAAGATTTGCAGCCATAGGCCCAAAACTTCCGGCGCTATGTTTAGCGCCAAATCCGCCGCCCATAAAATCGCAGAATACCCGTACTTTACTTTTTGGTAAATTGAAGACACTGGCCATCTCATTTCTTACACCAGCTGTATTTTGCGTAGATGCATAAACCATCATAACGTCAGAATTCCAGTCGACCACGACGCCATGTGTCTCTAAAGGCATATGCGTCTGCACTTGGGTGCGATATGTTTTTTCAACCACCACATCGGCTTCTTCAAAACCTTTTGCAAGATCACCTCTTGGTCCACCAAAAAAACTACTGGTTGATGGTCCCCTTACATTTCCTATCCCTTTGCTTCCATCATGCGTTTCGCCTACATCCCCGCCATCTTGTTGTTGGGTAATGGGTGCATCAAAAACTATAGGCGCGCCTATTTCCATGGCAGTTTCTATATCTATGACAAAAGGCTTCTGCTCATAGTTCACCTTGATCAACTTAAGTGCATCTTTGGCAATTTCGAGACTTTCAGCAGCGATACCGCCCAAGGGTTGGCCCACATATTTAACCATTGGATATTTACCATTCTTATTTTCTTTGCCTTCTTTCTGTGCATTCTCTATGAGATGGATGGCATGTACGCCAGCTAAACTTTTCGCTTTTGAGATATCGATTGATGTGATGGTAGCGTGGGGCACATTTGATCGCAGCATCTTCGCATAAAGCATACCAGGCAATTTCATATCAGAGGTGAACTTTGCTTTTCCGGTCACTTTATCCAGGGCATCAATTCTTGTCACCCTTTTTCCTATGATTTTCAACTTATCGTTGACAGGCCATACTGGCGGCTCTTCAATAGGAATTTCCCTTTCTATTTCACTTAAATTGTGTCCAGGAATACCGTATGGGAATTTTTCTTTTCTAGTATCCATCTTATATCATTTTTTTTGATGCGTCCAAAGTAGCCTTAAATACATGGGGGTGGGTTCCACAGCGGCAAAGGTTGCCTCGCGTGGCATTTTTTACGTCTTCTAAATTGGGGTCGGAGTTGTTATCCACAAGGTGAACACAAGACATGACCATCCCTGGGGTACAATACCCACACTGGGAAGCATCATGTTCTATAAAAGCTTGCTGCACCGGATGCAACTCACCATTTTTAGCAATCCCTTCAATGGTGGTAACTTCTTTATCACTCACATCGAAAACCGACAGCATACAGGCATTCACTGGTTTACCATCCAAATATACGGTACAGGCTGAACATGAGCCCCGATCACAAACGACCTTGGTTCCCGTAAGCTCCAAATGATCTCTTAAGGCTGAAGCCAATGTAGTTCTCGGCTCAACACTAAGCGACTTCGTAATACCATTTACCTTCATTTTGATGGTCATGGCATCTGGTCCAAATTCATTCTCGGCCGTAAGTGGTTCCTTATTGTTTAAGGCAAAAGCATTTGTTGTCAACAATACACTACCTGCAGTAGATAATCCGGCACCTCTGATGAAACTTCTTCTGCTTATGCCATTTCCCGGTTTAGCTCCCGACTTTTGGTTTTTTTCTTCCATAAAAGTATACTATGGGTTAATACTATTCAATATAAGTAAGCAGTAGAAGTTACGATAATATTCAATAAAAAGCTATAACAATATTCAATAATATAAGGAACCGAATATCAGTTCTGAATATCCTAATCGGACAGATAAATAAAGAGGTAGAACAAAAATTTGCTAGTATTTATATGAGCGCGCCATATCTACTAAAGTCCTCTTAAACGAACTTTTAATAATGCTTTCTGAACACTTCACCTTGACTGTCAATAATGATGAGTGCTAAAAAAATGTTTAAAGAACTTAAGAAAAAGTAGATTTTAAATCTGGAACGAAGCGTCATATTGAAAAATCAATAACACCTTCAATAATTCGATCCATGTACAAACCAATGAGAGTGCCTAAAATTTTAATTCACTTTAATTATCTATCTCACATTGATGCCTTCTGTAGTGAATGAGAAAGCCTGATTACTAACTGCCCCCAGCATCACTGCTTGGAATAATGGTTTAATTGGTCTATTTGCATACCAATCTATTAAAAAGTTTGCACCAGTACCTCCAGCGTCGTCCTTTTCCTCAATTACATAATCAACGGTCTCCATGGGTTTCAGATAAATCGACTGTTCAAGATATTGCCTTACCAAGGTTCCCTCGGTATTAAAATAAGCCACTCGACTTAGGTATAATGTGTCTGTCTCACTTGTGTTACGGATGCTCAGAGTAGCGGTCAATAATACACTGGTTTCTCTGGTACGATTGTAAATTTCGGAATATATCGGCACATAAACCGTTTGATTAATATTCCCCTCTGTGACGTCCGTTATGTGCTCGGAGAATTGGCGATTATCAAGTACTTTCTCCGCCTACTTATTAGGATTTTTCTCACCGCAAGAAATCGCAGATATAAAAAATGTAATGACTAAAAACTTATGGACTGCTTTCATAATAGTAGGCGTATTTTAGTTGATTGATTTTGCCCATATTTTTAGTGAAGTTAATTTAAAAATTTTACTTAACCCATTCCGCAATTGGGCACATAAATAATTCTGATATGATCTTTAATATCTTTTTAACATAACATGGGAAGTCTGCACAAGACCCATAAGTTCTCTTTTTTTTCGACAGTTCCTTAAATCGAACGTTTTACGGGACTAATCAAGTTCAGATGTAACTATTTGGCAAGTTTTGATTTTAACTATATGTTTTTTAACTTTTTGTGATAAAGAATTACATCGATTGTGTCTATTTACACTAGAAATTGCATAGCGGTGTACCGCTTTAAATTAGCAAGGTAAAATATTAAAAATCAGGGTGGTAAAACCCTTATAATAGGACTACCACCCCAACTACGTTCATCAAAGATGAACTTCGTTGACCAGGCCCAACCAAGAGAATCCAATCACGAAAGTGGTTGGATTTTTTGTTTTTAGAGCGCTGTGCTGCCAGGCATTAAAGCGGTGGAAACATAAAAGACACACAGGCGACAACCTCCGCAGGGTTTAATTCAACCTCCTATATTCATTAGGAGTATACCCCACTTTATTTTTGAAGAGACGGGTAAAATGCTGTGGATATTTGAATCCAAGCTCGTAGGCAATCTGACTTAAAGATTTATCGGGATCAAAAATTTTTTGCTTGGCTATTTCAATAATCTTATCCTGAATATGTTCATTGGCACTTTTTCCGGTCTCTTTTTTGATCAGGTCTCCAAAATAATTGGAAGATAGGCTTTGTTCCTCTGCAAAATAACTTACCGAAGGCGTTCCCAACTCCCTGGCTTTTCCTGTTTGGATATAGGAATTCAAGGAATTTTCAAACCGTTGGATAACCCCAAGATTTTCCTTTTCCCTTGTAATGAACTGACGATCGTAGAATCGAATACAGTATTTCAAAAAGAGCTCAATATTGGCAACGACGAGCTCTTTACTGTGCTTGTCAATACCTTGGGATAGTTCTGTACGTATCTTATCAAATAGGTCTAACACCAATTGTCGCTCTTTTTTTGAGACATGAAGTGCTTCATGAAATTGATAGGAAAAAAAAGTGTAATCGGTCATTGTTTTAGCCAAGTGGGTACCCCAAAGCAAATCAGGATGAAATAGCAGCGCATGGCCGGAAGGTTTAAAATTATTATCGATGTGCTCTATATGCACTAACTGTCCGGGTGCTAGAAATACCAATGTACCATCTTGGTAATCATAGTTCTGACGACCATATTTTAAAATACATCCTTCCCCTTGTTTAAGAAAAATACCGTAAAAATGATAGCGGACGGCATCAGCATGTTCCTGCCCCTCCCATGTTCCGTCAGAAAGATCATGAACACTGACCAATGGGTGCAAGGTCGACAGACTAAATTTAGAGCAATAATCATCGATCTTCACCAAATCCTTAGTTGAGGACATATTCATTTTCATTTTTTCGAATTTAGTTAATGTTTTGTGAATAAACCATATAGCTAATCAAAATCAGTAAAAATGGTAGTTAATTCCGTAAATAGGGTAACTGATCTGTCTTAAATATTCCATAAGTTTGAGAAGTAAATATTTATAGATTACATAAAGAACTTTAGGTATAAGGTCTAAAAATAAAAATATCCATTAGTAACTTTTAAACACTTAAAAATGAAAAAACTATTATTCGGAATACTTTTAGTAGCAATTGGCCTTCCATCTTTCGCACAAAATGCCAATATTGAAGAAGAAATTAAAGAACTCTCAAAACAAAAATGGCAATGGATGGCAGACAAGGATGTGGATAAACTGGCATTGCTTTTCCATGATAAATCAAAATTTGTGCATATGAGCGGTTCCTGGAAAAAGGACAGGGAGCTGGAAATCATAAAAACCGGAAGCATTTGGTACAAAAATGCGGATGTCCACGATGTTGCAGTTGAAGTTTTTGGAGACGACACCGCCGTACTCTGGAACCGCATTACGCTTACCGCCCATGTAAGGGGAAATGACGTGGAAAATGAATTTACCGTAACGGAATTCTATCAAAAGGAAGGGGATGATTGGAAGTTGCTGGATCTGACCTTTAGCAGTGTTAGGGACACGCATGAAATTGAACATTAAATAAAGTATAAACACTATTATGGCAAGAAAAATAATATGGAGCCTCTTTCTGGTCTTTTTAAGTGGACAAGTAGTCTTGGCGCAATCCACGGACATCGAACAGGAAATTACTCAACTCTCCCGACAAAAATGGCAATGGATGGCCCACAAGGATGCAGACAAGCTTGCAGAACTTTTCCATGACAAGGCCAAGTTTGTCCATATGGGTGGTACCTGGGGGAAAGACCGGGAGGTGGACATCATTAGAAGTGGATTCATCCATTACAAAAAGGCGGATGTCCATGAGGTCATGGTAGAGGCAATAAACGAAAATACCGTTATTCTTTGGAACCGAATTACACTCTTGGCCGTTGTAGGCAGCAATGAAGTGACCACTCCCTTTATGGTCACGGAAGTCTATGTAAAAGAATCTGGGAAATGGAAATTGGCCGACCTGACCTTTAGTAAACTCCTCACCAGAGATTAGAATAATTCGAAATCATGAAATTTGCGGTCTACACATTGTGTCTATTTATTTGCCTTGGCTTAGCCGATTTGGAGGAGGAAAGGTTCAGTCAGATAGGAAATTGCCAAAGTTCCGAAAGGACGCTAATCATCTACCTATCCCGCACAAACAACACCAAAGTCCTTGCGGAAATCATACATCAAAAAGTTGGTGGTGATTTGGTGGCCTTGGAATTGGAAAATCCCTACCCCGATGATTATGATGCCATTGTAAAACAGGTGGCACATGAAAATGAAACTGGATTTTTACCTCCTTTAAAAACAAAAGTTGATATGACCAGATACAATACCATTTTCTTGGGATTCCCAACATGGGGTATGCAACTGCCCCCGCCCATGAAAAGTTTTTTGCATGAAAATAACCTGACGGGAAAGACCGTGATCGCCTTTAACACCCACGGTGGTTATGGTTTGGGCAACAGCTTTGAAAAGGTCAAGGAACTTTGTCCCAACAGTAATGTCCTCAAAGGATTTTCTATGAAAGGTGGCAGTGAGAGGGATGGATTTTATCTGGCGATTAAGGGGGCTAGCAAAAATGAAGCGGAAAAGCAGGTTGAAAAATGGTTGGGTGAAATCAAACTGTTGAAAAACAAGCCATAAGGCAATAAGAATTAACATTTTTTTTTATTAAATCCATTACCTCATAAGCGATAGGATTCCAACAAAATCAATAACTTTAAACAAATCATTAGAAATCATGGCAGTATTCAACTTAAACATCAACGGAAAAAAACAAACGGTGGACGTTGATCCCAACACACCTATGCTTTGGGTACTACGGGATCATCTTAAACTGGTCGGAACAAAGTATGGTTGCGGGATTGCACTATGTGGTTCCTGCACTATTCATTTAAGTGGTATAGCGGTTAGGGCTTGTGTGCTTACCGTATCTGCCGTGGGCAATCAAGAGGTCACTACGATTGAGGGACTTTCTGAAAATGCGGACCATCCGGTTCAAAAAGCATGGTTGGAGGTAGACGTTCCGCAATGTGGATACTGCCAGACGGGACAAATCATGACCGCAGCTGCATTGTTGGAACAGAATCCTAATCCGTCCAATTCAGAAATCGAGATGGCCATGAATGGTAACATCTGCCGATGCGGAACGTATACCCGAATAAAAAAAGCCGTTCAACTAGCTGCTGAAAGTAATAACTCCTAAAGCCATAACAATGACATTCATAAAAACAAAAATCGGAAGACGTGCCTTCATCAAGAACACCAGTCTCGCCAGTGGGGGGCTTGTATTGGGCTTTAGTATCTTAAATGCTTGTAAGCCTGAACAAGCCAAAGAAATGGCGACTATAGAAATGCCTGATGAATGGTTCGAGATAAACTCCTACCTGAAAATTGGTGACAATGGTCTGGTCACCATTTATACGCCCAATCCCGAATTCGGGCAAAATATCAGAACCTCCATGCCCATGTTGATTGCGGAGGAATTGGACTTGGATTGGAAAAACGTTCTCGTTGAACAAGCTCCCTATCACCCCGAAAAATATGGTTTTCAATTCACCGGTGGCAGCCAAGGAATTAGAAGAAGATGGGAACCCCTAAGAATGGCAGGAGCAACGGCCAGGCATATGCTTAAAGAAGCCGCTGCTATGGCTTGGCAGGTTCCAGCTTCTGAAATCAAGACCCTCGGAGGTATATTGAGCCATGAAACCTCAGGAAATTCAGCTGGCTACGGGGAAATGGCTTCGGCTGCTTCTCAGTTGCCCGTGCCCGAGGAGGTGAAATTGAAAGAAATCAAGGACTTTGCTCTTATTGGTAAGTCTATAAAAAATGTAGATGCCAAAGCTATTGTTACAGGCCAACCTATGTTCGGATCCGATTATCAAAAAGAGGGTATGCTTATCGCTATGATTGAACATCCTCCCGCTTTCGGTATGACCCTGGAATCGGTAGATGGTACTGCCGTAAAAGCCATGCCCGGAATTAAGGATGTAGTGGTGATTAAAAGTTTTAAGGATGGATTTGAAAAAGGCGGTTTCGATACCAATGCCTTTCCTGAACTTGTGGCAATAGTAGGCAACTCCACATGGGAATTGATGCAGGCCAAGAAACAATTAAAAGTGAATTGGAAGCCTATTGCCTCTCAAACCGAAACTATTAGTGGTTTTAGAGGAAAAGAGACAAGAAATATTCCTGCTGGTCTTGAATCTACAGAAACCCATATGGCCAAAATTGAAGAATTAGCTGCCAAAAAAGGAAAACAGGTTCGTAAAGACGGTAATCCTGAGGCAGCTTTCAATAATGCTGCCAAAATTATAGAAAGAAGTTATTCCGCACCTTACCTTGCACATAATTCCATGGAGCCTTTGAACGCTTTTGCACATGTAACCGGTGATAAAGTAAAGATTGCGGCACCTATTCAGATACCATCCTTGATTATTCCGACAATTGCAAGCAGTTTGGGAATTCCTGCTGAGAATATTGAAATGGAACTCCCACGAATGGGAGGTGGTTTTGGTCGCAAAGCTTATGCCCACTATGTAGTCGAAGCAGCTTTGATTTCCCAAAAAGTAAATGCCCCTATAAAGTTGATATATACCCGGGAGGACGATATGACAAATGGAATATATCGCCCTACCTATCATGCGACCTACCGTGCGGCTTTGGATGAAAACAACAATTTGACTGCCTTACATGTGAAAGCAGGCGGTATTCCTGAAAGCCCTTTGTTCGCCAATCGATTTCCGGCCGGAGCGATTGAAAATTATATGGCTGAGGAATGGTCCATTGATAGCAATATAACTATTGGTGCGTTTCGTGCACCACGTTCCAATTTCATGGCCGGTGCCGAACAAGCCTTTTTGGATGAAGTGGCAGAAGCCTCTGGCAAAGACCCCATCGAGTTTCGATTGGAACTTCTTAAACGAGCCAAGGAAAACCCCGTAGGCGAAGAAAATGATTATGATGCGGAGCGGTACGCAGGAGTTTTGGAATTGCTTCGCGAAAAAGCAGCGTGGGGAGAGAACAAAGCCAACGTTTATAGGGGCGTATCGGCCTATTTCTGTCATAATTCCTATGCAGCCCATGTCTTGGATTTAACCAATGAGAATGGCAAACCCGTAGTACAGAACGTCTGTTGTGCCATTGATTGTGGTATCGTGGTGAATCCCGATGCAGCTAAAAACATGGCTGAAGGAGCCATAATTGATGGCATTGGAAATGCCTTTTATGGGGAATTGACCTTTCGGGATGGTGTGCCCCAAAAGAAGAATTTTGACCAATATCAAATGATCCGAATGGCAGATGCTCCCAAAAGGATAGACGTTCATTTTGTACAAAACGAAATAGATCCGACCGGTATGGGAGAACCACCATTTCCACCTATTTTCGGAGCGTTGGCCAATGCCTTATACAAGGCTACAGGTCAACGGCATTATCATCAGCCGTTTATTACAAAAAAACAAGTATTAGGTTGATCCTTTAAAAAACTGAATATTCTATGTCATTAGCAAAAACAAAAATCGGAAGACGTTCCTTTATAAAAACTACCTCACTTGCAGGTGGCGGAATGCTGTTGAGCTTCAATTGGCTGATTTCCTGTAAATTGACCCCGGAGGAAATCTCAACTTTACCTAAAGAATGGTTCAAACTAAACGGTTTTTTGAAGATCGGGGACAACGGACTGGTAACGATTATGTCACCCAATCCTGAAGGCGGTCAGAACGTAAAGACCTCAATGCCCATGATCGTTGCCGACGAACTTGATATTGATTGGAAAGATGTTATTGTGGAACAAGCACCCTTGAATACTGATCTGTACAGTTTCCAATTTATCGGTGGCAGCCAGGCCATTCGACGAGGCTGGCCAGGTCTAAGAATGGCAGGTGCAACAGCAAGACTTATGCTTCGAAAGGCAGCTGCCCAAGCTTGGCAAGTGCCGGTAGAGGAAATTACCACCAATGCAGGCAAGCTTCTCCACGAATCAAGTGGTAAATCTGCAGGATACGGAGAAATGGCTTCAGCCGCAGCACAAATTGAAGTCCCCGAGGAAGTCGAACTTAAAGATGTGAACGATTTTAAGATTATAGGTACGTCCCGTAAAAATGTAGACGGATTGAAAATCGTGACAGGTAAACCTTTATTTGGTGTAGACACCCACCGTGAGGGTATGCTTATCGCGATGATCGTACATCCTCCCGCATTTGGGTTGAAACTGAAATCGGTGGATGACTCGGAGGCAAGGAATATGCCCGGAATCAAGGATATTTTTACGGTAAAAGTTTTTAACGATGGTTACGAAAAGACGTTCTTCGATACACGTACCTTCAACGAAGTGGCCGTGATAGTAGGGAACTCTACCTGGGAGGTCATGAATGCTAAAAAGGTTTTAAAAATTGAATGTGAGCCTATAGAAAGTGCAACGGAAACCCGGGACAGGTTTGGTAGAAAATACGAAGAAACTACGCCTGCCGGACTGGAGAGCACAACGGAACATAGAACGCAGATGGAGGCCATGGCTTCAAAACCAGGAGAAATTCGTCGCAAGGACGGCAATCCCGAAGGGGCATTTAAAAGATCCGAGAAAATTATCGAAGCAAGTTATACCGCTCCTTTCTTGGCCCATAACTGTATGGAGCCTATGAACTTTTTTGCTGATGTTTCAGATGATAAGGCAGAACTCATTGGACCATTACAAAAACCGGAACTTACCGAACAGGCTCTTTCGGCCCGGCTCGGTCTACCCTTGGAGAAGATCGATATTAAAATGACACGATTAGGGGGTGGCTACGGCCGAAGATCCTACGCCCATTGGTTGATAGAGGCCGCGTTGATTTCCAAAAAAATGAATGCGCCCATAAAACTGGTTTATAGCCGTGAAGACGATATGACCGACGGCATTTACCGCCCGGCCTATCATGCAAAATTTAGGGCAGGTTTGGATTCTGACAATAACCTCATCGCTTTCCATGTAAAGACCGGGGGAATCCCCCAAAGTCCTTTGGCAGCTAACCGCTTTCCTGCGGGTGCGGTAGAGAACTACCTAGCGGAGGATTGGACTATCGATACAAATCTTACCGTGGGATCCTTCAGGGCGCCCGGTTCCAACTTTATGGCTAGTGCGGAGCAGTCCTTTCTGGATGAAGTTGCCGAAGTTGCGGGTAAGGACCCCATCGATTTTCGATTGGAATTACTTGATCGCGCCATTAAAAATCCAGTAGGTGAAAATAACGATTATGAGGCAGAACGCTATGCCGATGTAATAAAACTGGTGAAGGAGAAATCCAATTGGGGTAAATCAGACCCTGGTATCCATCGTGGTGTATCAGCTTATTTTTGTCATAATTCCTATGCAGCACAAGTACTGGATATGGTCATTGAAAATGGTATGCCTTTGGTGCAAAAAGTCACTTGTGCCATTGACTGTGGAATTGTTGTCAATCCGGATTCAGCCGTCAATATGGTCGAAGGAGGTATTGTAGATGGTATTGGGAATGCACTCTACGGAGAACTGACCTTCAATGAAGGTATACCACAAAAGAACAACTTTGACAGGTACCGAATGATCAGAATGAGCGAATCACCCAAGGAAATAGACGTTCATTTCGTTAAAAACCAAATTGACCCTACGGGCTTGGGTGAACCGATGTTCCCACCTATCTTCGCAGCCGTGGCCAATGCCTTGTACAAGGCAACCGGTAAGCGACATTACGATCAACCTTTTATTACATAAAAGGCTTTAGTTGGATAGACGAATTGTGCGAAAACTATAAAATTATCCATCTTAAAAATCGAATATAAAATGACAAATCCAATGTCTATATTCGAAAGGGTACTTAAAACGAACGTTTTACGGGACTAATCAAGATAAGATGTAACTGAACAAAAATACCTTTCCTGATTCTTTTACCTCTTCATTCGTAAAATCCTGTACCACCTTTAAGGCAGATGCACCGGCGACGCTGTGGCAAACTCTATTCAGGTGGACCATGACAAGGACCTTACAGGGCTTAAATACTTCGCCACTCATGGTAAAGGAATCACGTGGTATCCATTGTTCCAGGTTTTCACTATATTTCTGCAGAAATTAGACCTGAGGCACAACTCGCACACTGCTATCGCAGATGTGGTATATAGGGCAGTCTATTAGAAAACAGTTTAATCTATAATTTCAATGATAACATTAATAGATCGCGCTTCTGCATTTAAAGAAAGAATAGCGATAAAAAGTAACGGACAAAGTTATACCTACAGCCAGCTTTTAAGTGAATCTAAAAGTTTGGGCATCAAATTATTAAACGGCGATAAAGATTTAAACGGAGCTAGAATAGCATTTTTGGTTCCTGCGAGTTTCCAGTACGCATGTATTCAATGGGGAATCTGGAGGGCCGGTGGCATAGCCGTTCCGCTTTGCGAAAAACATCCATTACCTTCCATTACCTATATTCTTGAAGACACCAAAGCTTCTACGGTAGTTTTTTCAAAAGAATTTGAAAGCCTGCTTGAGCCACTTTTTAATACAACCGACATCCGTTTTATCCCATCAGAAACATTTGAAGAGCAAGAAGGCAGTTTACCTGACGTTCAAATGGAGCGTAGTGCACTTATTTTATACACCAGTGGCACAACCGGGTCACCAAAAGGCGTGGTCACCACACACAACAATATTGAAACGCAAATAACGGCATTAACAACTTCGTGGGAGTGGGATAAAGACGACCATGTCTTAAACGTACTTCCGCTGCATCACGTTCATGGTATCATTAATATGTTAAGTTGTGCTTTATGGAGCGGGGCTTGTTGTGAGTTTCTTTCTAAATTTAGTACTAAGGCGGTTTTTGATACTTTTTGTAAAAAAGAGGTCAATGTCTTTATGGCCGTGCCCACTATTTATTTTAAATTGATAACGTATTACAATGAACTCCCGGAATCAGACCAACAAAAAATTTCGGAACAGCTAAAATCATTCAGATTAATGGTTTCTGGATCTGCCGCATTACCCGTAAGCGTCTTAGAACAATGGAAAGAAATAAGCGGGCATACCTTATTGGAGCGCTACGGAATGACAGAAATGGGAATGGCCATAAGCAACCCTTACCATGGTGAACGAAAACCTGGTCATATTGGGCAAGCATTGCACGGAGTAAGCATACGATTGGCAGATGAAAACGATACGGAGGTAGCTGAAGGAATGCAAGGGGAAATTCAAATTAAGGGAGCCAATGTATTTAAAGAATACTGGAACAAACCAAAAGAAACTGCCAATACCTTTACCGCTGATGGATGGTTCAAATCAGGTGATATTGCCGTTTTAGATGATGGTAGTTATAAAATATTGGGAAGGAACTCCATTGACATCATAAAATCGGGAGGGTATAAAATTTCGGCATTGGAAATCGAAGAAGTTTTACGAACGCATCCAAAAATAAAGGATTGCGGTGTGGTAGGTATTCCGGATGACGAATGGGGAGAACTCATTGGTGCCAGCCTTATTTTAGCGTCAAAAGATTTAGATATCGAAAAATTGAAAACATGGCTTAGCGATAAATTACCCGGCTATAAAACCCCGAGAAAATATATCATTCAAGATGATCTACCCAGAAATGTTATGGGTAAGGTTACTAAAAACGATATTAAGCAGCTATTCATCACTACTAAATAACGAAACATGAAAATATATGGAGTCGCCCTTTTGGCCGGATGCTTTTTATTGGGGAAAATACTGGGCAATATGCTGGGTGCACTTATCAATATTAATAGTGATATAGGTGGTGTAGGTTTTGCCATGTTCCTGTTGATGTTATCCAGTATCTATTTGAGAAAAAAAGGATGGTTGGTTCAGGAATCGGAAAGAGGGATTTGGTTCTGGAGTTCGATATACATACCAATTGTAGTAGCAATGGCGGCTACACTTAATGTAAAGGCGGCGGTGTCCGGGGGGTTCATAGCCATTCTTGCCGGTATAGGCGTTACGGTAGTCTGTCTGTTTTTAGTGCCGGTTATCGCTAAGATTGGCAGAAAAAACGAATCAGAATCTTAAAAGGGGAAAATGGAAATTATTAACGATGTCATTGGCAAAAACGGACTCATATTTGCCTTTCTTCTTGTTGGAGTTATCATGTTGCTTTCTGCCTGGATATCTAAAACCTTTACCCAAAAGAGAATTCCGGCTGTTGCCATTGCCGTTATCATTGGGTTAGCATTGGCCTTTTTTGGCGATAAAAAAGGGATATCTGACGTCTCTATTTTTGCAGGTATGGCTTTACTAGGGGGATCCATGCTACGGGATTTTGCGGTAGTTGCAACCGCAATGGGTGCTGACATCAGCAAAATAAAACAAGCTGGTCTTGCCGGCACCATATCTTTATTCGTCGGTGTATTTGTCTCATTTTTTGTGGGTGTAGTAGTTGCAATCAGCTTAGGTTATTCAGATGCCGAAAGCATTGCAACCATAGGGGCAGGAGCTTGCACTTATATTGTGGGTCCGGTAACCGGTTCAGCTTTAGGAGCCAGTTCGGAAGTAATAGCTATTAGCGTTGCCACAGGAATTGTAAAAACCATTTTCCTTACAATTGCCACACCAATGATTGCCAAAAGGATAAAATTGGACAACCCACATTCGGCAATGGTCTTTGGAGGATTATTGGGAACTACCAGTGGTGTAGTAGCTGGTCTTGCCGCTACCGACGAAAAGTTGGTGCCCTATGGTGCACTAACGGCCACATTTTTCACAGGATTAGGATGCCTGTTGTGTCCGTCAATATTTTACTTATCCCTTAAGTTGTTTGGTTTTTAACCAAAAAAACTACGTGCATCTCCATTTAAGCAGTGTAAACAAAAAAGACAAGTGGGCTATAGCGCGCAGGTAATATCAGTAAAATGCTCCGCAAGTTGCTTTTGTGTGCACCCTGATTTGTATAAGCTATTTATAATAAGGTGAATTCTATACAGGCAAGTCCATTTTTTTCAGGAGGTTCTGAAATCGAGGTTCATCACGTAAAAAGTCAAAAATAGGATCTACACTAATGTAAGGCATATTGCTGTCATGTTCTTCATACGCTTTTTCGAGCCATTCCAAGGCCTCTTCTTTCATATCTGCACGGCAATAAAGTGTAGCTATTTGCCATGAAGGAAAATAAATAGAATCGCGTCGTGAGATCATCATTTCGGCAGTGCGCTGCATGGCCAAATTATAGCCGCCTTCTTCAAAGCCTTGATCAATAGCTTTCAGAGCTAACTCATTTTCCCGCAATTTGTATATTCTTTTTGCAATATCGAGCGCCTTTTCCTCATCGCCCAATTCGTGATAAACCGCCCACAATGCCGGGAGTGCAATGCCCTGATCCGGTTCTATTTCATATAGTTTTTGTAACAATTCAAGAGCTTCATCAAACTTTCCGGCATTTTTGAGGGCCTGTCCATGAATAGACATATACAATGTATTAAATGGATCTAGCTGCATAGCCAGTTCACTATGTGGGAGGCCCATTTCGGGATTACCCGTTATTGCTAAAAAATGTGAGTAATATGCCTGTGAAAAGGCGTAGTTTGGATTTAATTCAATGGCCTTCAAAAACTCTTGTTCCGCTTTTTTCCAATTCCACTCTCCCCAGGTATATCTGGTGGCCATTCTGGCATGAATTTCTACCAGCGAACTGTCTAGCATCAGGGCCCTATTCCATGCAACTTCTGCTTTCTCGGAGACTTCATAATTGGGTAAAAACCCATGCATCACATAAGCCCAATAAGTTCTAGAAATACCCAAATAAGCCAGGGCATAATTCGGATCAATTTTACTGGACAATTGAAAATAATCCAAGGCACGGTCAAGGTCTGGTTTAGTGCCTAACTCCCAATGGCCCATACCCCTGAGGTAAGCTTCATAAGCATCCGGATCTATCGGTTTGGATTCAGTTAACAATTGTTCTTCCTGAGGAGTCAGATTTAAATGAATTTGCTGGGAAATCTCGTTCGCAATTTTTTTGGTAAGATTAGAAAGCTCTCCTTTCTCAATGTTGAAATCGTGTACCCACAACTGCTTCTCCTCAGGAAAGGCACTTACCAATTTTACCTGAATACAAATATTTTCACCATAACAGGTCACTGAAGTTTCTACAGCAGCATCGACACTGAGCTCAGTGGCTATTTGAGGAATTGATTTTTCCACGTTGCGATAGGCATTGGCTGTTCGTTTAGAAGGTACTCTTAATGCACTTATTTTTCCCACATCCCCAATTAAAGCATCATGTATGCCTGCCACAATATATTCCAGTGATTCATCGCCGGTAAAATTGTCAAATGGTAAAATTAGTAATGATGATATAGGAGCGGCCTCAGTTTTGAAGGCATTTCGTATCCAGGGTCCATTTGCAATTATCAATAGCAACAGAATGATATAGGTATAAATTGACCTTGTAAGTTTATAAAACAGACTTTTTCCCTTAAGTTGCTCTATTTTAGAAGCAGAAGGGATTGGTAGTCCATCTTCAACGATGGAATAGGTGTTTACCGGATAATCAACATTTTTTAATTTGACCTGACCCAGGTATTTCGTTTTAACAGCGCTTTTGGCCCGAATGGATTTCTGGATAGATTCAGATATATAAATACCTCCGGGGTCTGCGGCCGATTGTAATCGAGATGCAATATTTACGCCATCTCCAAAAATATCCTCGTGATCAAAAGTGATGTCACCCAAATGTAATCCGATCCGAATTTTCTCGTCGATTTGTTTTCTTGCCTGTTTTTGTATTTCGATGGCGCACAGCACCGAATCAATTGCGCTATCAAATTGAGCCAGCATACCATCGCCCATTTCTTTGATAAGCTTGCCATTGAACTGATTGATGCTTTTGATATGAATATCCCGGCTTTTTTCCAACACTTCAAAAGCCTTATCCTCATCTGATCCCATCAAGGCGGTATAGCCGACAATGTCGGTAAACATAATTGCAGCTAGTTTTCTTTTGGTACGCATTTAATCATTTAAAATAAAAAAGAAATTAAGGCGATAGCCTGCATTGGGTTATTTTGAGCAACAACCCATTAAAGTTCAACCCGGTTAAACCAGCTACTCCAACTTTAATTGTTCCAAAAGAGAATACTTTCAATTACTGCTGGCAGCCTGCCCAAAGGTTACAAAACTTTTTTCCGCATTATTAATATTCTCAATCCCCTGTAATAGCGCATCCGGATTAAAAGATATACTATTAATGCCTTCCTTTACCAAGAAACTGGCAAATTCCGGGAAGTCGCTGGGTGCTTGTCCGCACAGCCCAATTTTTGTATTGGTCTTTCGCGCAGAAGCTATAGCCATGGCGATCATCTTTTTGGCAGCGGGGTCATTTTCATCGAACAATTGGCCCATCAATTCGGAATCGCGATCGATTCCTAAAGTCAGCTGGGTCAAATCGTTGGAACCGATAGAAAAGCCATCAAATATTTCAGCAAATTCCTCTGCCAAAATTACGTTGCTTGGAATTTCTACCATCGTATAAATCTCAAGACCATTCTCGCCTCTTTTCAATCCGTTTTCTTCCATGATGGCCACCACTTTTTTGCCTTCCTCCAACGTTCTGCAAAAAGGAACCATTACTTTAAGGTTATCAAGGCCCATGGTATCTCGTACTTTTTTAATGGCAGCGCATTCCAGGGCAAACCCTTCTTTATAGAGGTCGTTGTAATATCTGGATGCCCCCCGGAAACCCAACATAGGGTTTTCCTCTTTCGGCTCAAAATCCTTGCCCCCAATCAGGTTGGCATATTCATTGGTTTTAAAATCACTCAACCTAACTATGACCTCTTTAGGATAAAATGCCGCTGCAATAGTGGCAATACCCTGTGAGAGTTGATCTATAAAATAGTCCTGCTTATTGATATAACCCTGGGTAAGTTTGTTTATTTGCTGTATTACGGTGGCATTTTTTAGCTTATTAAATTTGACCAAGGCCATGGGATGCACTTTTACGGAGTGGGTTATGATAAACTCCATTCGTAATAAACCTACCCCATCATTAGGATAAAGCGATAATTGAAAAGCATTTTCCGGATCGGCCAATATCATTTTTACCTCAGTATGCGGCATCCGTATGTTTGAAAAGTCGATTTCCTCCTCTTTATAAAGAAGTTTACCTTCATAGACATACCCCGTTTTACCCTGGGAACAGGATAAAGTAATCATTTCCCCATCCTCAATAGTATCCGTGGCATTATGGCAACCCACAATTGCGGGAACGCCCAGCTCCCGTGCCACTATTGCGGCATGGCTGGTTCTTCCGCCTTTATTGGTTATAATACCACCTACTTGTTTCAATAAGGGATCCCAGTCTGGCGTGATGGTATCGGTAACGATTATATGTTCCGTGGTCAGATTTTTACCCTCTTTGGGCGATTGCAACAGACGGGGTATCCCAACTTTTATTTTGGAGCCAACCGCATTTCCGCTAGCCAACACCTTCCCTTTTTCCTGTAGTTTATATTGTATGAGCAGGTTTTTGTTCTTACTCTGGTGTACCGTTTCAGGACGGGCCTGGATGATATAGAGTTCATTGGTAAGTCCATCCTTTGCCCATTCGATGTCCATAGGTTTTTGGTAGTGCTTTTCAATTACCGAAGCCCATTGTGCCAAAGTAATTATTTCTTCATCAGATAATACAAATTGTCGCTGTCTGGGAAGCGGTGTATGTATATTGACTGTTGGAATCCCTTTTTTGGACTTCTCATAGATCATGGTTAATTTTTTATCACCCATTTTTTTCTGGATGATAGGGTATTTTCCCATTTCCAGTCCCGGTTTGAATATGTAGTACTCATCCGGGTTGACAGTACCCTGAACAATATTCTCCCCTAATCCCCATACGCCGGATAACAAGATGACATTCTCAAAGCCGGATTCAGGTTCAATAGTAAAACCGACGCCGGAACAGCCCATATCTGCCCGCACCATTTTTTGTACTCCTACAGAGAGGGCTATCTCATCATGTTTAAAACCCTTTTCTTCGCGATACTTAATTGCACGATTTGTATATAAAGAAGCAAAACATTTTTTGACTGCTTCAAGTAATGCAGCTTTGCCCTTTATATTCAAAAAGGTATCGTGCTGGCCCGCAAAACTTGCATCAGGCAGGTCTTCGGCCGTGGCACTGCTGCGTACGGCGACAGCACACTGTTCCTTTTCATATAAATTCTGATAGGCTTCAATAATTTTTCGGGAAAGATCTGATGACAGTTTTCCACCCAAAATCAGCTTACGGGCCTTTGCCCCTATTTCGTTCAGATTATAATAATTTTCAGTATCTAATTGTGCCAAAGTAATTTGCAAAGGTTTTCGAAGGGAATTTTCATCCAGAAAATTCCAGTAAGCAATTGAAGTAGTCGCAAAACCATTGGGCACTTTTAGTCCCTGGGAGTTAAGTTTGTTATACATTTCACCTAAAGAGGCATTTTTGCCTCCTACCTGCGGAATATCTTGTATCCCTATTTCATCAAAGTGTTTGATATATTTTTTCATTGCTTTTTTATTTACAAACCAGTGATTCCTAAAACCTGAAATCATTTCTCGTACAACAAATTTCCTTTAGTTTCCCAAGCCCTACTATGATTTTGATCAGTGAGTAGTTAGCCGTTTAGGACAATTACAACAGACAGAACTTTTTTCCTGGAATAACACCTCTCCCCTATTTCGAGGCCTCCCTGAATTTACCGGTAATCTCATTTATATTGATCCGATATACTATGGGGATTCCCTGTTCAGATAATTTACTGGAAAATTCACTGATAAATTCAGGATGTAAACCCTCCTTTCTGGCAATTATCTTTTTTACATTTTGGGCAAACTCATGAAGAAGGTACTTGGCATCAATTCCTTGCAGTTCTTCAAACATGCCATGCACTTGTACAGATCGCCAGTTATTTACAGACTTTATTTCTTCGACCTCCAGTGAGACAATATCATTTTTCCGCATAGCCTCTATCTTATGGCCT
>Ga0316196_10000150_pt1 | contig 23022 bp, 16 predicted proteins | sample Eddsed2cm_MG_FD_204938 | JGI IMG/M metagenome (GOLD analysis project Ga0316196, IMG submission 204938) | Coastal sediment microbial communities from Maine, United States - Eddy sediment 2 cm | ecosystem: Environmental > Aquatic > Marine > Coastal > Sediment | place: USA: Maine | collected... | reverse complement strand
ACACCCGGACCGAGCCTGGGTGACCGACATCACCTACATCCGCACCTGGCAGGGTTGGTTGTACCTGGCCGTGGTGATGGACCTGTTCGCACGCAAGGTAGTGGGTTGGTCGATGAAGCCGACCCTGGCACGGGAACTGGTGGTGGATGCCCTGCTGATGGCAGTATGGCGGCGCAAGCCACAACAGCCGGTCATCGTCCATTCAGATCAGGGCTCACAGTACGGCAGCGATGACTGGCTACGCTTCTGCCGCGTGCACAATCTCGAGCCCAGTATGAGCCGCCGGGGTTATTGCTGGGATAATGCCGTAGTCGAGTCCTTTTTTGTTAGTCTGAAGAAAGAACGGATCAAGAAACGTATCTACAAAACACGCGATCTGGCCCGTGAAGATATCTTTGATTACATCGAAGTGTTTTACAATCGTAAGCGCCGACACAGCCATCTGGGCGGTGTCAGCCCCGAGGCGTTCGAGCAAGCCTCATTTTGAAGGTCCGGGATGTCTCGCTATCGGGGGAAGTCCATATGGCCGAACTCGGAACTGAACCAACCAGCGATCTTGATTGTATCGATCCTGTACCTATTTCACTCCGAAAAGCCAGCGTTCACCCAGCCTACACGTTCAGCAACAGGTACTCCCGCTCCCAGGAACTGATGACCTTGTTGAAGGCTTCGAATTCTTCCCGCTTGACCGCGCAATAAGCCTTAACAAAATGCGCACCCAGCACATTGGTCAGGTCCGTGTCCTCTTCCAGCAGCCTAAGCGCTTCCTCCAGGCTCCGCGCCACTGCGATTGGCTCCTGGAAAGCGTCACCTTCATGGGGTTCGGATGAATCGATTTTCTGCTTCATCCCCAGGTAGCCACAGGCCAGCGAAACGGCGATGGCGAGATAGGGATTAGCGTCAGCGCCGGGGAAACGGTTTTCCACCCGCCGCGCCTGGCGGTCGCTGTCCGGCACCCGGATGCCAGTCGTGCGGTTCTCATAACCCCAGTGGAGATTGATCGGCGCCGCGATATCCGGCGTAAATCTGCGATAGGAATTTACACTGGGTGCGAAGAACGCGATGGCGCCCGGCGTGTAATGCTGCAGGCCGCCGATAAAGTGCCGGAACCGCTCATGTTCGCTGTCATCGTCCAAAGAAAAAATGTTCTTGCCCGTTTTGACGTCGACGATGCTCTGGTGAATGTGCAACGCGCTACCCGGCTCATGCTCCATCGGCTTGGCCATGAACGTCGCGTAGATTCCGTGCCGCAAGGCAGTTTCGCGCATAGTACGCTTGAACACGAACACCTGGTCCGCCAGGTTGAGTGCGTCGCCATGCAGGAAATTGATTTCCATCTGCGCCAGGCCGGACTCATGAATGAGCGTGTCCACGTCCAGTTCCTGGGCCTCACAGAAATCGTACATCTCCTCGACAATAGGCTCGAATTCGTTGACCGCGTCGATGCTGTAGGACTGCCGGCCGGCTTCACGGCGTCCGGAACGGCCTATGGGCGGCTCCAGTTCACTATCCGGGTCGGTATTCTTCTGGATAAGGTAATACTCCACTTCGGGGGCGACTACCGGTTTCCAACCCTCCGCTTCATACAGCTGGAGTACTCTTTTAAGCACATTGCGTGACGCCAGAGGATGCAGATCCCCTTCCCTGGTGTAGCAGTCATGAATGATCTGACCCGTCGGGTCAGCGGCCCAGGGAACCAGGCGCATGGTGTCCGGATCGGGCTGTAGCATCATGTCACGATCGGTCGGGCCAACCAGTTCATCGTGAATGTCGGTGTAATCACCGGTGACCGTTTGCACCAGGATGGATTCCGGCAAACGGCTGTCTTCCTTGATGAACTTATCCGCAGGAATAAACTTGCCGCGCGCATTGCCCGTCATGTCCGGGACCAGGCACTCGACCTCGGTTATCCGGTGCTCCTTCAGCCAGTCCCTGATTCGATCCATCGACATAAATCACCTGGTTATTGTGTTTGAAGTGCCGATTTTACATAGGTTTTGGGTATCATGGCCAAATGACCACCCCGCAACCCCCTGTAACCTTCGACGGAGCGCCCGCGCCCGGGGTGATTAATTTCGGTGTCGGGCAGCCTTCGGCCGACCTGTTACCGGTCGATCTCATACAGGCCGCCAGTGCGGATTTCCTGGCCCGGGCGGAGTCCATCGAGCTCAATTACGGCGAGCGCCAGGGTGATGCGCGCTTCAGGGCCGTGCTGGCAGAATTCCTGACGTTGAATTACGAGCACCCGGCCAGTCCGGATGAATTGTTCGTCTCGGCGGGCAATTCACAGGCACTGGATTTTATCTGTGGCCAGTTGGCCCGCCAGGGAGACACCATCTTCATCGAAGAACCGACCTATTTCCTGGCCCATCAGATCTTTGCGGACCACGGACTGAACATGGTCGGCATCCCCGTGGATGAAAACGGGTTAAGAACCGACGTGCTGCTCGAGCAACTCGGGAAGCACAAGCCGGTGCTGCTGTACACGATTCCCAGTTTCCATAACCCGGGCGGCCAGACAATGAGTCATGAGCGGCGCAAAATGCTGGCGGAGCTGAGCCTGGAACATGATTTCCTGGTGGTTGCGGACGAGGTCTACCAGTTGCTCCACTACTTCAGGAAACCACCGCCGGCGTTTGGCACCATGCTCACATCGGGCAATATCCTCTCGCTCGGCTCGTTCTCAAAGATCACGGCGCCCGGGCTCAGGCTTGGCTGGGTCCAGGCTTCCGAACACCTGATGCAGCGAATACTGAATACCGGCGTCGTGAACAGCGGCGGTTCTTTCAATCACTTCACTTCACATGTCATGCGGCGCGCCATCGAAATGGGGCTGCAGCAGGAATTGCTGGAAAAACTCCGTTACAGCTACCGTCGGCGCGTCGAAGTGATGGATGCCGCGTTACACCAGCACCTGGGTGACTTTGCGAGCTGGCAGCGTCCGGACGGCGGCTACTTTTTCTGGCTGGAGCTGAACGAGGGTATAGATGCAGGAAAGCTGCGTAAACTGGCAGAAAGCTATCGCACCGGCTTTCAACCGGGAGAGGTTTTTTCCTGCGAGCGGGGCCTGAAAAACTGCCTCAGGCTAAGCTTTGCCCACTACGGTGAGGAAGACATTGCGGAAGGGGTCAGCCGGCTGGGTGATCTGCTGAAAGAAAACCCCGTTGTTTCTTGACCCGCATCACGCTCTGGTCATGAAAAACTTTCAAACTTTCACAATTGTTGTGAAAATTCGCATCTAATTTGATTGACGCCATTTCATACACCAATTTCCGGAAAATTAAACACTTATGTCCACAGATCGCTCTGACATTACGCTGCCTCCTGACATGAAACTGAAGTCCGGCACCGGCCCGGTGCGACTGCAGGAGCCGATTTACGTAAACTCCATTCCTCCCTGCAATCACGCCTGCCCGGCAGGCGAGAATATCCAGGGCTGGCTGGACAAGGCCCAGGCGGGCGACTTCGAAGCTGCCTGGCGCATCCTGGTTGCCGACAACCCGATGCCATCGATTCATGGCCGGGTGTGTTATCACCCTTGTGAGTCTTCCTGCAATCGCCAGCACGTCGATGATGCCGTCAGTATTCATGCCGTCGAGCGGTTCCTGGGCGATCTCGCTCTGGAAAACGGCTGGGTGCCGGAAATTACTGCCGAAGCCAGTGGCAAGAAAGTGCTGGTAGTAGGCGCTGGTCCCTCCGGACTCTCGGCCGCATGGCACCTCGCTATGCTCGGCCACGAAGTCGAAATACGCGATGCCGGCCCGATGGCGGGCGGCATGATGCGCTTTGGCATCCCGGCCTATCGCATGCCCCGGGAGGTCCTGGACGGCGAAGTCGCCCGAATCGAGAAGCTGGGCGTCAAGATCACGCTGAACAGCAAGGTCGAGAACGTGATGGCCGCGATGGAGCAAGAGGGATTTGATGCCGTCTTCATGGCGATCGGCGCGCATGTCGGCAAGCACGTCGACATCCCGGCGCGCGACTCGGGGAGAATTCTCGACGCCGTGAGCTACCTGGCCTCGATTGAGAAAGGCGAAGAAGTCAAACTGGGCCGCCGGGTTGCAATTTATGGCGGCGGAAATACGGCGATGGACGCAGCCCGTACCGCCAAGCGGATGGGCGCTGAAGAAGCGATGATCATTTACCGGCGCGACCGCGAGCACATGCCTGCGCACGAGTTCGAGGCCATCGAAGCCGAAGCGGAAGGCATCAAGATCAACTGGCTGCGCACCATCCGTGAAATCGACAGCACGACCTTCCAGGTCGAAGTCATGGAAGTCGATGAAAACGGCCGGCCGCAACCGACCGGTGAAATCGAAACACTCGAAGCCGACAGCCTGGTGCTGGCGCTCGGCCAGAACGTAGACACCAGCGTGCTCGAACACATTCCGGGCGTCTCCATCGCCTGGGACGGCGTGGTCGAAGTGAACGAAAACATGATGACCGGTGCGGAAGGCGTATTTGCCGGCGGCGACATGGTCCCATCAGATCGCACAGTCACCATTGCGACGGGGCACGGCAAAAAAGCTGCGAGGCATATCGACGCCTGGTTGAAGGGAACGACTTATAGCAAGGAATCGCCGAAACCAACTGTCGATTTCGATGCCCTGCATCTGCATTACTACACGGACGCCCAGAAGCGCGAACAGGAGTCCATCGCCCCCGAACACCGGACCGGTGATTTCCGCGAAGTCACCGCCGGCCTGAGCAGGAAGGAAGCCTTGTTTGAAGCCGCTCGCTGCTATTCCTGCGGTAACTGCTTTGAATGCGACGGCTGCTTCGGCGCCTGCCCCGAAGATGCGATCATCAAGTTGGGCAAAGGAAAGGGTTACGACATCAAATATGACCTCTGCATCGGCTGCCAGGCCTGCTTCCTGCAGTGCCCCTGTCATGCCATGGAAATGGTCAAAACGGAGGCGGTGGCATGAGAGCCTCGAACATGGGAAAACACGCACAGGAAGACCTGGACATGAACACCACCATGGTGAGTTTTGACGGTAACGAAGCCGCCGCCCACGTCGCCTACCGGCTCAGCGAAGTCTGCGCCATCTACCCGATCACCCCGTCTTCCACCATGGCCGAACTGGCCGATGAGTGGGCGGCGCGTAAGCTGCCCAATCTCTGGGGACACATCCCCACGGTAGTGGAAATGCAGCATGAAGGCGGAGCGGCAGGCGCGGTGCACGGCGCACTGCAGGCCGGCGCACTGTCCACGACGTTCACTGCGTCGCAGGGCCTGATGCTGATGCTGCCCAATATGTACAAGATCGCCGGCGAACTGACCCCAACGGTTTTTCATGTCGCGGCGCGATCTCTTGCAGCGCAGGGTCTTTCGATTTTTGGCGATCACCAGGATGTGATGGCTGCGCGCACCACCGGTTTTGCGCAACTTGCCTCGGCGACGGTACAGGAAGCCCACGACCTCGCACTGGTTTCGCATGCGAGTACCCTGCAATCGCGGATACCGTTCCTTCATTTCTTTGACGGCTTCCGTACGTCCCACGAAGTCAACAAGATCCATTGTCTGAAAGATTCAACACTGGCCAAACTGGTCGATCATGACCTGGTGCTGGCGCACCTGAAGCGGGCGTTGAACCCAAACGATCCCGTGATGCGCGGAACCGCGCAGAACCCGGACACGTATTTCCAGTCCCGTGAGAGTGTGAATTCCTACTACGAAGCCGTTCCCGGCATCGTGCAGCAGAAAATGGACGAACTGGCAGCCGAAACCGGCCGCAGCTACCACCTGTTCGACTACTTCGGTGATCCCGAAGCAGAAAGCGTAATCATCTCGATGGGTTCAGGCTCGTCGACGGTTCGCGAAACGGTTGAGTGGTTGAACCAAAACGGCGACAAGCGTTATGGCGGCATCATCGTGCGCCTGTACCGGCCGTTCTGTTTTGAAGCCATGCTCGGAGCCTTGCCGAAATCCACGAAGCGAATTGCCGTACTCGACCGCACCAAGGAACCGGGCTCGAACGGCGAACCCCTGTTCCAGGACGTGATGACCACGCTGGCCCAGGCGCTGTCGAACGGCAACATGGATTCCATGCCGCTGGTCTGCGGTGGCCGTTACGGTCTGTCATCGAAGGAATTCACGCCGGCGATGGTCAAGGCCATTCTCGACAACCTGGAAAGTGAATCACCCAAGCGCCGCTTCACGGTCGGTATCAACGACGACATTACTCACCTGAGCCTGGACATCGATCCGGTATTTAATATCGAGAATGACCAGGTGGTCCGTGCCATGTTCTATGGCCTGGGCTCCGACGGCACTGTTGGCGCGAACAAGAACAGCATCAAGATCATTGGCGCCGACCCGGACCGTTACGGGCAGGCCTATTTCGTCTACGATTCGAAGAAATCGGGGGCCCAAACCGTTTCACATCTGCGTTTCGGACCCAACCCCATCGATTCGCCATACCTTATCCAGTCGGCCAATTTCATCGGCTGCCACCAGTTTGATTTCGTCTTCAGTGGCGACATCCTGGAGAAAGCTGCCGAGAACTCGACCCTGTTGCTGAACAGCCCTTATGGCCCCGACGAGTTGTGGCAGAAGCTGCCGGAACGGATGCAGAAGCAGGTTGTTGAGCGCAGCATCAAGCTCTACACGATTGACGCTTACCAGGTGGCCGGCGACACCGGCATGGGACGGCGCATCAATACCATCATGCAGGTCTGCTTTTTCAAACTGGCCGGCGTGATGGATACCGACACCGCGATCGCCCGGATCAAGGAAGCCATTGCGAAGACCTATCGCAAGAAGGGCGAGAAAATCATCCAGATGAACTACGCTGCGGTCGACCAGGCGCTCTCACACTTGCACGAAGTGACCATCGACCGGTCGCAACACAGTGGCATTGGCGAACGCCCCGTAGTGCCCGCCCTTGCCCCGATCTTCGTTCAGGATGTGACGGCGGAAATGATGGCGGGTCGCGGCGATCTGCTACCGGTTTCCAAATTGCCCGTGGACGGCACCTACCCCACCGCCACCACGCAGTGGGAAAAGCGCAGCATCGCCCAGAACATTCCTGAATGGCTGGATGATCACTGCATTCAGTGCGGCAATTGCTCCTTTGTCTGCCCGCATGCGGCCATCCGCGCCAAGTTCTGCCACGAATATGATCTGGAGGACGCACCGGAAAGTTTCCAGTCGTCGCCGATCAGCGCTCGTGGCTTCCCGGAGATGCGCTACGTATTACAGGTCTATCCCGACGATTGCACCGGATGCAACCTGTGCGTTGACGCCTGCCCCGTGCGCGACACTGATGAACAGGGCGAGGAAGTCCGCGCCCTCAGGCTGGTGGCCAAGGACCCGATCCTGGAAGACCAGCGTGTCAACCTGGACTGGTTCGAAAAACTGGCCTGGAACGAACGCTCGGAAATTGATTTCTCCAACGTACGCGGCATCCAGTTCCTGCAGCCGTTGTTCGAATTTTCCGGCGCCTGCACAGGGTGTGGTGAAACACCTTATCTGAAAGTGATCACGCAGCTGTTCGGCGGCCGCATGATGGTGGCGAATGCCACCGGCTGTTCGTCCATTTACGGCGGTAATCTGCCGACGACGCCGTGGGCCAAGAATCCGTCCGGTCGCGGGCCTGCCTGGTCGAATTCCCTGTTCGAGGATAACGCCGAGTTTGGCATGGGCTTCCGCCTGTCAGCCGACCATCACCGTAAACAGGCCGAAATGTGGCTGCAGAGTCTGCGCGAACAGGTCGGTCCGGAACTGGCTGATGCGATCCTCGCTTGCCCGCAGAAATCAGAATCAGAGATCCAGGCACAACGCCGCCGGGTTGCCGAGCTGAAGTACCAGCTGGAACTGATCGACTCCAGCGAGTCACGGTTGCTGCAATCGATGGCGGACCACCTGGTCAAGCGCTCTATCTGGATTGTGGGCGGCGATGGCTGGGCCTACGATATCGGCTCCAGTGGGCTGGACCATGCCCTGGCATCGGGCCTCGACATCAACATCCTGATCATGGATACCGAGGTGTACTCCAACACCGGCGGTCAGATGTCGAAATCAACGCCCTTGGGCGCAGTGGCCAAGTTTGCCGCCGGCGGCAAGTTAATCGGTAAGAAGGATGTTGCACAACAGGCGATTGCTTACGGTAACGTTTACGTGGCCCGCATCGCGATGGGCGCTAACCCGCAACAGACCCTGCAGGCATTGCGCGAGGCGGAAGCTTATCCGGGTCCGTCACTGATCATCGCCTACTCCCATTGCATTGCCCATGGCATCAACATGGAAGAAGGCATGCTGCAGCAGAAGCGCGCCGTGGCCAGCGGTCACTGGCCGCTGATTCGCTACAACCCGATGATCAGGGATTCCGGTGGCGTACCGTTCACGCTGGATAGCCTGCGACCCACCCTGCCGCTGATGGAATACCGCAAGCACGAAGGGCGGTACAAACTACTGGCAAGAGAAAATCCCGAGGAAGCCAGCCGGCTGGCTGGCATTGCGCAGCAGGCGGCTCACCTGCGTTGGGATGTCTATGAAAAAATGGCAGGCCGCAGCGCAGAGCAGTTCCATGCTGATCCGAGGCGTGACTGATAGCCGCCAGCCGGTAAAGAAAGTAACCGGATACAAACCTGACCCTCAAGGGAGGGTCTTTCTTTGTTTACCTGCGTCTGTATGGACCGGAGAAAGCCTATTTTGACCAGACTTTCCCTATGAACGCAATCAAGAAAATACAATAGTCTTGTAAATGAATTCTATGACAAAAACTTCGTCCTGCCGAACGTAGAACATGCAAGGCAATAAAATGAAGAATAAAACCATGATCGCACCCGCGACCGCCGCTTTCCTGCTGGGGTTCAGCTGTGTAGCATCAGCCGACGAACAGCCAACAGCTGAAGAGCAGCCAACGGCTGAAAAGCCGACCGCAACAGGTGGTGCTGACTGGCAACTGCGTTACACGCTCACACTGCGGTTTCCCAAGTAACTGACGGGGCGACTGAATCGATCAGCGGGTCCGGATGGCTAAATTTTGTCGAAGACGCAAATGAATACCTGTTACTTCAAAGCAGAAAAAAGCCGCCCGATGTGGCGGCTTTTTTGTAACGAAGCAACTATTTTCTGTATCAACGCATGGCCGCAGTCATCTCGTTATTGGTAAACGTCGGGCAGGATATACCTGATGGCAGGATCCGTTCCAGGTCATAGGACTGTGCCGTGTAACCCATCGCCATCATCGCCTGGTTAGGTGTGAACGAGAAGCTGCCTGAGGTACAGGTCGGGAAAGTGAACGTTCCGGTACCCCATTGCGTTCCCGTATCTGCGCCGCCCGGGTCACCCCAGGTACCGCCGGTGGGTATGAACACCGTCACATTGGCGGTGGTGCCGTTCGCAGAGTCAAGCGCGGCCACCAGCCAGGTTTGTTCGCCATTGGGGCCGTAGGTATAGAAGGAGGCATACAGGAAGCGGTTCTGGTCGACTTCGAGCAGGAAGCCTTCTCCATCCTTGCCCTCGTTCCACCAGGTACCCGTCAGGCCGGGATCGAGACCGATATCTTCGAGACCTTTGTCTTCATCGTGGAAGTCCTTGGCGTACAGCGCCAGTTCATCCAGTGATGCCGTTTCGTGGCAACGCTGACAGGCGAAGTCCATCGTGACTGCGGCTTTACCGTTATCGTCCAGTTTCACGAAAGAGCCGTCCTCGGTGAACATGTTTGCAGTCGGGTCGGTGTCGATATAGAAGATATGCGTTTGCAAATCGCCCTGGTGCGGGCCGAGCGCCTGTGCAGACTTGGTGGCATAAGGCATGTGGCAGTCTTTGCATTCCACACCGTAGTCCGCCATGGATGTCAGTGCGTAGCTATCGCCAATTGATGAATGGCAGCTAACGCCACACTGGGCCGTTTCCTTGATGGAAAACTCAGCCTTTTTGTGCGGGTCGTGACACATGACGCATTCAGTGGAACCGTGCGCGCCAGCCAGGTGCTCGTTGTACTGCTCGTGGTGGCGAATGAAGCCGCCGCTGGCGGGGATCGTGTCGGCATCACCGCGGATATGGCAGGTACCACAGAACTCGGCAGAGCTGTCGACTTCCATGGAATCAAAACCTGGTCCGTGGCACTGTTCGCATTGGATGCCACCGGCGAAAAACGTGCCGTGGAGGCCTGGTAATCCATCCTGGTTGCCACTCAGGTCTTCAGGGTTTTCGTTCGCGATCCATGCCGTGGTGTGGCAGGAACCGCAATTGTAGGGCTTGGTGCCGTTCGGCTCGTCCGCGTGATAGTCGCTCCACTGCCCGGTCAGGTAGTTGTACTGCGTATTCCCGCCTTGACTGGTGTCGTCATTGGTAATGATGTAACCCTCGTTATCCATGTAACGGGACTTCCACTTGTAGCCACCGATCACGTAGGAAATATCGTCCCAGTCGTAACCTTTAGGCAGAGGGATGGGGCGGAATTGAGCTTCCTCACCCTTCATCAATTTGTAGGGGTGTCCCGATGCCTTCCATTCGTTGTAATTGTCCTCGTGACACTGCTTGCAGAATTCCGGCCCCTCGTAGCCTCTGTATTGAGCGGCGGCAGCCGTGGAAAAAGTCAGTAACACCGCAGCGATGGCAATGAAGGCGATACCACAGCGAAGGAAAGGAGATTTAACCGGGGCTGGTAAATAATTCATGACTGACTCCATCTTTGGAATATTCAACCGGGTGTATTCGTCAATACGGGCGATTTGGTGCTGCCGCATTGTTTGAACCTAAGGATTACAGCAATAACCAATTAGTGCAATTTTTTGAACGAATTTTTTCTTGCACGTCATGACGGCTAAAAAAAGCGCCACCCATTTGGGCGGCGCATTTTTCTTATGGTTGCTGATTTTACTCAGCGCTTGTTTTCAGTATTAGCGTGCAGCAGCTGCCACCTCGTTATTCACGAAAGTTGGGCAGGCGATGCCAGACGGAAGTATCCGTTCCAGGTCATAGGACAGTGCCGTGTAACCCATGTCCGCCATGGCCGCATTCGGCGTAAACGAGAACGTTGCTGAGGTGCAGGTCGGGAATGTAAATGTACCGATACCCCATTCTGTGCCGGTTTCCGCGCCACTTGGATCGCCCCAGGTTCCACCGGTCGGGATAAAGACCTTCACATTGGCGGTGGTACCAGCAGATGTATCAAGCGCTGCAACCAGCCAGGTCTGCTCGCCATCCGGACCGTAGGTGTAGAAGGAGGCATACAGGAAGCGGTTTTGGTCGACTTCGAGCAGGAAGCCCTCACCATCTTTGGCTGGATTCCACCAGGTGCCGGTCAGGCCAGGATCGAGGCCGATATCTGCAAGGGTTTTGTCCGGGTTGTGGAAACCCTTGGCATACAGTGACAGTTCATCCAGTGAGGCTGTTTCATGGCAGCGCTGGCAGGCGAAGTCCATCGTGACAGCGGCTTTACCGTCATCATCCAGCACGACAAAAAGGCCGTCCTCGGTGAACATGTTCGCAGTCGGATCGGTGTCGATATAGAAGATATGTGTTTGCAAATCGCCCTGGTGCGGACCAAGTGCCTGTGCAGACTTGGTGGCATACGGCATGTGGCAATCTTTGCATTCCACACCATAGTCCGCCATGGATGTCAGCGCGTAGCTGTCGCCAATTGACGAATGGCAGCTAACGCCACACTGGGCCGTTTCCTTGATGGAAAACTCGCTCTTTTTGTGCGGGTTGTGACACATGACGCATTCAGTGGAGCCGTGCGCGCCGGCCAGGTGTTCGTTGTACTGCTCGTGGTGGCGAATAAAGCCGCCGCCGGCAGGGATCGTATCGGCATCGCCGCGGATATGGCATTCGCCGCAAGCTTCGGCAGACGTGTCAATCATGCCAGGATGATCTTCACCATGGCATTGGATGCACTGGATGCCGCCCTGGTCGAATGTGCCCCAGATACCGGCTAATCCATCCTGGTTACCGGTCAGGTCAGTGGGATCAGGGTTGGCAACCCAGTTCGTGGTGTGACAGCTTCCACAGTCATAGGGTTTGGTGCCGTTTGCCTCATCCGCGTGATAGTTACTCCACTCTCCGGTCAGGTTATTGTACTGCGTGTTCCCGCCCTCAGCAGAGCCATCGTTGGTGATGATGTAACCATTGACGTCCATATACCGGGATTTCCATTTGTAACCACCGATCACATAGGAAATATCGTCCCAGTCGTACCCTTCGGGCAGCGGAATGGGCCGGTTTTGGGCAATGTCAGCTTTCATCAATTTGTAGGGGTGGCCGGAAACTTTCCAGTCGTTGTAATTCTTGCCATGGCAAGTGACACAGCCATCTGAAATGGTCTGGGCCATGGCCATCCCTGAAAATGCGAGGAGAACCACGCCAGCCATTAAGGTGACGACTCCACCGGCAAATCCACGGGTTCTTAAGATTGTCCGCATACTTCTCATTTGTTTGTTACTCCTCGCGGTTGAATTTTAGTCGAACTACTCCACGGCACATGTTGCCTGATTAAATCAACCTTAAGTTGGACATCCGTCATAATCAGTCGATTGATCCTCACTAATTGCGTTTACAATGATTTGAGTCAATCAATTTTTCGCTACAATCCCGGTATGAAGACGCCCGAATTGCTGTCTCCCGCCGGCAGCCTCAAGAATATGCGTTACGCCTTTGCCTATGGCGCCGACGCGGTGTATGCCGGGCAACCGCGATACAGCCTGCGGGTGCGCAATAACGAGTTCAGCAAGGAACATGTCCTGAAACAGGGCATCGAAGAAGCCCATGACCTGGACAAGCTGTTTTTTCTGGCCAGCAACGTGGCCCCGCACAACAACAAGGTCAGGACCTACCTGGCAGATCTGGAACCCATAATCGAGATGGGCCCCGATGCGCTGATCATGTCCGACCCGGGCCTGATCATGATGGTTCGCGAACGCTGGACGGACATGCCCATACACCTGTCCGTCCAATCCAACGCGGTAAATTTCGCAACAGTGAACTTCTGGAAAAGTATGGGCCTCAGCCGCATCATTCTTTCCAGGGAGCTGTCACTGAAGGAAGTGGCGGAAATTCGCCAGGAATGCCCTGATATCGAACTGGAAGTGTTTGTCCACGGTGCTTTGTGCATCGCCTACTCCGGGCGTTGCCTGCTGTCCGGCTACATGTCGCACCGTGATTCCAACCAGGGGGCCTGCACCAATAGCTGCCGCTGGAAATACAGTGCGCAGGAAGCTCGTGAAACCACCACCGGGGATATCGTGCCGGCCAGGCAAACCCCCGTCAGCGACGCAGCCCAGAAGTCGCCGGAATCGCCAGTCGTTCTGCTCGAAGAAGAAAGCCGCCCGGGTGAGTTGATACCGGCATGGGAAGACGAGCACGGCACTTACATCATGAATTCAAAGGACCTGCGCGCCGTGCAGCACGTGCACACGCTGGCGAAGATGGGCATTGACTCGCTCAAGATCGAAGGCAGGACAAAGTCCTTTTATTACACAGCCAGGACGACCCAGGTTTACCACCGGGCAATTGAAGATGCCGCCGCCGGCCGGCCGTTCGACATGGGCATGATGGACGAGTTGGAAGGCCTGGCAAATCGGGGCTACACCGAAGGATTCTACCGCCGGCATCCTCCGGGCGAGTACCAGAACTATGAACGTGGCGTCTCCAGGAGCGATCGCCAGCAGTTTGTTGGCGATATCCTGGATTTGGACCATGGCTGGCTGACCGTTGATGTGAAAAATCGTTTCGAAACCGGGGATCAGATGGAACTGGTAACACCCGCCGGAAACCTGTCTTTCGAGCTTAAAGAAATCATAGGCCGCAACGGAAAACCTGCCGATATTGCGCCGGGCTCAGGGCATGTTGTCAAAATCCCGTTGCCTGATGAGCTCGATCCGGCCATGATTGATGACTTCACACTGCTGGTTCGTTACCTTTCCGAATAAATTTGAAGGATATCCAATGAAATTACCAACACTCGTATTACTAGCCTGCATCCTGTCGCTTTTTGAACCCATGAGCCTGGTGGCCGACACCGGTTCAAATAGCGGTACCGTGGCGGAAACCCTTGATGCTGGCGGGTACACTTATATCAGGATCAAAGAATCGGACACCTGGATCGCAACAAGCACAATGGAAGTTTCGAAGGGTGCGCAGATTGAATACTCAGGCGGCTCGGAAATGCTCAACTTTCACAGCAAATCTCTGAATCGGACTTTCGAGTCCATCTGGTTCGTGGGGGATGTCAGGGTTTCCGGCCAGGACTCCAGCCAGCCCACACCGATTGCTGAAAGCCATGGAACGATGCACGACATCATTCCGAAGAACACCGCCATCGCTGCACCCGCATCCGGTGAAATTGAAAAACTGGAGAATGGGAAAACCATTGAGGAGATCCTGTCTGACCCGGCCGCATTCGACACGAAGGCAGTCAGCCTGCGCGCCAGGGTCACCAAGGTCAACGCCGATATCATGGGCAGGAACTGGATCACGCTGCAGGATGGAACCGGTATTGCACCCAGTAACAAGTTGATCGCCACCAGCCAGGAAATAGTACCCGTCGGAGAGATTATTACCGCGACCGGGGTAATCATCAGTGATGTGGACCTGGGCTCCGGCTATCACTATGTCGCCTTGCTTGAGGATGCCACGTTTGCGAAGTAGGGAACAGACACTGTTAAGATAAGCTTCTGATTTAACGCACAATCAGAAGTTTGCTCAAACTGGAGATATCGATCATGAGTAGAACCCTGCAAACACTGGCAGCGTCTATTGTGTTTCTCCTGTTCCCGATAACGTGCTGGCCGCAGGGTTCAGCTGCCACCGATCCCATCAATGCGTCAGAGCGCTCAGCCCTGTCCCCGCCGGCCAGCATGATTGAGCTGGGTAAAAACGTGGCCGGCACTGCCTGCGCGAGTTGCCACGGCATCAACGGCGTCAGCACAGAGCCTGGAATTCCGCACGTGGCCGGGCAGAGAACCGTGTATCTTTACCGCGTCTTGCAGGCTTACCAGTCCAGAGAGCGCCACAATGACGCGATGAACCACGCAACGGGTTTCCTCAATGATGAAGCCCTGCTGGCCGTTGCAGCCTATTATGCCGCCCTCGCTCCTGCGCGCCCTGCATTGTTGGCCGATGGTGCAAATGAGTCCGTGGATGTTAGCCTGGGCGATCCCTTCGCCGGTATCCGCGATCCCATGGAAAAATGCGTGAAATGCCATGGTGAAGACGGCAACAGCTCAGCATCAGGCATGCCCAACCTGAGCGGCCAGGATCCGGTCTATTTCACAGCATCCATGAAGGCCTACACGGATGGAAGCCGCAATCACAAGATGATGAAAAAACTTGTCATGAATCTCGATGAGATGACGCTGGAAAAAATGGGCGTTTTCTATGCGGTGCAAGAGCCGGCGCGTACCAAAACCACTGGAGACGGTGACACCGACCTGGGCCGGGCTTCGTCAGAACCTTGCGCCGCCTGCCACGGCAGTGATGGCAATGCCAGCGGAGCTGACATGCCTACGCTGGCCGGACAGGATGCCCGATACTTCATGAAGGCGATGCAGGCCTACAGGGACGGCAATCGTCATCACCAGCCCATGTTTGATGCGGTCAACTCATTGAGTGAAGCTGAGATAAGTAACCTGGCCACGTTTTATGCCACCCAGGAGCCGGTGCGCCGAAACGTACGCACGCCCCTGACCACCACCGAGTGGATAGATCGCTGTGAACGTTGCCACGGCATCGACGGCAATAGCACCGATCCGCGTTTTCCGATGCTGGCCGGCCAGGATCCGGTCTACCTGGCCAATGCATTGCAATCGTATATCGGCGCCACGCGCAGTAATACGACCATGCATGCAATGTCGGATCCGCTCACTGCGACCGATATCGAGCGTATTGTGGAACACTACTCAACTCGCGAGCCCAAATCGGTCGTCTACATGCAGCTCCCCTGCGAGGAGCAGCTGGAATAACGATATGAATGATAAAGCCGTCCATCGCCTTTACCGGCATTTCCAGGAACTGCCCACAAGCATGCGCACCCTGTTTACCGGCGCATTGCTGGTGGTCGGACTCGGTTACATGTTTGCGATGCTGTATGTTTTCGCCGCCCACTCCGGCGCAGATGGCAGGCCCGGATTATCCGTGGAAGACATCAAGATTACATACAGCGGCAACAATGAAACGACCGCTCTGGAGTCAGCCTTGCGTGGTGCGATGTCCGGTATGCTTCCGGCGCAAGACCTGGCAACCCTGCTGGACTGGATCCGCGAAGGGGCAGACAAGCGAAGCTACAGCGACCGTATCGAAGCCATCGTAGAAACCAATTGCCTGAGCTGCCATGACGGCAGTAACCCGCACCTGTCGAATCTCGACGGTTATGAAAATATCCAGCTGGTGGTTGCACAGGATACTGGCGCAGACCTTTACACGCTGGTGCGGGTGTCACACATCCACCTGTTCGGCCTGACCTTCATCTTTTTCGTGATCGGATTCATCTTCAGCCACTCCTACTTACGTCCTGTATGGCTGAAGAGTTTGATCATTGCAACACCGTTTGCCGGTGTTATTGCCGACGTGCTCGGCTGGTACCTGACAAAGGTATTCACTCCTTTCGCGTGGGTAGTGCTGATTGCCGGAATGTTCAATGGCTTGTCGTTCGCCATCATGTGGGTGGTTTCGATGTACCAGATGTGGATTTATCGTATCCCGGAACATCTGAGCAACCGCCACAACCTCGATTTGGACGCGGGTAATGACTAGACCGGGAAGGCTTTCAATCTGACGACTGACTGGCGTAGTACGCTGCTATTTCCTCGAGTAGCGGATCGCTGTAACCCGCGCTCATTTTATGCATCATCGAGCTGCCGCGTTCGCCATCGCGGTACTGTTTCATAACGCGCAGCAGGTATTCCCTCTTTTGCCCAGCCAGTGCAGGCACGACCATCGTGGATTCACCTGCTGCACGACCGTGGCAACGCTGGCACTTGGCGATGACCTCTTCTGCCTGTTCACCCGATTCAGCCGCAGAACCGGCTGTCTGTACCGAGTAAAAAGCCGCGATACTGGCAATTTCCTCATCGCTCTTGTCGGCCACCATGTCTTCGTGACTGCGCTCATTGCTGCGATAGGCTTTGATCGCGTTCACCAGGTAGGTGGGTTCCTGTCCCGCCAGGTTGGGCACCATGGGATCCTGGCTCACACCACGGGCGCCGTGGCAACTTCCGCAGATCGCCGTCAAAGGCTCACCGGCCCGGGGGTCGCCAAACGGTGGCGGCTGACGTTGTTCTGGTGCCTGGGAAGCGAAATACATCGCCATTTTCTCGATGTCTATTTCGCCCAGGCCCTGCAGCATGGCTTCTTTCTCCGCATGGCCGCGACTTCCATTGGCGTATTCCTGGGTAGAAATCATCAGGTAAACAGGCTGTTGACCCGCAAGGCTGGGAATACCCGCAGTGGTGCTGACGCCATGTTTTCCATGACATCCGGTGCAGCTTGCCGCAACTTCAGCACCTTCACGATAAGCAGCGTCGCCGCTGGCCTGCGCAGGGGCCGGCGGCAGTGTCGGCAGGCCGGAAAAATAAGCGGCGATATTCCGGATATCCGACTCATCGAAACTGGCGATCAGATCCTGTAAAGCAGCATGATGCCTGCCGCCGTCGCGGTAAGCATGCATGGCCTCCACCAGGTATTCAGCGGGCTGTGCAGCCAGGTTGGGAATTTCTGCTGACTTACCGCTGCCATCCGGGGCGTGGCAGCCCGAACAGTTTGCTTCAGCGATTGATTTCCCCGCGCCGGCATCAATGACAGGCATGGCCGGCTCAGGCTCCGGGGAGCATGCGGCCAACAGGAGTGCCAGGACGATACCTGTCAGGATTATCTTCATGATCTTTTGATTATACAGCTAGCCGCCGCTCATCCTCCTAAACTCCGAAAAATCCGAGAATGACCAGGGTCAGCAGGAACAGTCCGAACGATATCAACGTGGCGCCAAGCAGGCTGGCGCTGGCTGACTGCGGTTCGGTCGGCGCGTCGACCAGGTAGCGGTCGAGCTCACCCGAAGCCAGCAGCCGTTCGTATTCGCGTCGGTGCTCATGCTTGTAAACTTCCAGCGGTACACGGCCCGTAAACATCGTAGTGTCCTGCGGGAACTTGTCCGGCCGGAAGTGATTATTGAAGAAGTGAACCGTGAACAGGAACACCGCCGCCAGGAACGCCTCTTCACCGTGCACGATGGCGGCCACGTTGAAGGCCCAGCCCGGCAGGAAAGCAGCAAAGAATATCGGGAACCACATGATGAGTCCACTGACGCCAATGATGGTCATACCCCAGAACGGCGCCCAATAATCGAATTTCTCCCAGTAACTGAAACGGTCCAGCTGCGGCCTTGGACCGAGCCCGAAGAACCAGCGGAACATGTTCTGTGCGTCCTTCAGATCATTCCAGTTGGGCACCAGGGAGTTCGGGCCAAACCACTCGAATGTGCGCCAGTTTCTGCCGATGCGGATGGCAAAATAGATCAGATGGACAAAGAAGACACCCATGAAACCGATCGCACCGACCCGGTGGATATAACCGGCTGTTTCCGGACCACCCAGGAACCTCATCATATAAGGCGCCCAGGAGCTGTCGGCATATAGCACCGTAATACCGGTCAGGGTCAGGGTCATGATCGAGACGGCACCCGTCAGATGCGCCAGGCGCCACCAGCGATTGAAGCGCCGGAAATGCGTTTTACCTTCCGGCAGTGCTTCGGTCAACACATGCGGCCGGTTCTTGCCCTCTTTACGGTCCTTGTATTCACGATGAAACCACAGAGCCGAGTGCAGCCAGAAAAAGCTGAAGGTGCCGATCAAAAGACCGATCATTCCCATCGAGGCAAACCACATTTCCGGGTATTTTTCGCGGTCGTGCATATTGCCGTGCGGTTGGAAGGTAACAAATCCCTGCGTCGCGCCCTCGTGACAGGTCTGACAGGTTTCCAGACGATTTTCGACGTTCATCATCGAAGCGGGGTCGTCCAGACGTTTGATCTGGTGCGAACCATGGCAGTCGTAGCACTTGGCGGTTTCGCCATAACCTAACCGGGTGATCTTGCCATGATAAGTACCAAGGTACGATTCCAGGCTCTCTTGGTGGCAGGTTCCGCAACTGCTCGTCACCTGAATGCGTTCATCTGTTGTGCCGGGTTCATTGACCCCGTGTCGTGAGTGGCAGTCACTGCATACTGCCGCATGTGAATCACCCTGCCCAACCAGCATGCCGTGCACTGATGTCTGGTAAATTTCCAGCACCTCGCTATGGCAACTGCCGCACATAGCCGGGTTTTCCAGTCTGTACTGCAGCCTGTTTTCACTATCAAACGGCTTCATGTAATGCGCGTCGTGACAGTCGTAGCAGGTTGCATTGGTGCGGGACTGGTCATCTTTATTGGGACGGGCATGCATGGAGTCCATGTAACTTTCGATCTGCTCTACTACTACTCCCAGCCTGGCATTTTGATCCGTGGTTCCATCTTCAGCCGCCTGGTCCCACAGGTCGACGTGACAGGTCACGCAGCTGACTTTGCGCTCTATGCCTTTGCGGTGCGGCGCCTTGATAATGTCCTGGTGACAGCCAACACAGTCCTGTTCTGCATGCACGCTGTCGGAAAAGAGGCCGGCAGTTACATGCAGGTCCCGTTCCACCCCGAAAGCATCCTCCCTGGAAAAGCCTTCCCTGCCATGGCAGCGCAGGCAGCGGTCGTTACTCAGTTTCGGGTCGTCGGGTGTTGCCTGCACCGGGCCGGTAATTACCAGCGCGGAAAATAGAACCAATAGCGTCAGAAGTGCTTGAACGTAACTGCTCACCCGGGTCATGAATTTTCCTTGTTATTGCCGCTGGCTTGTACCGCGGTCAGTGACCAGTATAAATTTTTCTCGAAAACAGGCAATATAAACAATAGGCCAGTGTTTGCACTGTATTGCCGTAATAATGACTCAGATCAGGATTCATTCACAATTGACCATCTATTCTGATCCGGAATACTCTGACCGAGAACAAAGAGGACATGCCATGACTCCAGTAGGAAAATTTTTCACCACAGCATCAACCGTATTTTTCATTTCCATGTTGGCTTTCGGTCTCGGATCGCCGGTTTTCGCGGAAGACCTGAGCGACAACGAAACCTGCCTGGAGTGTCATGAAGACGCAGACCGCGCTCCGCCGTCAAACCCGGATCGGCCACAGGTGCACAATCCGGCCGGTGGCTTCTTCGCCGAAGACCATGAGATGTGGTCCTGCAACGACTGCCATGATTACATCACCGAGATCCCGCACCCTGATGGAGTCGGCGAAATGGAAGTTGACTGCACCAACTGTCACGACGAAGCGCCAACCAAGTAACGATCGATCACTGCCTTCCGGCAATAAAAAGCCCCGGAGTCCGGGGCTTTTTCATTACTATCAGTAACTTACAACTCCCGATAAATTAATTATTCGGCTGTACATATTTTTTGTACAGCCATGAACCGGCGTAAGCTGCTGATCTTATTGCAATTTATTAAATATGCCGATTTTTGTGTACAGAAAAGGAATACTAAAGCTCGTATATTTCCTATTTAAAGTTGCGCACCTCCCATCGTCATAAATTTTTTATCTCGTTGTATATAAACCTTTTTTTGCTAATTATCTTTCCTCAAAAACCACTTGGCATAAAACCTGCATATCCTATAGTGAAACAATTTTGCGAGGTGGTACATGAACAACACAGCCAGCATCCTCATCGTAGACGATGAAGAAGTGGTGCGACGCAGCCATCTCAGAAGCCTGGCAGACACAGGGTGTCATACCGAGGCGGCTGAGGATGGTCATCAGGCACTCCAGGTCATGGAGCAGCATCCCTTCGATGTAGTACTGCTGGACCTTAGCATGCCGGGACTGGACGGAATGGACGTCCTTAAAACCATCAAACAGAGATGGCCCGACAGCGAAGTTGTCGTCATTACGGGATACCCCACCATAGAGTCCGCCAAAGAGGCGGTTCGCCTTGGCGCTCACAATTACATCGCCAAACCCGTGGGACCCGATGACGTCATTAAGGCAGCCAATGAAGCCATGACACAAAAACGCTGGGCATTGCGCAGCGCACAACCAGTTACACATTGAAAGAGATCAGGAGCAATATTATGAGCACCAAACCACAAGTACTAGTCATTGATGATGATGCAGTCGTCGGTCGCAGTTTTGACCGGGTCCTCTCAGAAAAGGGTTACGAAGTCAGCACAGCCCTGAGCGGAGAAGAAGCACTGAAAGACATGGAAAACACCGAGTATGATGTCGTATTCACCGACATCAAGATGCCGGGAATGGATGGCATTGAAGTGGCCGAGCGCATCAAGGCGCGCTGCCCCTGGACGCCAGTCGTGGTGATCACGGGATACGGCACGACGGAAAATGAAGCCAAGGCCTCTGTATTGGGCGTTAGCGGATTTGTTCGTAAGCCCCTGACACCGGATATGATCGAGAGCATCACGTTAAAGGCGCTCGAGAACCCGGTTGCCATACAGGAAGAGGCTGCTAACGAAGAAGCCGTACCTGCCAAACCCCAGCTCAGTGAGCTGAAGGGCTGGAGAAAGGCCATGCGGATCGTCAGCAACATTCTCCTGTTCCTGGCAGCACCCTTCATCGCCCTGAGCTATGTCATCGCATTGCCAATCGTCGGCCTTTACACTTTCGCGAAACTAGCCGTGGAAGCCTGGCAAAAGAAACGCGCAATCAACTGATTGCGCGCTGCCCGGACTCCGAAACAAAAGGAAGAATAGATGAAGACCGGGATTAAATTTGGCACCTTGCTGCTCGCCGCCACCCTGCTGTTCCTGGGGCCGGCGATCAGCATGGCCGACCACCATGAAGAGGTGTCAAATCCTGATGTAAAGTGCCTGAAATGCCATAGCAAGAACCTCAAGAAGAAGCTTGAAGATGGTGAAACGATGTCGCTCCGGATTCAAGTCGATGAGTTCGGAACATCCGTGCACCAGGTTATCGGGTGCACCGGCTGCCACCGGGATGTTGCGAAAGGCAAGCACCCCTCGAAGCAACCGATCGCCAGCCGGAGAGCCTACTCTCTCAAACACAACCAGACCTGTTCCCAGTGCCACGAAGCCGCTCACGACAGCTACAAAGGCAGTGTTCACGCCAGCATGGTAGAACACGGGGACGCCGAAGCACCGGTGTGCTCAGACTGCCACAGCGCACATGCGATCCAGACGCGCACTTCCTATGAGCCAGTCAATGGCGAACCCTGCAGCACCTGCCATTCAGATATCAATGATGCTTTCGCACAAAGTGTGCATGGACTGGCTCGAACCGAGGGTAACCAACTCCGTGGAGAACATGTCAACGCACCCAGCTGTGCGGGTTGTCATAACGCTCATGATATTTCGGCTGTTACCGACACGGAATACCTGGTGCCGAAGTGCATGAGCTGCCACGAAGTCGCCGAACTGGCGCATGAGCAGTGGCTGCCGAATGCTGGCATGCATTTGAAATCCGTTGGTTGCGCAGCGTGCCATTCACCGCAAGCGGAGTTACGCGTCGATCTCCAATTATTCGACCGCCTCAAGCAGGCTCCGGTGAGGCAGAACGAAAATAATGGCACCGTGCAGGAAACACTGGCGGCGATCGACACCAATGGTGACGGCCTGGATCCCGTCGAGTTGTGGAAACTGGTCCGGCAGATCAACGAGCAGGATGAGACAATCGATGTCACATTGCTCGGGCGACTGGAAGTCACCAACAGCGTGGATGCACACCGCCTGGCAGCCAGCACCGAAGCGGTCCGCTCTTGCGAGAGCTGCCATCGCGGTAATGCGGAACCTTTTCAGAATGTGACCGTTTCAATGAGCAGGAAGGACGGCCGAAAAGAAAGCTTCAAAGCCGACAGCAGGGTTCTTAACTCTGCCATGTCGGTGGATTCTGTCGGCGGCTTCTATGCGCCGGGCGGAACCCGAATCAAGGTACTTGACGGACTGTTGATACTTGCCCTGTTGGGTGGTCTGGCGGTGCCGGTAGTACATATTACGCTTGGAAAGATTCTGCGT
>Ga0316196_10000149_pt1 | contig 23050 bp, 23 predicted proteins | sample Eddsed2cm_MG_FD_204938 | JGI IMG/M metagenome (GOLD analysis project Ga0316196, IMG submission 204938) | Coastal sediment microbial communities from Maine, United States - Eddy sediment 2 cm | ecosystem: Environmental > Aquatic > Marine > Coastal > Sediment | place: USA: Maine | collected... | reverse complement strand
CTGAGGTGCCCTGAAAGATTGTTCCATCAGCAAGTGCCAGAACAGCAGGCGTAGTCAACAGCGATCCTTGTAATTCGTTATCGGATTACCGATTTCAGATGCACAAAAGCGGAAGGACCTGGCCTCCCGCTCGAGTTTTCGCTGACCGCTTAGCGATCCGGCGTATCTTACTCTAAGACATCGTGCATCGTAAACCTGCCAGGGGGCTGATTTACGATCCAACGAGCAGCTTTCACGGCACCCTCTGCAAAAACCTGCCGCGTCGTGACGCTGTGTCCCAGCGACAACCGCTCGGTAGCTGAGGAAAGGATAACTGTGTGATCGCCCGGAACCTCCCCGCGACGCTCAGACTCGTAGTGGATTTCGGCTGGATCCGTGCCGCGCTCGGCGGCTATTGCCTCACCGAGCTTTAGAGCCGTTCCCGACGGCGCATCTACTTTGTGCACGTGGTGCGTCTCGTGAACCTCAACGGTAAAGTCGGCCCCCAAAGCCGCGGCAGCTTGTCGAACAAGGTTTTCGAGGACAGCAACACCAATGCTCATGTTGCGGTCGTACACCACGGCGACCGATTGCGCAGCTTCATCGAGCGAGGCCACTTGTTGGTCACTAAGGCCACTCACGCCGCATACCAGGGGAATCTTGTGTCGAGTGGCTGCCGAGATAACCTGGCTGGTCGCCCCGGGCAGGCTGAAATCGACCAGGACATCACATGACCCGGCGAGCGCATCGATGTCGTCACCGCGTTTCCATATACCGGCGAGAGTAAGGTCATCAGCCTCTTCGACCAGGCCCGCAATAGCCTGACCCATCCGCCCCGCCCCGGCAATGCATACGCGTATCGGGCTCATACAGTGCTTCCGCTAACCACTCATAATTAGCTGATTCTATCGAAGAACCGCTTCACCGTATCGAGCCATCCACCCGCCCGCGGACTGTGTGTCTCGCCACCCTCGTGAATCGACTCCTCGAACTGCCGTAGCAGGTCTTTTTGCTCGGAACTCAGGTTGATCGGGGTCTCGACAGCGACCTTCGCGAACAGATCACCCTGTCGCGCATCGCGAACCGTGCTCACACCCTTGCCGCGGAGTCGAAAGACCTTGCCGGACTGCGTCCCCGCAGGGACTTTTAGCGCCACATTGCCGTTGAGTGTCGGCAATTCCACCTCGCCACCCAGTGTCGCGGTTGCGATGCTGATCGGCACCTCACATGCCAGGTCCGCACCTTCCCGTGTGAACAATTTATGGGGGTTTACCCGGATCTCGACATACAGATCGCCTGACGGGCCACCATTTCGTCCCGCCTCGCCCTCGCCCGACAGGCGTATGCGGTCACCGTCGTCGACTCCGGCGGGCACCTTGACCGAAAGCGTTTTGGTTTTGCGAACGCGCCCGCGGCCATGGCAATCGCCACATGGGTCGCCGATCGTCGTGCCGGTGCCTTTACAGGCCGGGCAAGTCTGCTGGATGGAGAAGAAGCCCTGCTGCATGCGAACCTGGCCAACGCCACCACACGTGGAGCACTTAACGGGCTCGGTGCCTTTTTTGGCGCCGCTGCCATCGCAGGTCTCGCAGGACACCTGGGTTGGCACATCTATCGTCACCGAGTCACCGCTGACGGCTTTCTCAAGATCGAGTCGCAACTCGTAGCCAAGATCGGCACCGCGAAACACCTGGCTGCCACGTTGCCGGCCGCCGCCACCGAAGATATCCCCGAACACGTCGCCGAAGATATCGCCGAAGCCCTCGGCGCCGTATCCGCCCGCACCACCACCGCGAGCTGAACTCAGTCCGTCGTGACCGAAGCGGTCGTAGGTTGCTCGTTTTTCGGTATTGCTCAGGACTTCATACGCTTCTTTGGCTTCCTTGAACTTGCCTTCCGCGCTCGTATCGTCCTTATTGCGATCCGGATGATGCTTCATGGCAAGACGCCGATAGGCCTTCTTGATCTCGTCGGCTGATGCCGTCCTCGAGAGGCCGAGCACCTCGTAATAATCGCGTTTTGCCATGAAGCGTCTGCCGCCTGGTCAAGTAGGCAAGTCGGGGTCAGAGCCCAAGGGCTCTGACCCCGATACCGGCTAGCCTTTCTTCGACTCGTCGTCGTCGACTTCTTCGAACTCGGCGTCAACAATGTCGTCACCTTCGGCCGTCGAAGCCTCACCCTCACCGTCACCAGCTTCCTGGGCGGCCTGCTCGGCATACAGTTTCTGCGCCAGCGTGCCGGAAGCCTCGGCCAAAGCCGCGGTCTTGGCCTGAATCGTATCCTGGTCGTCTTTCTCGAGCGCCGTCTTCAGGTCTGACACCGCGTTCTCGATATTAAGACGCTCCTCACTGCTCGCCTTGTCGCCCATCTCGGTCAGGGTCTTCTCGGACGCGTGAATCAGGCTGTCGGCCTGGTTGCGAGCGTCCACAAGCTCGCGGAACTTTCGATCTTCCTCGGCATGGCTCTCAGCGTCTGACACCATTGTGTCGATCTCGTCATCTGACAAGCCACTCGAGGCCTTGATGACAATTGTCTGGCTCTTGCCCGTCGCCTTGTCCTTGGCAGAGACGTTCAGAATGCCGTTGGCATCGATATCAAACGTCACCTCAATCTGTGGCAGGCCGCGCGGCGCAGGCGGGATATCGGCCAGGTCAAAACGGCCCAGCGACTTGTTATCGCCTGAACGTTCGCGTTCACCCTGCAGCACATGGATCGTCACGGCCGTTTGATTGTCATCTGCGGTCGAGAACACCTGCTCAGCATTCGCCGGAATCGTTGTGTTCTTGTCGATCAGCTTGGTCATAACCCCGCCGAGCGTCTCGATACCGAGCGACAGGGGCGTCACGTCGAGCAAAAGGACGTCTTTAACGTCACCTGCAAGCACGCCGCCCTGAATTGCGGCACCCAGCGCAACGGCCTCATCGGGATTAACATCCCTGCGCGGCTCCTTGCCGAAGAAGTTCTGCACCTCTTCCTGGACTTTCGGCATGCGTGTCTGACCACCGACGAGGATCACATCGTCTATTTCGTTGACCTTGAGGCCCGCGTCATTCAGCGCGACTTTGCAGGGCGCTATCGTTTTCGCGACCAGCTCTTCGACGAGCGACTCCAGTTTGGCGCGTGTCAGCTTGATGTTGAGGTGTTTCGGGCCACTCGCATCGGCCGTGATGTACGGCAGGTTAACCTCTGTCTGCTGCTGCGTGGACAGCTCGATTTTGGCCTTCTCTGAAGCTTCCTTGAGGCGCTGCATTGCCAGTGGATCCGCGGTGATATCGACACCGCTCTCGCGCTCGAACTCAGACGACAGGTACTCAATGACCCGCATATCGAAGTCTTCACCACCGAGGAACGTATCGCCGTTTGTGGCTAGTACCTCAAACTGGTGCTCGCCATCCACCTCAGCGATTTCAATCACCGATACGTCAAACGTACCGCCACCAAGATCGAATACCGCAATCTTCTTGTCACCGCGCTTTTTGTCCATGCCGTAGGCAAGGGCTGCAGCGGTGGGTTCGTTGATGATGCGTTTAACATCGAGGCCCGCGATTTTTCCGGCATCTTTGGTCGCCTGACGCTGTGAATCGTTGAAGTACGCCGGCACCGTAACAACCGCTTCGGTGACGGTTTCACCGAGGTAGTCCTCAGCCGTCTTCTTCATCTTCATCAGGACCCGGGCCGCAATCTCCGGCGGTGCCATCTTTTTGCCGTTTGCCTCTACCCAGGCATCACCATTGTCGGCCTTGACAATGGTGTACGGCACCATCTTGATATCACGTTGCACGACGTCATCTTCAAAACGCCGTCCGATGAGCCGCTTGATGGCGAACAGGGTGTTGGTCGGATTGGTAACCGCCTGCCGTTTGGCAGACTGCCCGACGAGCACCTGGTCGTCCTTACTGAAGGCGACTATAGAAGGCGTCGTACGATCACCCTCGCTGTTTTCAATGACCTTGGGCGCATCGCCCTCCATTACTGCTACGCAGGAGTTGGTGGTACCCAGGTCGATACCAATCACTTTTCCCATGTTCTTACTCCGAATTTCGTTATGTGTGCCAAATCTGGTGCTTAAGTGGGGCCTTTAGACCAGGTTTCAACCATCTGCAGGCTCGGAAGCGACGATGACCCTGGCCGGTCGCAAGAGGCGCCCGTTCAGCGTATAGCCCTTTTGAATGACCGTGAGGACCGAGCCAGGCTCGACATCGGCTGAAGGCTGCATGGTCATGGCCTCATGTTGCTCGGGGTCAAATGGCTCGCCTTCGGGGTGGATCTCGCTAATACCGAAACGCTCCAGCGACCCCGCAAGCAGCTTGAGTGTCGCCTCGCTGCCCGCCAGCAGGCTCTCAGCATCGGCTGTATCAGCGGCGGCGAGCCCCATCTCGAGACTGTCTTTGACGGCCAGCAGGTCCTTGCTGAAATTCTCCAGCGCAAATTTGTGGGCATGCTGGATGTCACGGGCGGCGCGTTTGCGGGTATTGTCCGCCTCCGCCATAGCCCGTACGTAAAGGTCCCAGTTCTCGTCTGCCTTGGCTTGCAGCGACTCAAGTGTCGGAGTGTCGTCCTTATCCACCTGCGTTTCGGCCGCCTCAGGCTCGGCATTCATATTCTCGTCGTCGGACTCGATATCCGGACGATCGGACTGTCCATTCATTAGCTTGTTTTCCCCATTGCGCGGGCCGGATCAAATGAAGTGTGCAGTTTGGGGGCCCTGCCGCAAATATCAAGGGCTGACGCCAAAAATATGGCTTGAAATCAGGGTTTCAGTGCAGCCCTGATCAAACGTGCGGTGATATCCACGATCGGCACTACGCGGTCATACGCCATTCGGGTAGGGCCTATGACACCAAGAACACCCACCGTGTCATCGTCAAGGCGATACGGGGCTGTGACGACGCTGCAATCGTCGAGCATTTCATAGCCGGACTCTGCGCCGATAAACACCTGCACACCATTCGCGTGAATACTGCGGTCGAGCAGATCGAGGATGTGGCGCTTGCGAGAAAATGCATCGAACAGGCGGCGCAAAGTGTCGACATCCGAGAGCTCTGCGAAGCCCATTAGCTTGGTCTCACCTGTGAGAACAAACTCGCCCCTGGATTGCGGCGCATCGTTCATGGCCGACTGCGACACGGCGATGATGTCATGCATCGCCTGGTTCATTGAATCCCGGGTTTCTTCAAGGTCTTCCACGATACTCTCGCGAACCTGTGACAGTTCCTTGCCCGCATAGTGCTGATTGATGAAATTTGCCGCCTGCTGTAGCTCCGACGCGGTGTAGTCCCTATCCGTGTGCAGAATGCGGTTCTGCACCTCCCGGTCGTTAATAACCAGGATAGCGAGAATGCGGTTCTCCGACAGCGGCAGAAATTCGATCTGCCGAAGTGCGGCATGTTGCGCGTGAGGCACAGTGACGACACCTGCAAGATTCGTGAAATCGGACAACAGGTTCGACACCGACGAAACCAATGCGCCCTCGTCATCGACCTTGCGCTGAATCTGTTTCCGCAAAACGTCGATGTCACCGTCTTTGGGTTGGCGGTAGCGAACCAGTGTGTCGACAAACAGGCGATAGCCTTTTGCCGTCGGCACCCTGCCGGCCGACGTATGCGGCGCAGATACCATGCCCATATCCTCGAGGTCGGACATGACATTTCGTATCGTTGCGGGACTAAGGTCGAGCCCCGAATCTTTGGACAGCGTTCGTGACCCGACAGGCTGCCCATCACGGATATATCGCTGGATCAGTGCGCGCAACAGATGCTGGGCACGATCGCTTGGAGGGTTACTGATTGCTTCTGCTGACATTCGCAATAAATACGACGATTTGGCAATCCGCTCGCTGTGTTAGTGTATCTTTCGACAAGCTAGCAGGGAAAAAAAAGATACGCAATGGGCAGTGAATTTCAGAAAGTTGCGGTTCTCGGCCGGCGCGACGATGCGCGCGTAGCGGAGCCCATGTCCGTGCTTATCGCTCATTTAACAGAAGCCGGCATTGAGGTGCTGGCTGAAGAGCAGGTTGCGCAGGCGGACCTGGTGATCGCTATCGGCGGTGACGGTACGATGCTCTATGCCAGCAGTTTGACGAGAGAGCATGACATTCCGCTGCTTGGCATTAATCGTGGCCGTCTCGGCTTCCTGGCCGATGTGACCACCGATGACATGCTGTCCAGCGTCGACCATATCCTGGCGGGCGACTACACGATCGAGTCACGTCTGATGCTCAAGGCAGAGTTGCGACTCGCCAATGGCAAGGATGTCACTGCTATCGCCTTCAACGACGTCGTCCTGCAGCGAAGTGAGACCGGGCGCATGGTCGATTTCGAGACCAGCGTTGCGGGTCAGTTCGTCAACACGCACTCGGGCGACGGCTTGATTGTCGCGACACCAACTGGCTCAACGGCTTACGCACTGAGCTGCGGTGGCCCGATCGTCGAATCGCACCTCGACGCTATGGTAGTGGTGCCCATTTGCCCACACACATTGACGGATCGGCCGCTCGTCATTGCTGCGAGCCAGCCCATAATGATTCGCCTGCTGGACCGGGAGCAAACAGCCGCAGCGGTAGCCATTGACGGTCATTCGATCGGACCGATCTCCCCTGACGACATACTTACGATCTCGGCGGCCGAGAATCGCATCCGACTGATTCATCCGCCCGGCTATGACTTTTATGGCATCCTGCGCTCGAAATTATTGTGGGGTCGCGACAATCGTCAGCGCTCGACTGTCTCGGAGTAGTTCATGCTGATCAGCCTTGAAGTCAGGGATTTCGCGATCGTTGATCAGATCTCGGTCGAGTTCGAACCGGGTATGACCGTATTGACCGGCGAAACCGGCGCCGGAAAATCCATCCTGGTCGACGCTGTCGGCCTGGTCCTGGGCGAGCGCGGCGGCAGTCAGCTGGTGCGCAGCGGCGCCAAGCGCGCCGAATTCAGCGCTGAATTCGACATCTCCGCACAAAGCGATGTTCACGACTGGCTCGAAGATCAGGCGCTGGACCAGGACGAGTCGTGCCTGTTGCGTCGCGTGATCTCGGCCGATGGCCGCTCGCGCGCATTCATCAACGGTAATTCGGTGACGATGCAGCAACTCAAGTCGCTGGGCGAACTGTTGCTCGATATCCATGGCCAACATTTTCACCAGTCCCTCGGCCGCAAGCCTGTGCAACGTGATCTGCTCGATCATTTCGGTGAACTGCTCGAGAAACGCAGGTCGACAGAAGCTGCCTTCGAAACATGGCAGTCACTGCAACATCAGCTCGATGTGCTGGTCGCCGCGGATTCAGATCGCGCGTCCCGGCTCGATTTGCTGGAATTCCAAATCGGCGAACTCGATGCGCTCGACACCCAGGAAGGTGAATTGCTGGCCCTGCAGGCGGAGCGACAAAAACTGAGGAACAGCAGCAGGCTCGCCGATGGCGTATCTGTGGCCATTAACAGTCTTGGTCAGGATGACTCAACGAATGCCGGCTCCCTCATAGTGGAAGCAACGCGTGCAGTGGAGGCATTGCTGGAATACGACGAAGAACTCGAGCCTGTGCGCGGCTTGCTCGACAGTGCCAGCATTCAGATCAGCGAAGCGATCGACTCCTTGCAGCGCTATGCCGAAAGCATCGACATGGATCCTGCGCGGCGCGACTGGGTCGAGGAACGGCTCGACGCGTTACAAGGGGTCGCTCGAAAGCATCGCACGTCAGTAGATGATCTCCCTTCCCTCTGCATCAGGTTGCGGCAGGAATTTGATGATCTCGGTCACGCTGAGGAACGCGGCAGAAAACTTGAGGAACAGGTCACGTCTGCTTACGACGCATTTCAGAAGTTCGCAAAAGCTTTGTCGAATGCGCGCAAGAAGGCTGCACGATCTTTTTCATCGGCGGTGACGGAGGCAATGAGTGGCCTGGGCATGCCGGGCGGCATGTTTGAAGTGTCCGTCTCTGCTCTACCCGATGGAGAGACCCGCCCGTGGGGCATCGATAACATTGAGTTTCTGATCAGCGCCAATCCCGGCCAGCCTCCCATGCCACTGTCTCGGGTCGCATCGGGCGGAGAGCTATCGCGAATGAGCCTGGCCATCCAGGTTATTGCGAGTGACGGCAGCACGATCCCGACCATGGTCTTCGATGAGGTGGACAGCGGGGTCGGAGGTCGTGTGGCAGAAATGGTTGGGCGACGGTTACAGGAACTCGGTGCGAAACGACAGGTTCTATGCGTGACCCATTTGCCGCAGGTCGCAAGTCTCGCGGCTCAGCACTTTCGGATCAGCAAAGTCACCGACGGCAAGGCTACGCGCACCGGTGTCGCGGTGCTGGCAAAAGAAGAGCGCGTCGAAGAGTTGGCGCGCATGCTCGGTGGCGTGGAAATCACGCAGAAGACGATCGATCACGCTGCCGAAATGCTGGCAGGCGCCAACCGCAAACGCGCCTGAACTAGCCCTTCTCGTCTGAGCCCGGCTTGGGCTTCACGTACAGGACGAGGTTGTGATCGAGCAGGTCGTAGCCGTGCGCCTCGGCTATTTCATGCTGCAGACGCTCGATTTCCGTATTTGAAAACTCGATAACATCGCCCGTCTCCACGCAAACCATGTGGTCGTGGTGTTCCCCGTCATCAAGCTCGAAGACAGAATGCCCGCCTTCGAAATTGTGCCGCGTCACCAGGCCTGCTGCTTCGAACTGCGTGAGCACGCGATAAACGGTGGCCAGCCCGATGTCCTCGCCCGAATCCAGCAATTCTTTGTACATGTCCTCCGCACTCAGGTGCCGCAACTTCGATTTCTCGAAAATTTCAAGGATCTTCAGGCGAGGCAGAGTCACCTTGAGACCGGCTTTTCGTAGTTCGTGGCGTTGCTCCATGAGCAGGGGCTCTCCGGGTGCGCTGAAAACGGGTGTCGTGCCGTTGGGCAAGAAGGTATGATGCGCGCCTATTATGACGCAGATAGCGGCCTGGCTCTACCGCAGTACGGCATCTGTACTACGAAACCTCTGACCGACCCAGGTGTCCAACGTCTACACGCTATGCGCAGATTAATCCTACTCATACTGGTCTTTTCCACACTGGCATTTGCCAGCGGCTGTGTTTATCGCGCGAATATTTCGCAAGGTAACCTGATCAAGCAGGAAGACCTGGACCAGGTTGAGGTCGGCATGACCCGCAACCAGGTTCGTTTTCTACTCGGCACACCGCTGATAGATGACCCGTTTCACCAGGCCCGCTGGGATTACGTGTACTTCATTCGCGTCGGCCGAAACCCGGCAACGTTCAAACGTTGGGTAACGATTGAATTTGAAGACGAGATCGTTGTTGAGATCAATGACGATCAGGAACTCGATCCGAGCCTCTGAGCCTTTGCCAACTCGCGCCGTGCCTCACGCGGATCGCGTTCAAGCGCACGGTAAAACTCAACTCGATCGCCATCCTGTAACAAGTGGCTGTGCGACACGATGCGTCCCCAGATACCACTTTGCAGATTCTCGAAATCCACATCCGGGAACTGTTGTCGAAATCCGGACGCATGCAGCGCGTCGGCGACCGTTGCGCCAGCATCCAGTATCAGGGGTACAAGCTTCTGGCGATCCGATGATGCGAATACCACCTCGATATTCAATGACCCTGCCTCGGTGGCGTCAGGCACCGTAAACAACCACGGCTCGCTGTGTGAACGCATCAACCAGCGAGTTGCAAATATCCTCAAAAAAGGCGCCGATCATCAGGTCGAGTGCCCGGCTGTCAAATTCGAATTCCAGGTCCAGGGCGACCTTGCTACCGGAATCACCAAGCGACGTGAAGGTCCAGCCACCGGAGAGGTGGCGAAAAGGGCCACCAACCAATTCCAGGTCCATGGATGTTTTTGGATGCATCGTGTTGCGGGTGCGAAATCGCTTGCTCAAATGACCGCGGTGTAATTCCAGTGTCGCTTCGACAACATTGCCCTCGCGGAAATGCACTTCGACGTCACTGCACCACGGCAGGAACGCGGGGTAGGAATCGACGTCCTCGACCAGCGCGTACATTTTCTCGGCCGAATATGGAACGAGTGCACTGCGACTTACGCTTCGAATCAGGAGAGCTCCGGCAACAATCCGACCGCTTTGAGGAACACAAACAGAATGCCTATCGGTGCGACATAGCGCGCCAGAACCCGCCACAGCTTGTAAACCAGACCGGAACCACCCAGTTCGTCAGCCGTGGCGTTGCGGCACATGACCCAGCCGGCAAACACCACTATCAGCACGCCGCCGAGAGGCAGCATGATATTGATTGTCAGGTGATCAAGATTGTCGAATATCGTGCCACGCCAGAACTTGAACTCGGACAACACATTGAATGACAGCACAGTACCGAAGCCGGCGGCCCAGATCAGCAGTCCCATCAGGACCGCTGCCTGCGCACGGGTGTGATTGAATCTTTCAACAACCCACGCGACAGCCGGTTCCATCAAGCTAATTGCCGACGTCCAGGCAGCAAACGACAGCAATACGAAAAATACGGTCGAAAAGAACGTCCCGCCGGCCATTTGGCCGAAAGCCAACGGCAATGTGATGAATACCAGCCCAGGTCCATCGGCAGGATCCAGGCCATTCGCGAATACCAGCGGGAAAATTACCAACCCGGCCAGAATCGCAATCATCGTGTCTGCGATGGCAACGGTGGTGGCTGCACTCGTTATCGAGGTTTCTTCCGGCAGGTAGGCGCCGTAGGCCATCACCGCGCCCATGCCAATACTCAGAGTGAAAAATGCCTGGCCCATCGCGGCCAGCACCGTATTCCAGTCCACTTTGCTGAAGTCCGGCTCAAACATGAAGGCCAGGCCCTCGCCGAAGTAACCGGAGTTGATCGAATACCCGAGCAGAATGACCATTAATACCAATAGCGCCGGCACCATGAAACGTACAGCCTGTTCAAGGCCACGCTCCACGCCGCGCGCAACAACAAAAATCGACAAGCCCATGAACACGGTATGAAACAGGCTCATTGTCTGCCAACTGCCGACGAAACCGTCGCGCATTGAGGTGACTTCTGCCGCCGATGCGTTGCTGAAGGAACCACTTGCGCTCTTGAGCACGTACGACAACGTCCACCCGCCGATGACACTGTAAAAAGACAGAATGAAGATGCCCGCAAGCACGCCCATGCCGCCAACCCATTTCCAGTTGCCTGACTTGCCTTCTTCGCGGCCGAGCAGCTCCATCGTCGCGATCGGATTGCGGCGACCGCGTCGGCCCATCAATATTTCCGACATCATCACCGGCATGCCGATGATTGCAACGCATGCCAGGTAGATGAGCACGAACGCCCCGCCACCATTCTGGCCAGCAACGTAAGGGAACTTCCAGATGTTGCCGAGACCAACTGCCGAACCGGTCACAGCCAGGATAAACGCCATCCGCGACGACCAATGACCGTGCAGGGATTTTCTTTTCGCCGGGTCGGCTGCCTGATTGCTTAGCATTGTTATTCTCGTGATCGGCAATGAGTCCGCGATTCTCATACAAATATCGGGGACTGACAACAGCGCCCGCCGTATAATCCCGTCCCCGCGGGGCTCGCACAGAACTACAGCTATGAGTGGAAAAAAGTCCAAAAAGCCCGCCGGTAACGTAATTGCGGTCAATCGCAAGGCCCGGCATGACTATTTTATCGAAGATTCATTCGAGGCTGGACTGGTCCTGGAAGGATGGGAAGTAAAAAGTCTGCGCGCTGGCAATGCCCAGATCGCCGAGAGTTATGTCTACATTCGGGGCCATGAAGCGTGGTTGATCGGGGCCCATTTCTCGCCACTAAAGACAGCCTCAACGCACGTGAAGGCCGAACCCACCCGCAGCCGCAAGCTGCTGCTGCATCGGCAGGAGCTCGACCGGCTCGTCGGCGCGGTTGAGCGCAAGGGATATGCACTGGTGCCGCTGGACCTGCATTGGCATAAAGGTCGCGCCAAGCTCAACATCGGTCTCGCCAAAGGCAAGAAACAACACGACAAGCGCGCCGCCAGCAAGGACCGTGACTGGGAGCGCCAAAAGGCACGCATCCTAAAAGGATAGCTTTTAATTCAATGACTTATTGAATATAATTAAAGCGATTTAGTGTTAAGGGATTGTATTTCGACAGAAAGCCCATAGACTAGACGAACACTGGGGGTGATATGGCTTCGACGTGGGTCGCGAAACTCTGAGTGCATGCCGAGGAACAGATAACCTCGTAAATCCAGCTGTAAAACCTATAGTTGCCAACGACGACAACTACGCACTAGCTGCTTAAAAACCAGTTTAGCGCCCTCTGACCAAATGTGCCTGTGCGTTTGGGGTTCAGGGGTCACCGACACGGGACCGCGGCAAGGGCATGTTCAGGGCCCAAACCGTTAAATCCTTACTGAGCTGGCTATGAGTTTTCCCTGCCCGTCGGGTAGCCCATGGCGAGATTAAAGACGGAATAAGCATGTAGACCTTGGGGCGGAGGATTTGCGGACGCGAGTTCGATTCTCGCCACCTCCACCAATAAAAAAAGGCCGCCATTTGGCGGCCTTTTTCTATTTCGATTCGAGAACCTCTCGAACCCTGGGTTCGAGCCGCGTCATTCCCGCATTCTTGCCGAACTCAATCGACTCAGCGTCGGTGGCCCCATTGAGGCTGTGCCGAAGAGCCAGCACGGCACCTACCCTGTTGCCACTTGCACAATGCAACAGTACGGGACCGTCAATGCCCTGCAGCAACGCATCGAGTTTCGCTGCGGTCTCGAAACTAACCTGATCCGTCCTGACTATCGGAAATGCCAGGTATTGCATGCCGGCAGCTTCAACCGCGCCTTCGAAATCGTCCATGCCGCGATCCTCGGACGGTCCACGCATGTCAATGACGACGCTGTAACCCGACTCTGCAAATACATTGAGCGCCTTTTCATCGAGCTGTCCGGAGGACGTTATGCCATCGACCGATTCAACTTTCCCTGCGGCAATGACGTCATCACGATCAACATGAACACGCTGCTTGCCCTCGTCGGCATTGGCCGTCAAAGCGAGCAGCAGGAAGGCCAGTAGTGGCAGATACCTCATCAGTCTTTCAACGTCTCGGTCATGTGCATTTCAATGCCGTTTTCTGTGAACAGGACGTCACCGGACATACGATCATACAATTCGGCGACAGACTGCATCAGGTTCTGCAGAGCATCCTTCATCTCGGGCGTCGGCGCATCCTCACCAGCTTCGCCGGCAGCGATGGCTTCGCCCATGAAGCTGTAATAGCGTGCTGCATCGATGCTAAAACTCATGAATGGTGCCGGCGTGGATCCATCGGCGTCGAGCATACCCTGCACCTCAGACTCCGATTCCTCGCCCACCGAGACCGCTACCGCACTATCCGTCAGCGCTGCGAATGCCGAGATTCCCATAGCCTGCAGTTGTGGCAGATCGAGAGCCACCGGATCGCCGCCCGGCTGCAGATTCAGCGCAGCGAGCTCGGGGCTGAACATGGCTCCCATCGCGACCAATCCCTGCGCATTATCCATTGCCAGCAGGAAGCTGCCGTCGACGGACGTTGGCGGTGTCTGGGTTGCAACGTCCAGGCCCTCGATCTCATCGATGATGGCGAGAAAGCCTTTGAAGTCATAAACCATTGGCGGTAACGGCTGCTGCAGCGACTCACGCGCCTGTGCTACGCCGCCCTGCACGTCGGCGAAGTGCTCGCACTCGAACGGGTCTGCTTCCATCGCATCCAGTCGCGCTTCCATGAATGACCGCGCCGCCTTGACATCAAGGCTCATGCCGAAAGACATCAACCCGCCACTGTCGCCGCCGAGACCTGGCACGACGGCTGGCAACGCCTGCATGCCAGCGGCTATATCGTCGCGAAGCTCGAAGACAATGTTCGAATCGAATCGATTGGGGCTGATACCCGTATAGCCGATGACCATCCTGGGGGCTACACCCGCAACTTCACGAATCTCTGCCTTGCATGCATCTGACAGGTCAGTGCTGTCGTGCTCAAGCAGCGCCATCAGGTCGGCGTCAAGCCCGGTCGGCTGGCCGACAAAGCGTTCTGCGATTGCGGCAACATCGACAAACCCGACGACATGGTTCGTATAGTCGTATTTCGAGATGATGTCCTGCAGAACGGTTGATTCGAGGATACTGCTTTCCGGCAGCGTCATACCCAGCGCGCGCCCGGTCTGAGCATCGTCAAATACGGAGGGTACCAGTGCGAATACAGCCTGGTCCTCGACAACGGCGATGACGATCCTGACGTCTTCAGCATCGAAATATCGATAGGACTGATCTGCCAACTCCGCAACCGGCATCTGGCTGCCTGCCCGCTCTTCGATTCGTTCGATCGCCGCTTCAAACAAGGCGCTGTCAGATAACCCAATGCGCATGACCGGCAACAGGCCGTTGCCATAGAAAGCCATCAAAGAATCCCGAGCTATTCCTGCGTCCCGAATACCCTGCACAGACATCAACGTCGACAATTCTTCAACAAGCGCCTTGGTGCGCTGCGCTTCTTCGCTGTTCTGCTGCTCTTCCGTCATCTCTGCCTGCTTGGCGACGACGACTTCTTCCAGGACAGACCTGTAAGAACGCAGGACCTTGTCGAGCATCGGCTCGATCTCATCCATTACGTCATCTGGCAGTGGCTCAAGGCTTGCGACGACATAGGGCGAATCAGCCGGCACATACTTCAGCAATGTGCTGTCAGAGCTAAACGCCGACGAAGTCTCGACGGATTCTTCGTCTTTCCCGCAGCCGGCCAACATGACCGCACTGATGGCAAATACCGCGAGAACTTTTGTACTAATCGATTTGAACATGAAACAGATTCCTTACGTTGAGCCATGACACACAGCGCCGACGCGGAGCTGCGGATTCCAAATTCAGGCGAGTAAAGTAGCGAATTGCGACGGTCTGATTGTTGTTAATCGAGCGGGTCGATTGCCGTCATAAGCGCAGTATACGCTTTGCCCCACCGCCAGCACAAACCTACACTGCACCTATGAGCATGATTATCCGCGATGTCAGTGAGCCAGACCTTGACGCAGTTCTTGGTCTGAACCAATCAGAGGTACCCCACGTAGGCAGCGTCGACCGGGAAAAAATGCGCTGGTACGCAGCGCATGCCAGTTATTTCCGGGTTGCGATAACCGAGGGCGAGCTGGCCGCCTACCTGGTCGGGTTTCGGCCGGGAACGGACTATACGAGTCCCAATTACCTCTGGTTTTGCGGCCACTACGACGACTTCGCCTACGTCGACCGGATTGCGGTTGCAAAATTTGCCAGGCGCTCAGGAATTGCATCCCGCCTGTATGACGATTTTGCGGCGCAGATGCCTGGGACGGTCGGCATCATGACCTGTGAAGTCAACGTACGACCACCGAATCAGTCATCGATGACATTTCATCAGCGCCTTGGCTTTGAGCAAGTTGGCTCGCTGGTCTCAGAAGATGGCAGCAAAGAAGTGGCGATGCTCTCGAGAGATCTCCCGGGTCGATAGCTAGTGGTAACCGTCCGGAACCGAATGCGTTTCCGGGTCATATATTTCGCCCGCCTCGATTCTCGTCTTCAAACGATTCCGAGGTGAGGCGACCGGGCATGTTGCGAATGCATTGAATGCGCACGGGGGGTTGTAGGACTTGTTGAAGTCCAAAATGGTCTTGCCGTCTTCACCAGGCCAGCCCGCGTAGAAAAAACGCCCTGCCGGATAAGTTTCACGCCCACTGGTCTGGTCGCCAAAGACGAAAAACAGGCTGTCACCGGACGCATACGCTTCCAACTCGTGTGTGACGCCATCGATCTCGAACGTGACGGTTCCGGGCGACTCGGGACGGTAACCGAGACCCTCGATGGTCGTACCGACATTGAGAACTTTCGGTTCATCAAATGGCTGCAGTGTCGCGATAACGCGGAATGCAGGATCAATCGGGTAATACTCCAGTGGCGCAAAGTTTGCGAGTGACGGATGTTCAAAATCACGCAACCGCAGCGCAAACCGACCGTCGCGCTTGATGATCGCCCAGGACAGTGAGCCATGAGTCAGCGCAACCGGATTCCCGGTTGTGTCATCCGACATCAGGATTGTGCGGACCGGTATGTCTTCGTAGCGGACGTCGGCGTCAGGATAGGTGGCGAAACCGACGCCCTCCGCCGTTACCTGCAGCGTACCGACATACGGTGCGGCATTGCCCGGGAAGACGATGTCATTATCTTCGGCCGAACCGACTCGGGTCACACCATTTTCGAGCCAGTACAGACCGACCAGGTTCAGGTATCCGTATGGCGCCTTGAGATTGGCCAGTCGTTCCGTTCGCCATTCAAGGATTTCCTGCTCATAGGCAGCGGGCTCGATTTGTGCCTCTACGGAACTGTGCGCACAGGTCAGTAACACTGCAGCCACAAGTACCCACTTAACTACTGTAGTCTTCATGCTCGACGATACTAAACCATTTTCTCATGACGAAAACCCCCGACAACGCAGCCACCGCATACGCGAACTTGCAGCCTGAGCAAATCCTCGACGTGATCGGAGATCTGGGCTTTCGATGTGATGGCCGCTTCCTCGCGCTCAACAGCTACGAGAACCGCGTTTACCAGGTTGGTATCGAAGAGCAACGGCCTATCGTGGCCAAGTTTTACCGCCCCGGGCGATGGAGCGACGCGGCAATCATTGAGGAGCATGAGTTCAACCAGGAATTGAGTGCAGCTGAACTTCCAGTCGTTGCGCCACTCGTCCTCAACGATCGCACCCTGCACCATTCCGGACCGCACCGATTTTCTGTCTGCCCTTGTCATGGCGGGCGCGCGCCCGATCTCGACAACTACGACCTCCTCGAGCAGCTCGGGCGCCTGGTTGCCCGCATTCACCTGATCGGTGAGACCAGGGATTTCTCGCACCGACCGTCGGTAGAGATCCAGAGCTATGGATACGATTCGCGCGACTTCCTGCTCGACCACGATTTCATACCGTTCGAGCTTCATCCTGCCTATGAGAGTGTCAGTGACCTGGTGCTCAGCGGCGTAGAAGAGTGTTACGCGCGTGCAGGCGACGTTGGTGATTTTCGCATTCATGCCGACTTTCACCCGGGCAACGTCCTCGTCCAGGGCGAACGGCTGCACATTGTCGATCTCGACGACACCCGGCATGGGCCGGCAGTTCAGGACCTGTGGATGTTCCTGTCTGGCGACCAGGACGAGCAAAGCCCGCAACTTGACGCGCTGTTATCGGGCTACAGTGAGTTTCGACACTTCGATACTCGCGAACTCAACCTGATCGAAGCGTTGCGCAGTCTGCGCATCATGCATTACGCCGCATGGATCGCCAGGCGCTGGGATGACCCGGCATTCAAGATTGCGTTTCCATGGTTCGACTCGCATCGTTACTGGGAAGAACACGTGCTCGCGCTACGCGAACAGGTCGCACTGATGCAGGAAATGCCGATTCAGTGGCGCCACGGTTAGCGCGACGGCAATTCGCACCAAGGCAAATTCCGAGTACCTGCATGTGAAGAGTTGCAGAATATTGGCTGAAACGCCCGAGCGCATTGATTCTCAAGGCACAGCGCACTACAGTGGAGTCGTGCTGATTTTCGCACCCAAGGGCGGAACTCTGGCGCCTGAGGTCGCTCTGATATAAGGGCTGTACATCTGAAAATCGCCGTCGGACGCGTCTATTTGAAAGCAATGAATCGCACAGCGTTACTGGGACTTCTCGTGATCGGGATGTTGGGCGGTTGTGCGTCGAACGTCACGCTCAAGGCTCCAACAATACCGGAACCTCTTCTGGCGCAGATCCAGATGTCGGTCGGCGTACGCATGCCCGCCGACTTCGAGCACTACGTTCACGAGGAAATGGTCTACGGCCATGAGGAATGGTCAATCGACCTCGGGCGTTCGAACGCAGCACTGTTCGAGCAGCTATTTGCTTACATGTTTTCCAGCGTCACAGTTCTGGGCCCCGATGACGATCCGCAATTGATGGGCCTGGACGCCCTGATCGAACCCACTATCGATGCATTCGAGTTTTCTACACCGGGACAAAGCAACACAGAAGCGTTCGCCGTCTGGATACGCTATCGACTGAAGGTTTTCGACCCTGACGGAAATCTTGTATCGAACTGGCCCGTCGCCGCCTACGGCAAGAGTCAAACCACCAAGATGGGTGGGTCTCAGGCGCTGCAGCGGGCAGCCATTCTGGCAATGCGCGATGCTGCCGCATTGATGATCATGAAATTCGACAACGTGACCCGGATCAGTGACCTGGCAGGAGGTGCCTCAGCACCCAAGTCTCCGCTGCTCCGACCGAAGCCCGAAACCAGTGACAAACCCGAGGTACAGGCGACTGCCCTCGAAGGAACTACGGATGAAACAGGTTAATCGTGTGATGAAGCTCGCTGCCTTGCTTTTGCTAACTGCGATTGCGAGTGGATGTGTGACATCAACAGTGGTGGATGCTCGCACGGGAAAGACAGGTATCAACGAAGGCGACACGGTCGTAATCATGGCCAAGAGCTACCACCTCGGCAATGAAACTGAAGCGAAGTACATCCGATGCATTGAGGAAAACCTGGCGCGAGGCCGGGAAGGACTTACGGTAATTCCGCATACCGAATTTATCGATTCGCTGTTTCCGTGGTTCGAGCCTCGCACAGCGCCCGCCGAGACCAAGAACCTGCCCAGGCTAATGGATCGCCCCGGCGTGGCCGACAAAATTGCCGAACAGGGTATTCGCTACATTATCTGGCTTGATGGCGACACTGACCGCGTCGCCGGTGGTGGCAGTCTGTCCTGTGCCGCCGGTCCCGGTGGCGGTGGCTGTTTCGGCTTTGCCTGGTGGCAGAATGACGCGGACTACGACGCATCCGTGTGGGATCTGGAAGACCTTGAGTCCGCCGGCACGGTCTCTGCTGACGTAAGCGGCACCTCGTATATGCCTGCACTGGTCATTCCCCTGCCTTTCATCGCCCGCACGCAGTCAAGGGCCTGTAAGAGCCTCGCGGATCAACTGCACAGCTTTATCGTACAAGACGAAACAGCCTGATTTATCAAGGGCGGCCAGCCCGAATGAACGCTTTTCGATAAAAGTCCGATCCCAGGCTTTCGATCGACACAGTCCTGCCTGTCGATGGCGCATGCACAAAACGCCCGTCACCCAGGTAGACACCGACGTGCGACATCTTGCCAGCAATGCTGAAGAACAACAGATCACCTGTGCGCATGTCGCGATTTGGAACCGGCGTTAGCTCCGCCCATTGACCAGCGGTAGTCCTGGGGAGGTTTTTCCCTGCAGCCGCGTATGAATAGTGGACGAGACCACTGCAATCAAATCCTGCGGGCGAGCTGCCACCGTAGCGATAAGGTACGCCGACCTGCCCCAGTGCGACGGATGCCGCGCGCTCACCGACACTCTGAGACTTGCCTGGCGTAGATGAACAGCCGGCAGCAGCGACCAGGACAAGAAGCAGCATCACGACGCGGCGCACTCTTTGTGCTGGCTGGGATATCATGGCAGTCACTTTAATTCGGCACTGGGCGACCAGAATACGTAACGGAACCTGAAGACCGTATGAACTGCATCCCAAGTTTGAACCTTAGTATGCTGCTTGTGTGCGCTGCGACCTGTGCCGCCTGCGGCACACAGGTTGCCGACCCTCATACTCCGACCGACCCGCTTAGCTATCGAATCAGCTACATCGTCGAGCCACACCCCGCGGAAGGTGCTGTCGACGTCACTCTGCGGCTATCGCAATCTCGCTCGCTGCTACGCGAACTCACGATGAGACCCGACGATCGCATTTCAAAGATCGAGGCCGACGGCAACCTGGTAAGTGATGACACCGGCATTCACTGGAACCCGCCACAATCAGGCGGCACGATGTCCTGGCGGGTTGCTGTTGCGAACCGGCGAAACGGGGATGGCTACGATGCCTGGCTCGGTGTGGATTTTGGTCTGTTTCGAGCGGAAGACGTTATCCCGCGCGCATCCAGCCGGACGCTGAAAGGCGCTACCAGCGAAACGTGGTTGTCGTTTCAGCTGCCGCCGAAATGGTCAGTAGTCACTCAGTATTTTAGCGAGGGCGGCCAGATCAAGGTCGATGCTCCGGAGAGGAGGTTTGACCAGCCCTCCGGGTGGTTCGTGCTGGGTAGCCTCGGCGTGCGGCGTGAGCACATCGCCGGCATGCGTGTCGCCGTGGCCGGCCCGGTTGGCCATGCGGTTCGACGTCTCGACACCATTGCCCTGCTGAACTGGACGTTGCCAGAACTCGCCCGCCTGCTGCCGGAACTGCCACCCAGGTTGACAATCGTCAGTGCTGGCGAGCCTATGTGGCGTGGCGGCTTGTCGGCACCGCAATCGCTGTATTTGCATGCCGAACGTCCGCTGATCAGTGAGAATGCGACCAGTACTCTGCTGCACGAGGTCTTGCACATGTCGCTCGGCCTGACATCCCGGGACGGGTACGACTGGATTGTCGAAGGTTTCGCCGAGTATTACAGCCTGCAATTGCTGCACCGCAGTGGCACGATTTCGGACTCACGCTTTGCTGCAGCACAAGCCGATATCGCTGACTGGGCCAAAACCGCCAGCAACCTGTGTGGCCCGACCTCGACTGGCGCAACCACAGCGCTGGCCGTTACTGTTCTGGATGCGCTGAACAAAGAAATTCTCGAGAAGTCGGCTGGAGAGTCGAGCCTTGACGATGTCGCACGCGAGTTATGGCGGCTTGACGAAAAGGCAGACCTTGCTCTCTTGATCGCTGCTGCCAGGAAATTGATCGGCCACAAACCGGACGCATTGCACAGCGACATGCTGCCAGGCTGTCGTACTATCGCCTCTCAGAATTCAACGAACTAGATCTGCCAATGGACGGACGCCGCGATCTCGAAATAATCCTGCGCTCGCGAACACCGATCGTGATCATCGAGACGCGTGACGAGGCACGCATACTCGAGCTTCTGCAATCGATAACGATTGCAGGCGCGGCTCATGAGTACATGCCGTTATTTCGCTGGACAGTTACCGACGGCTTGCAGCGCATCGACATCGCGCTCGAACCGCAACCGCTGAATTCGGAGCCGGGAGAGGTCCTCAAGCACATTCGGGCAGTTACAAAACCAGGCATCTATGTGCTATTGGATTTCCACCCGTTTTTGGAAGATCCCGTCCACGTCCGACTCATCAAGGATATCTGCATTCGCTACCGCGAGATTCCCCGGCAAATCGTACTGATTAGCCACACTGTAAAACTGCCGAGTGAGCTCGACTCCTTTAGCGCCCGATTCGACATGGCGCTGCCGACGGAAAAACAGCGCCGCAAGATCGTGCAGCGCGTCGCTGATGAATACACAAACGAACATCCCGGCTCACGCGTGCAAGCTGATTCCAAAGCCTACGAAATGCTGATCAGAAACCTCGCCGGGCTGACCTACAGCGATACCGAGCAGCTGGCGCGAAATGCCGTATTCGTCGATGGCGCGATTACAAAAAGCGATCTGCCAGGCGTCATGCAGGCCAAGTATGAGCTGCTGAATCGTGGTGGCGCGCTGCAGTTCGAATACGACACAGCTAAGTTCAGTGATGTCGGTGGCCTGGCACGACTGAAAGACTGGTTATCGCGACGAAAGTCCGTCTTTCGAGGCGATGAAAGTGCAGCCCATCTCGACTCGCCCAAAGGAATCCTGCTGCTGGGTGTTCAGGGCTGTGGCAAAAGCCTCGCTGCCAAAGCAACGGCTGGAATATTCGGGGTGCCGCTGTTACGCCTTGATTTCGGCGCCATTTACGACAAGTACCACGGAGAAACAGAGCGCAAGCTTCGTGAGTCGCTAAAAACTGCCGACGTCATGTCTCCGTGCGTGCTCTGGATTGACGAAATCGAGAAGGGCATTGCCGGGCGTGGCGGCGAGACAGGCACAACGCAACGTGTTCTTGGCACGTTTTTGACATGGATGGCGGAAAAGAACAGCCAGGTTTTCGTTGTGGCAACGGCTAATGACATCAGCGCGCTGCCACCCGAGCTGGTCAGGAAGGGCAGATTCGACGAAATATTCTTCGTCGACCTGCCGCGCAGGAAAGTGCGCGCTTCTATACTCGCTATTCACCTGACGCGCCGCGACCAGAGCCTGGGCAATTTCGAGATCGAAGCACTGGCGGAGGCCATGAAAGGTTTCTCGGGGGCGGAGATCGAACAGGCCGTCGTAGCCGCGTTCTACTCGGCTCACGCCTTGAAAGAAGACCTCAATACACGCCACATCCTGCACGAAGTTGAGCAAACACGTCCATTATCCGTTGTTATGCGCGAGCAGATTCACGCCTTGCGAACCTGGGCGGACGGCCGCACGGTTCCCTGCGATTAGGACGCAGAATTTAACGTAACGTCCTGCAAGCACTTCCATCGATAACCACCTGTTTTGCCGTGGTAATATGGCTCGATGGCTAATGACAAAAACACGATAAATGAATTAGTCGCAGACGATGACGACACGACAGCAGAGCTCGAGATGCTGGCCGCTACCTATGACTTTGTCGGCCGGAAACGCGAGGCAACCGCGCCCTCGATCACAGAGCTTGAGTCGGATCTCAAGAACCGCTCAGAGACCATCGATCGACTGCAATTCGATATCGAACAGCTGCGCGCCAAGTGGGCCGGGCTGGAAGTTGAGATCAAGGCCCGCGAAGACCTGACGAAGGATCTGAATCAGGAACTCGGCGAGACCCGCGAAAAGCTTGCACGCAAGGAGAAGCTGCTCAAGAAGCGCGACCGGCAAATCGAGCGGTTGAAAAAGGAAGTTCGCGAAGACCGCGACTCCGACACCGCATCAGAGCAACTGAGTGATCAGCGCCAGTCCGGAAGACTGGCAGCTGCCAGAACAGAAGTGAGGGAACTACGGACTCAACTTGAACGCATGGAGTCTTACGCGGACGATATCCGGCAGAAGCTCCAGGAGCGCTCGTCGTTAACCGAACACGCCGAGAGTACTCGAGAATCTCTACAGGACCGCCTGGATCGGGTTACGCAGCAGGTCAGGCAGCTCGAGGGTGAACTCGAGGAGGCCCGAGCGTCAAGTGAGATGCTGACAAAAGAGCTCGTTAGCACCAGGGAGTCGCATGCCG
>Ga0316196_10000148_pt1 | contig 23090 bp, 23 predicted proteins | sample Eddsed2cm_MG_FD_204938 | JGI IMG/M metagenome (GOLD analysis project Ga0316196, IMG submission 204938) | Coastal sediment microbial communities from Maine, United States - Eddy sediment 2 cm | ecosystem: Environmental > Aquatic > Marine > Coastal > Sediment | place: USA: Maine | collected... | reverse complement strand
GGACGTTGTGATGGGCATCTCTCCCGAGACCGGTGAGCCCGAACACCACGAATGGCGCTGGGTGACTTTCGACGAAGCGTTCGACCTCGGCGCGCCGCGCGTGCGCTCGATCGTGCAATGGGCACGGCAGATTATCGGCACCTGATCAAGGAGGCGGCGCAGCAGGCAGATATCGTTCTGTTGCTCGTGCCATGGCCTGCAATGGAGACGGTGGCCCAAAACCTCGGAGATCTGGATGGCAAGATCGTCATTGATGTATCGATGCCGTTCGCACAGGGCGATGACGGGTATCCAAAACACCTGTTGGAAACATCGAGCGCGGAAATGATTCAGGACTGGAACCCTGGAGCAAAGGTAGTCAAAGCCTTCGCAACCATGGGCTCGCAGATCATCGATGATCCTTCGGACGTGGATGGGCCGGTTTCCATACCGATAGCGTCGAATTCCAGGGACGCAAAAGAAAAGGTCGCAAGCATCGTCGCCGCTATGGGCCTAGATCCGGTTGATTTCGGTCCGCTGCGAATGTCGAGAGGCATCTAGATCATGCAGATGATTTACATGATTCCCCTGTCACAAAACCGGCCGCAAAACTGGGAGTTCTACTTCCGGCGCAGTGACCACTATGGTTGCTATATGTCGGGTTACAGCGAATCGGAAGTAGAGGTGCGTGTTTACGACGAGGGTGACCTCGCAGAATTTCCGCACACCGGTAATACGCCGGAACCCTGCCCGAAATAGAGAACCGGGGGTTGCGCCGACGTCGGTAGCTAACGGCAATCACTTAACCTAATAGGCTCAATTGGGCGGACCTTCGCCTGGCGCGCTCGCTCATCGATGTCGCGTTAGATCAATTTTGTGATGCCGGTCACTGTGAAATGTGTGACGTAGTTCTATTGTCTCTGCGCGTCAGGATGTTTCCTGGCAACTGCGACGATGATCCAGGGAGGGATTAATGAGCAATCCATATGACAACGACAGTATTTCTTCTGTCCTTGGCCCGACACTGAAATTCAAAGGTGAACTGAGTGCAGATGAGAATCTGCTGATCAAAGGGCATATCGAGGGGACTATCAATCATTCTTCAAGTCTGACAGTCGGTGACGGCGGTCATATCAAGGCCAACGTGGCGGCTGAATATATTGTGGTGGAAGGGCGAGTCGAGGGCGACCTCAAGGGCAGCAAGTGTGTCAAGGTTCGCGAGTCCGCTAAGATTGACGGCAACATCGTGAGTCCGAACGTGTCGCTGGTCGAGGGTGCGAAATTTAACGGCAAGATCGATATGGACAGCGACCCAAACGCAAAAGTCTCGGACAAGCCGGTCGCACAACCAGGCGATGACGCCGTTGCTACAGAAGACGTGCCCACGAAATCGGCCGCCGACGATGCAGGTGCAGATGCTAAGAAGCCTGCAGCGGAGAAGCGTTCGGCCGAAAAGAAATCCAAGCGCACCGACAAGAAGTCGGCTAACGCAGCCTGAGGAGAGGAACCGAGATGTCAGATACAGATTTCATGGCGATGCCATCGGAAACCAAGGCCGACAAAGACAACGAGCAACTCACCGAGTCGCAGGTTATTGCATTCAAGGACGTGCCCAGATCGGTACAGCGAGAGAAACAGTCCGCGGATGTATCCGTCATTGGCGAGACGCTTCACTTCAAAGGTGAACTCTCAGCGGGCGAGGATCTCGTCATCGAGGGTAAGGTCGAGGGCACGGTAAATCAGGGCAAATGCTGCCTGACCGTAAAACCCAAAGGCATCATGCTGGCCAATGTCAACGCGACCAAAATTTTCATCGAAGGCCGCGTCGAGGGTGACCTCTCAGCGACTGTAAGCGTCACGATTCGTGATAGCGGTAAGGTAACTGGCAACATCATTGCCCCTTCCGTCGCGATTGACGAAGGCGCCACCTTCAACGGCAGCATCGAGATGCGCGCACCGAGCGAAAAGACGAGTAAATGATCCGAGTATGCGGCCAGGGGGTCGCACACAGTCTGACGATCAAGATGAAGAAAGGTCCCACAACGGGGCCTTTTTTCTTGCCCACGTTACCGCGGAAGCTCCATTGAACGGGCGGTAAGAGGCCTTGCTACGGTTTGGTGGACACTTTCAATGTCCGCAATAATGCGGAGGGAGGTGTTCCATGACGAAGAAGCAGTATCAACGTTACAGCCCCGAATTCAAGATTCATGCATTGAAACGGGCGAGCGAAGACGGGGTTACGGATAAGGACGTCTGTGAGGAAGGCTATGACTGCGGCAGACGTAGAGTGGCCCGGCTGATGCGACAGGCGGGGCTGCGTGGTTGTCCCAAACGACGCTTCAGGGTCACAACGCAGCGTGACCCCGCCCACGCCGTAGCAGACAACCTCCTTCAACAGAACTTCACAGCATCACGGCCGAACGAATACTGGGCCGCTGATATCACCTACATCTCGACGCAGCAGGGTTGGTTGTTCCTGGCCGTCGTCATGGATCTCTACTCACGTCGTATTGTTGGCTGGTCAATGACACCAGGTCGCGTATCAATAGAGCTGGTAGTAGCGTATTGTCGATCAGGCATATACCACCATCCGTCAATCGAGCCTGCTATTTCCGGCTGCTAGCACACTTCTTTCTCGGATCTATCTGATAAGGAAGACAACGTGACTACAAAACTGCACATTGGGAACATGCCGCGGACGACAACGCCCAAGGAAATTGAAGGGCTGTTCCGCCCCTTCGGCCTGGTAGCATCTGTAATCCTGAGCAAGGACTCATTGACCGGCCAAAACACTGGCTGCGGCACGGTCGAAATGGACAATGAAAGCGACGCAATACTCGCGATCAATCGACTCAACTTCAGTCAGTTTGCAGGTAAGACCATCGGCGTTAGCCAGAAACGTGATATTTAGTATTGTACCGACCGCTGTGGACCGCAAGGGGCGGGTTGGTAGAGGGCCATAACGATAATCTGACTACTACGTCGCTGTTTGTTCACGGACTGCCCCCTACACTCATCGTTGGAAACACTATCGGAGAACGACTTGTCGAGCCAGACATTGGACAGAATTGAGAATGAGTTGCGGCTAATGAACGTAAATTTGGCTGAAGCAAACGACATTGCGATGCTAGCAGCATTCAAGGCGATGCCGCCTGAGCTTGACAATGACAGTAGGAAAGCGCTGTCTCTGCTCCGCGACAAGATGATGAAACGCGCAAGAGACCGAGCTGCCGTGTAGATCAGCATGCAGTGCAGGTTCATCCAGCGACCGCTCCTAGCCGCAAGCAGTCCCTCAATACAACCTCGTTGAATGACTGCTATCGGTGAAAGCAGCCGCTCGACGTTACCGCGGACTACGTGCCCTTGGGGTAAACATTCCTGGAATTCACTTTAAGTTTCGCAAATAGCGTCCCCCCGCGGGGGGATCGCCGGCAACCAATTGTCAGACCACTCGGCAGCGTTCCTTGCCATCCAGAAACGCAGCGATATTCGCCGTGAGTTCATCGATAGCCGCCTGGCGGGCCGTCAAGGTTCCCCATGCAATATGCGGTGTCACTATCAGGTTATCGCCCGTGTAGTCGAGTAACGGATCGCCGTCGACGGGCGGTTCCTGCGGCAATACATCAACGGCGGCAGCGGCAATCTCGCCGTCGCGCAGCGCATCGACGAGTGCCTGTGAATCCACGAGTCCGCCACGTGCGGTATTGATGAGCAATGCGGTTTTCTTCATCGCCGAGAATTCCGCGGTACCGATCAGGTTGCGCGTCACATCGTTAAGCGGGCAGTGCAGTGATATCGCATCCGCGCGTCGCAACAGTTCATCCATCGAGACGCGGTCGTCGGGGACTTCGTCCGCTCCAGGACGTGCAGCTACGATTACGTCCATGTTGAATGCCCTGGCAATATTGGCCACACCTTTACCGAGCTCGCCATAGCCGATGATGCCGAGTGTCATCGCAGACAGCTCCCGGATTGGGTGAGTCAGCATGCAGAAATTGTCCGCCTCCTGCCATGCGCCCTGGCGCACATCGCCCGTGTAGGCGCCGAGGTTGTGTGCAAGACCAAGGAGGCAGCCGAACACGTGCTCAGCAACCGACTGGGTGCAGTAAGCGCGGATGTTGGACACGGCGATACCACGCTCTTTTGCCGCACCAAGATCCACGTTGTCGGTACCCGTCGCCGTCAGCCCAATGAAGCGCATGTCCGGCGCGCCATCGAACAGCGATTCAGACAACATGACTTTGTTGCCAAGAACGATTTCTGCGCCGGCGATACGCTCGGCCATCTGGTCGTCGTCGGTGTCGTCGTAGATTTCGAGTTCGGGCAGCAACGCCTGAAGCTCGGTCATGTCGAGGTCCGGGCCCATCGTCGCCCAGTCGAGTAATACGGCTTTCATGTGGATATTCGGTCCGCGGTGTCGCAAAGTACGGGACGATGACCGAAGCTTTCTGGAAACGCAAATCGCTTACGGAGATGACTCGGGAGGAGTGGGAATCGCTTTGCGATGGCTGCGCGCTGTGCTGTCTGCACAAAGTGCAGGACGAGGATACCGACGAAGTCTTCTACACGGATGTCGCTTGCCGGCTTCTCGACATGGAGACCTGCCGCTGCCGCGATTACGAAAATCGTGCGAAGGAAGTTGTCGAGTGCCTGGTGCTGGTTGCCGATCGTCCCGAGGCGTTTCAGTGGTTGCCTGCAAGCTGTGCGTACCGCAGACTCTCGAACGGCAAGGGCCTGCCGGACTGGCACCCGCTGCTTACCGGTGACCCCGACAGCGTTCACGCCGCCGGGATCTCGATACTCGATTTCGCCGTATCGGAAAATGAAACTACAGAGTGGAGCATCGTGCAGGATCTCGGTGCCAACGAGGATTGAAGTGAGCGACTACCCGACAATACCGCTGGACTGGTACCGTGAATATCCTGTCGAGGAGATGCGTGACCGCATCGCAGAGTTCTATGCCGATATCGACAGGCGGCGTACGGTGCGTGACTTCTCTGATCGACCTGTCCCACGAGATATCATTGAGACCGCGCTGCAGGCAGCGAACACGGCCCCGAGTGGCGCGAATCTCCAGCCGTGGCACTTCGCGGTGGTAAGTGGAGCAGGGACCAAGAAGAAGATTCGCGAGGCGGCCGAGGCAGAAGAGCAGGAGTTTTACGAGCATCGGGCGTCTGACGAGTGGCTTGCAGCCCTGGAGCCGCTGGGCACCGACAAGCACAAGCCATTTCTCGAAACGGCACCGTACCTGATCGCCGTGTTCCTGCAAAAGTACGGTGAGCTGCCTGATGGCCGCAAGGTGAAGCACTACTACCCGGCCGAATCGACAGGGCTTGCGACGGGCATGCTGATTACGGCGCTGCATCGTGCCGGTCTTGCGACACTGACACACACGCCGAGCCCGATGAAATTCCTGAATGAGATACTCGGCAGGCCGAAAAGCGAACGACCATTCCTGTTACTCGTTGTCGGCTACCCGGCCGATGACGCGCGGGTACCGGATATAAAGCGCAAGGAATTGGCTGATTTCACGTCCTGGATAGAAGAATAGAGAGAAGCTGCCCGCAAATCAGGCGATAATAGGAAGACCGGCCGGGCCAGGTTCAGGAAAACTGTACAACTGTACCGGCTTAACAGCTATTATCCGGGTCGAACGTGATACAGCACAACAAAATCAATAACTCGCTCGAGTATCGCGACGCAAGGAGAGGTCATTGAAACATACCGGTCGAATAGTTCCGGATGCTCCGGTGTTGCACCCTGAGGACGAGGAAAGCCCGGCGGTCTGGGGTTTTCGTGACACCGCTTTTGAAATCCTGGACGGCGACGTCGTCAAGATGACCGGTGACCGCTACGAGCTGGCCGGGCAGGACCTGCCGGACCTGCTGGGCTGGGTGCGCGACGCCATTCACCCGGATGTCGGCGTGGATAACCTGAATCCATCCAACTACCCACCGCCAATTCCCGACGCACGCGTTAACGATGCCTTCGTTACCGAGGTGCGCGGCTTTCTCGGTGATGATCAGCTCGACGACGACGCTGAGTTGCGACTGCGCCGTGGCCACGGCCAGACGCAGGAGGAAATGTACCGAATCAAATACGACCAGCTCAGGCGAATTCCCGACCTGGTCGTATTTCCGAAAACCGACGACGAAGTGGCGAGCCTCGTGCGTGCGGCGGGCACACACAATGTCTGCCTGATTCCCTACGGTGGTGGGACGAACGTCAGCAATGCGCTGAGCTGCGAAGAGAACGAAGAGCGGATGATCGTATCGGTGGATATGAGCCGCATGAATCGCATCCTGTGGATCGATCCGGACAACCAGATGGCCTGCATCCAGGCGGGTGCGGTTGGACGGACAATCTCGGAGCAGCTTGCCGAGCACGGCTTCACCATCGGCCACGAACCGGACAGCATCGAGTTTTCTACGCTTGGCGGCTGGATCGCCACGCACGCCAGCGGCATGAAGAAGAATCGCTACGGCAACATCGAGGACATCGTTCTCGATGTCACGGTCGTAACGACCAGCGGCACACTCGAGCGGCCGATGGTCGCACCCCGTGAGGCGATCGGTGTTGGCGATGCAAGGCGCTGGATCTACGGCTCCGAGGGCGGTTTTGGCATCGTCACACAAGCGGTCGTCAAAGTTTTCCCGCTGCCCGAGGTTCAGGAATACGGCTCCATCATTTTCCCCAGCCTCGAGAAGGGTGTTGATTTTCTCTATGAACTGACGCGCACGGCAACGCCGCCGGCAAGCGTAAGACTTGTCGACAACATGCAGTTCCAGCTCAGCCAGACCCTCAAGCCGCGTTCGACCGGCTTGAAGAAACTGAAGAGCAAGCTCGAGAAATGGTTCGTGCTGAATGTGAAAGGCCTCGATCCGGAGGGCATGACGGCCTGCACGCTCGTATTTGAAGGAACACCGGAACAGGTTGCCGCAGAGCAGAAAAGCGTCTATCGGATTGCCGCGCGCCACGAAGGTATGAAGGGCGGTGCCGAGAACGGCCGGCGGGGTTATCAGCTGACCTATGGTATTGCCTACCTGCGCGACTGGATTCTGCGGCACTACCTGCTGGCGGAGTCATTTGAAACTTCTGCTTCGTGGAGCGACGCGCTAGCGGTGTGCAACAACGTCAGGAAGCGCCTGCATGAGGAACACAGCAAGCGCAACCTGCCCGGCAAGCCCTTTATTTCCTGCCGCGTCACCCAGGTCTACCAGACGGGCGTCTGCATCTACTTTTACTTCGCTTACTACTTCAAGGGTGTGGATAACCCGAGCGAGGTATTCAATGAAATGGAGCATGCGGCCCGCGAGGAAGTATTGAAGTCGGGTGGGTCCTTGTCGCATCACCACGGTATCGGTAAGATCCGCCGCGATTTCCTGCCGGACGTTTTGTCACCCGGAATGCTCGACTGGCAGCGACAAATTAAGAAAGCAGTAGATCCGGCCAATATTTTTGGCGCCGGGAACCAGAATTTTGACGGAGAATAACTCTTTGCCAGGCAGTGACCTACTTCTCACTGGCGCGACAGGCTTCCTTGGCAAGGTTGTCCTGCACGAACTGTTGCAACGTCGCGAGTCGCTGGGCGTCAGCAAGATTCGTGTGCTGCTTCGAACCAGTGGTTCCACGACCGCCGAACAGCGGTTCGATGCGGACATCGCATCCTCGCCCTGCTTTGACGACCTGGAATTCGATTGGCGGGGCCTGGTCGACCCGGTTGCCTGTGAGCTCAGCGAGCCGGGTGCCGGCATTGAGCCCGACAAGCGCGAGGCGCTCACAAAGAGCGTAACGCACATCATCAACTGCGCCGCATCGGTGCAATTCGATTTGCCGATACAGCAAGCAGCAACGGCGAACGTTGCTACGGCGCTCGAGATTCTCGACTTCGCGCAGAGCTGCCCGAATCTTGTGTCACTCGTTAACGTGTCCACGGCATACGTGACACCCCACCCGAAAGACGGTCGGGAGGTTCTCGAAGAGTTGGCTCCTTTACCGCACGATCCCAGGGCGCTGTATGAGGCGATCATGCGGGGCGAGATCGATGCAACAGAGTTGCTGGCCGAAACCGGTCACCCCAATACATACACACTGACGAAATGCATTGCCGAGCATCTGCTGACCGAGCGGAAAGGCGACACACCGCTCACCCTGGTGAGACCGAGCATCATCTCCGCCAGCATGGAACGGCCGCGCCCTGGCTGGATCGATAGTCCGGCCGCGTTCGCATTGTTCGCGGCGCAAATTGGTTCGGGTCGCATGCGTGCGGTAATAGCACGGCCCGATGCGCGCATTGATGTCATACCTTGCGACGCCGTTGCAGATCGTTGCATCGATGCAGCGTTCGAGCCAGCCAAAGTACAGGGGTCGCCCATTGTGCATGCGGTCGCGGGTTATGATCACAGCCCGAATATTCGTTCGTGCAGCGACACGATTCAGTCGTTTTTCACGCAGAATCCGGATACGCGCAGGCGCAGCAAGGACATGCGAGCGAGCGTCCGTTTCCTGGGACCTGACGGGATTCTCTTCAAGTTCAACCATTGGCTCTATCACGTACGCCAGTACCAGAAGCGCCAGGCGGAAGGCCTGTCACAGGCGAACCGCATGTTCGCGTACTTCACGGGAAACACATTCCTGTTCCGCTCCTCGGCACCGTTTGATCCGCCGGGATTTAGTACGACCACCTATATAGAAACTGTGTGCAAGGGTGTCGCGGAGCACCTGATGAGCGCCGACCATACGGCAGTTCCGGTCGCGGGCAGGGGGCAACCAAGGACAAAGGGTGATCTTCGCTGGGCGCTGACACAGAAGAAGGGCAACATATTCATCCGGTTGGCCGCCTACACGGTCGCCAAGAAACTACGTCATTGTTCCGAGGAGGTGTGTTTGACCTGACCTCATTCGAGGATGCGCTCAGGCAGGTGCCGGAGGGAACGCCAATCGTCCTGGTGCCCTCGCATCGGAGTTACCTGGATTTCGTGCTGTGTTCGCTATTGATGTTCGCTCGGCCCGATCTCGGCATCGCGATTCCGCATATTGCAGCAACGTCTGATTTCGCACGCATACCATTCATTAGCTGGCTGATACTGCGCCTGCACGCGTTCTATATTGAGCGCGGTCTGGGCCGGGAAGACACGAAGTTAACCGAGCAGGTGCGTTCGCTGATTACGTCGGGGCGGGTTCTCGAGTTCTTTATCGAGGGACGGCGGAGTCGCACCCGGCAGTTCCTGGCACCCCATCGTGGGTTGCTGCGCAGCCTCCAGGCAACCGGTGAGACCTGTACTGTCCTGCCCATAGCGTTCAGCTACGATCACGTGCCCGAGGAGTCTGACCTGATGGTCGAGCTTCGCGGGAACCCCAGGCCGCCGATGAAGTTGAAGGGCCTGATGGGCTGGAACAAGCGGGTAAAACGCGGCGAAGTGGACCTGGGACGCACCCACATTACTTGCGGTCGACCCGTCGATCTCGCACCGGAATCCGATGTGTACGGCGTAAGCCGCGAGATCATGGCACAGCTGCAGACCGGAACAGTAAGCACGAAGCATCATCTTCGGACATTTATGCGCTCGGCCGGGAATACACTCCAGGACATCGACCTTCGCTGGCTTGTCGAGGCGATCGGGTTGCGCGGCGGGCTCGTCCTTGAGACCAAAATGGACGATGAGAATGTGCCGCCGCTCATTGCGCGCTGCATGCATTATCAGTTTGAGCACGTCTTCTACAAGGAAGCGGCGATCGCCTTCGCGGGCCATCCGGCTGTGGAGAGCCACATCCGTTTGAATCGCTACGCTGACGCCGGGCCGCCGAGCCCGGAACTGGAGCTCGACAACCCGCTGGTGATAAAGGTACTGGTCGCGCTTTTCGGACCGGTCGTGCGCAATTACCGCGCCACAGCAGGTGCGTTGGGTGATCCAACCGAGCCACTGGCGCTGACGACACCGGCCGCGGTAGTGCGATTCCTTGCAGATGACGACGTGCATCTCGGTGACGTCGAAGGTGCTTTTGCCGACATGCTCGAGCGCAACATCCTGGCGTACGACAGGGACGAGAAGACCTATAGCTGGGGCGCCGAAGCTGACAAATTCGCTGCGTACCGGGAATGCCTGGCCCGTTCCTTGTAACGGGCGCGACCGGATTCGCCGGCCGGCACCTGCTGGAAGCGAGGGTCGAACCGAGCAAGGTCATTGGCCTGGTCCGTGATCCCGCGACCTGGTCTGAAGAGGACTGGACCGAGGGGCTCGAGGATGTCGACCTCGTACAGGGCTCAGTGACGGACACCGAGAGCTGGTCAGACCAACTTCCACCGCTCGCCGGAATCTTCCATTTCGCCGCGCTGGTGCGCCACAGTCGCCGCAATGCCGAGGAGGTCTACACAACCAATGTCGACGGCACCCTCAACATGGTGCGACTTGCCGCGGAGCACAACTGCCGGGTCGTGATGTTGTCGACCTCCGGGACGGTTGGCTGTTTTGACAGTCTCGACGAACAGGCCGATGAGACCGCGGAGTATTGTGAGGAAACGGTCGCAGCGTGGCCGTACTACCACTCGAAGATTATTGCCGAGAGACGCGCGCGGGAGCTGGCCGACAGTCTCGGCGTCGAGCTGGTCTTTATCAGGCCGCCCATGCTGCTGGGCCCCGGGGATCATCGATATCGTTCGACGGCCAACATCCTTCGCATGCTCAACGGGAAGTTGCCGGCATTGCTCCGCGGCGGCATTCATTTCATAGACATACGAGACGCTATCCGTGCGGTATGGCGCGCGATGGAGCTGCCGCAGGCCAGGCCGATCTATCATCTTGCCGGCATGAACTCGAGCATCGAGGAGTTCTTCGGCCTGGTCGAGGCGGTATCCGGAGTGCGGGCACCGCGCCTGATGCTACCCTACGGGCTGGCGCACTTTATCGCGACGGCTGATGAATGGATCGGCGTGCGCCTGAAGGGCGAGCCGCTGCACTATTTTCTCGACCCGGTCGTTGTGGAGATGGCATCCCACTACTGGGGCCTCAAGTCACTGTATGCGTCGTCTGACCTCGGCTACGAATCACGGGACCCGCTGGTCACAATAGGCGACACCGTCAGCTGGTTGCAGGCCAACCACGAGAGCCTTCGCTAGGCAAAGGATTCCTTCATGAAGCAAATCGTTAGCATTTCCGCAGTTCTGGCCGTGATCGCGGTTGCCATTTTCGGTTGTCTGTACATATTCGGAATGATGAGCCCTGAGAGCGCCCTGTCAAACCTGCTGAAGGTCGTGGCAGCGATTGTCTTGCTGGGTGGCTGTTCAGCGCTGGTCGCATTTCTGATGGGCACCAAGAAAGAGCCAACGGACCAGCAATAGCCTAACCGGTATTCTGGAGCGCCTGGGCGATGCCATTGACTGTCGCGAGCAAGGCGTCGAAGAGCGCTTCGTCTTCGTGATTCGTCGCCCGCCAGCGTGCCAATAAGTCGACCTGCATCTGGCTGATTGGATCAACGTAGGGATTGCGCAGCATGATGGCGCGTTGCAGCGTCACATCGCCTTCGAGGATAGACTTGTGCTCGGAGAATTCGAGAATCGTGTCTCGTGTGCGTGTGAATTCTTCCGCAATTATCGGGAAGAACTTTTCGTGCAGGTCGCCCGACAAATGTGAATACATTTCCGCGATGCCGAGGTCGGATTTGGCCAACACCATTTCTGCATCGGCGACGAGCGATCGCAGGAAGAACCACTCCCGGAACAGATCCAATATAGCGTCCTTGCCGTAAGTCTCGATAGCCTTGCTCAGCCCGGTGCCAAGCCCATACCATCCCGGCAGGATGAAGCGGGCCTGGGTCCAGGCAAACACCCAGGGAATCGCGCGCAGGTCCTCGATGCCGGATTGCGACCGCCGCGCGGATGGGCGCGAGCCGATCCGCATTCTCTCGATGACATCGATCGGTGTCGCGGTTCTGAAGTACTCGTAGAAATCCGGTGTCTTATAGACGAGTTTCCGATAAGCCTTGCGGCTCTCCGCCGCGATGACATCCATGATCTCGTGCCACTCAGGCATGTCGTTGCCACGGTGGCGAGGCATGGCCGTCGCCAGGGCGACCGATCCCGTGATCTGCTCCAGGGTGCGCAGGGCGATACCACGCAGGCCGTATTTCTCGTTGATGATCTCGCCCTGCTCAGTAACCCGCAGCCGACCATTGACGGTCCCCGGCGGCGCTCCGAGCACAGCGACGTGCGTCTTGCTGCCGCCACGGCTGATTGTGCCGCCGCGACCATGGAACAACGTGAGCTCGATGTCCTCGGTGGCCATCGCATTGACGAGGTGTTCCTGCGCGTTCTGGATAGCCCAGCGCGAAGCGGCCAGGCCGCCATCCTTGTTGCTGTCCGAGTAGCCAATCATGACGGTCTGACGATTTTCGCGGCGCTTTATGTGCGCGCGGTAGATGTCAGCGCTCAGGAGCGATTCGAGAATGCCCGGGCCGGCATGCAGGTCATCAACGGTCTCAAGCAACGGAGCAATGTCCAGGGGAACCTCTCCGCGACGGTTGTGCAGTTCACCCCACTGCGCCAGCAGCAAGACCGACAGAATATCGTCCGCGCCACCGGTCATGCTGACGATAAACGTGCCGATCGCGCGCTTGCCGTATTTGCGCCTGCAAAACGCGATGGCCTGAAACACGGCAATCGTCTTGCGAGCCCGCGTGCTCAGGGTCATCGGCGCGTTCTCGCGAGTTTCGATGGCCTCGATGATGCGAGCCCTTCTCTGCTCGGCCGACATCTCCATCCAGTCATCTTCGCCAAGGCACTCGCCAACGACCTTGCGATGTAAGACCGCATCCTGGCGCACATCGAGTGTGACCAGGTGAAAGCCGAACGCGCGGATGCGACGCAATAATCGCCGAACAACGAACAGTCCCGCGTGCTGGCCCTTATTGCAGGACAGGCTTTCGGCGATCAGCTCGATGTCCTCGATCAGCTGGTCGATTTTCTCGTACGGAAAGATGTCATCGTCATAGGTGGACTGCAGGCGCTGCTGAACGAGCCGCAAAAAAACGCGATAGGGCATCTCTCGGTGCCGCGCCGGTACCGCGTGGTAAGCATTCGGAAAAATGCCGCGGTATTCCTGGATCTTGTCGAGCATACCCTGGCCGAACGTCGCGCAGTCAACCGACTGGCTCAGCTTGGCCGAAATTGTGGCGCATTCTTTGTAGTACAGATCGAGGATCAGTGATCGTTGGCGGGCGAGCGTTGCTCGAATCGTTTTTGCATTGACATTCGGATTGCCGTCCATGTCCCCGCCGACCCAGGACGCGAAATGCAAAAGGTTTGGTATCTCGAGCTTCTTGCTGTCCTCGCCGTAGATGCGATCGACGGCGGCGCGAATGTCTTCGTAGAAAGGCGGCACAGCGCGGTACAGCACGTCGGTCACGAAGAACAGCACGTGCTCAAGTTCGTCGGAGACCATCATTTGTTCAGCCGGGTGTTCCGCCGTCTGCCAGCCCGTCGTCGCGAGCATGCGAATGTTCTGTAGTGCCGCCGTCGTTTCCTGTGGGGTCATCGTCGGGTTCAGCAGGTCGACAAGGTGTTTGACGATGTTTTGTTCTTTGCGAAGCATTGTCCGGCGAGTGGACTCCGTAGGATGCGCGGTAAACACGGGCTCGATCGACATTGAATCGAGCAGCGCCTGCACATCGTCAATCGTCATCCCCGATGCCTTCAGCTTGATCAGGGTGTCTTCGAGCCCGCCGGGCTGGTAGATAGCGACATCACGAAGGTAGTCGCGCCGCCGGCGAATGCGGTGCACTTTTTCCGCTGTGTTGACCATCTGGAAGTAGGTCGAGAAGCCGCGTATCAATTGGGTGGCAAGCTTCGGGTCAAGATTCGTGACGAGTGCCGAGAGTTCCTCGCCAGGTTTCTCATTCCCTTCCCGCCGGCGAATGGCGCGCAGTCTCGCGTTCTCGACCATCTCGAAGAGGTCATCGCCGTTCTGTTCGCGGATAAGGTCGCCGACCATGGCGCCCAGCGTGCGCACGTCATCGCGCAGTGACTGATCCTTTTCCTCGAACGTGATGTCCTGGCGTCGTAATGACTTGTGAATGCCGGTGTCCAATTGTTTTCGCCTGGCGTTGGTCGCGCCTGTTCTAGTCCCGGAAGTTCTCGTATTGGAGCGGCAGGCCTATGTCGGTTTCCTTAAGCATCGCGATGACGGCCTGCAGGTCGTCGCGCTTCTTTCCGCTGATTCGCAGCTTATCGCCCTGGATGGCCGCCTGAACCTTCATTTTTGCGGCCTTGATCTGCTTCACGAGCTTGCGGGCTCGATCTGTGTCGATGCCGCGCCGCATGATGACCTTCTGCCGGGCTTCGCTGCCAGAGAACTCGGGTTCCTGCTCATCCAGGCAGCCGATGTCGATGCCACGCTTCGACAGCTTCTGCTGCAGGATGTCCATCATCTGTTTGAGCTGGAAATCGGACTGCGTTGTCAGCGAGATAACCCCCTCCTCAAGCTCGTACTTTGAGCCTGTGCTTTTGAAATCGAAGCGCGTGGTTACTTCGCGATTCGCCTGGTCGACACCATTACGCGCCTCGTGCGCATCAAAGTCGCTGACAACGTCAAAAGACGGCATGTTCCGGTCCTTTATTGTACGAACGTGCAAAGGTACACCCGCACAGCGGCTCGTACCAGTCCTGATGGCGCACCAAAACTGGGCAACCTGCCGACATAAGACCGCGAGCCCGCAGGATAGAGTTCGGCAGAATATCCTGCATGTATTTTGTTGTGGATTCGGACAGGGAGGTCTCGCCACAGCAGTCGGCGCTGGTCTGGCAGCGCCTTTGGGAAATGCGGGACCTTGCCCCGATTACCGCGGTCCTGCCTGCGGTGGTTTCGTCACCCTGCCCGTTACTGCCCGACGAGGCCGCCCCTGCGATCGCGGTGCCGATGCAATCACAGGTACCAGAGGATTCGGCGTGGATTCCGCTGGAGGTCGATCTTCGCAAGTTCCTGGCAGGGAACGGCGAGTTGCGGCGCGATGCACTCGACGCCACCTTGCGTGCTCGCGTTGCCGAAGGCGAGCATCGTCACGACGCGAGCAACTGGTCGAGTCGGGCGCAGCACCGCGATAGTCGGCTCAACAGGCGGTTGTCGGTATTCGTCCGCGGTTGGGGCGATGTCGTCGCGCAGAGTGAAGTCGATCCGTCGTCAATTGAGGCACTACGTGATGTTCGAGCGCTTGCGAGCTATGTGTCGAACACGCTCGTCAGCGCATCGCGAATCCTGGCGGAGCAACACGGCCATTGTCCTGCTCTGGATGTTGCCGGCGAAAGCGTGTTGCGGCACGGCAGCGAAATGGACCTGCGCTGGCGCCGCGCGATCGCCGATAATGCACTGCGCCATCGCAACCTTTTAACACTGTCGCCGTGGGACGTCTTTCCGCGGCACGAACCGGCCGATCTGCGCTACCTGAACCTGCTGCCGATGCTCGCGTGCGCGAATTCGGTTTCGTATCGTCGCGATGTCGACATTGGCCATTGGAACGTCAATGAATTCAAGAGCTTCTATACGCGCGTAAGCGCCATTTTGCAGCGTTCCAGGGATACGTCGCTGATTGCGAAGCAGGTGTGAACTACGATACGGTCTACCGTCCTTAAGCAGAGCAGCAAGGGGACGCTTTGCAGCCGATAACACCAGACGCACACGGTATTGCGGTTCTATTACTGACCGTCGTTGCGCTGTACCTGTTTACCCGCGACAACATACCGCTCGAGTCGTCGTCGCTCATCATCCTGATCCTGCTGACGGCTGGCTTCCAGCTGTTTCCCTATGCGCAGGATAACGGTGCTGTTCTTGGTCCGATCGATTTCTTCGCCGGCTTCGGCAATGAAGCGCTGATCACGATTTGCGCGCTCATGATGGTTGGCAAGGCGCTCGAAACGACCGGCGCCCTGCAACCGCTTGTGACTATCGTTGGTCGTGCCTGGTCGTCGCGTCCGGTCGCTGCATTGTTGATCACGCTCGTTGCAGGCGCGGTGCTTAGTGCATTCATGAACAATACGCCAATCGTCGTACTACTCATGCCGATCATCGTTGGCGCATCCCTGCGATCGAAGTTCCCGGTCTCGGGCGTCATGATGCCGATGGGCCTGGCGACCATTATCGGCGGCATGTCGACCACGATTGGCACATCGACCAACTTGCTCGTCGTGGGCATCTCTCGTGATATGGGCATGCACGAATTCAGCATGTTCGAGTGGGTTCTGCCCGTCGCCATTGTCGGCGGTGTTGGCCTGCTGTTCCTGTGGCTGGTGGCGCCGCGAATGTTGCCGGACCGTACGCCACCGATGGCCGATACAACGCCGCGGATTTTCAGTGCACAGTTGCACGTCAAGGAAGGTGGATTTGCGGATGGCAAATCACTGTCCGAGGTGCTTGCCAAAGCGGATGGCAATCTGCGAATCGACAAGATCCAGCGTTCGGAGTCGCTGTTCCTTGCGAAACTGCCATCTGTGGTCATCCAGCCCGGCGATCGCCTGTTCGTAAAGGACTCGCCCGAGAACCTGAAGCACTATGAGCAGTTGCTGGGTACGACGCTGTTCAACCTTAGCGACAACGAGCACCCGGTCGATGAAGACACGCCGCTTAAGGCGGAAGGGCAGCAGCTTGCCGAAGTTGTCGTAACGCGCGGGTCCCCATTGCATTTGCGAAGCCTGGCCGCGGCTCGATTTACAAGTAGCTATGGCTTGTTGCCGCTGGCCCTGCATAGGGCACGTGCACCGAGTTCACAGGTGACCGGCGACCTGAACCTGATTCGCCTGCGCGCGGGTGACGTGCTCCTGGTCCAGGGAACCCGCGAGGCTATCGCGCAGCTGAAAGACTCGGGCACGATGCTCGTTCTCGATGGCACGACCGACTTGCCTCAGACGCACCATGCCAAGCGGGCGTTGTTCGTGATGGGACTCGTCGTCGCTGCCGCCGCAACGGGAGTGCTGCCGATCTCTGTCAGTGCGCTCATTGGCCTGGGGCTGATGATCGCGACGGGTTGTCTGAGTTGGCGCGATGCGGCCACGTCACTCTCGATACCGGTTGTCATGATCATTGTCGCATCGCTCGCGCTGGGCAAGGCCCTGATGGGCACGGGCATGGCGGACTTCCTGGCGGTGTCGTTTGTCAGCGGCGCAGCTGGCCTGCCCGCACCGATTATCCTGAGCGCGTTCATGCTGCTGATGACCGTCATGACCAATATCGTCTCGAATAATGCGGCAGCGGTCATTGGCACACCGATCGCCATCAGTATCGCGACGCAGCTCGGTGTTCCGGCAGAACCGTTTGTCCTGGCCGTACTGTTCGGCGCCAACATGAGTTTTGCGACGCCTTATGGCTACCAGACCAATCTGCTCGTCATGACGGCCGGTGGTTACAAGTTCCAGGACTTCCTTCGAGTCGGCATACCGCTGACTATAATTATGTGGATCGGCTTTTCACTGGTTCTGCCGATGCTGTATCAGCTATAGACGTGAGCGAATATGTCCCTGTACCAGGAGCTCAAACGCCGTAACGTCATTCGAATTCGACCCCTGGTTGCCCGAATAGGTTGCGATCACAACTATTGACTCTGCCAGCGAGCGCGGGAATACTCGGCGACATGAATACTCTGAACAGCAACAGCTGGTGGTGGCAGCCCTCACAGGAGATGGCGGCCGGCTAGCGTGTAGCTGACAGATACAGAATTCGAAGCCCATCTCTGCCGCAAACAGGGATGGGCTTCTTCATTTGTGGGTCGCGGCCATGGCCGCTCCTACCCTACGAGCGGCCACGGCCGCTACTACCGTACGAGCGGCCACGGCCGCGAGATGAACAATATGCAAGCACCATTCGACATTGCTGCCGACCTGGATACCCCGGTATCGGCGTACCTGAAGCTGAAGGCATTGCGCCCACGCTTCCTGCTCGAGTCTGTCGAGGGCGGTGAGCGTCTCGCACGCTATTCCTTCCTCGGCTTCGGCGATGCGCTCGAGGTTCGGATGGACAGCGAGGGTATGCGCGTCAACGGCGACGAGCAGGCGCGCCCGACCAGCCAACAGGAATACCTCGATGCCCTGCGCCTCGCTCTGCAGAAGGCGCCGCAACCCCAGCCCGCGCACGACCTGCCGTTTGCGGGTGGACTCGTGGGCGTCTCCGGCTATGACGTTGTGCGGCTGTTCGAGAGGCTCCCCGTCGATACAGTCAAACAGACCAGCGTGCCGGATGCCGCGTTCGTTGCGCCCCAGTCTCTACTGGTCTTCGACCACGTCACTCGTCGCATTGCGTTGTTGTATGCGGGCCCGGAAGCGGAGCGGCAGGCGTTACGTGAACAGGTGATTGCAGAATTGCGTGGTCCGATCCCGGGCAATGGCCATGCTGTGGATATCTCACCGGCCGAGGCGAGTTTTACGGAGGAGGAGTTCGCCGCGCGCGTGAATGCGTGCAAGGAATACATTGCGTCTGGCGACATCTACCAGATCGTCCTGTCGGTGCTGTTTCGCGGCAAGACCAACGTGGCGCCGTTCGAGGTCTACCGTGCGTTGCGGCTACTGAACCCGTCGCCTTACATGTTCTTCTTCGATTTCGATGACCTGCAGGTCGTTGGTTCGTCGCCCGAAGCCCTCGTTAAACTCAATGGCAAGACGGCATCGTTGCGGCCGATCGCAGGCACATTGCCACGCGGTGCGACGTCGGCAGAAGATCTCGCCAACGAAGAGGCGCTGCTAGCCGATCCGAAGGAAGCGGCCGAGCACGTCATGCTGGTCGATCTCGCGCGCAATGACCTGGGGCGCGTCGCGAGTGCGGGCAGTGTGCGTGTCGATCCATACCGCGCAATCGAGCGCTACAGCCATGTCATGCACATCGTTAGCGGCGTGGAGGGTGAGCTCGACCCAAGCCATGACCAGTTCGACCTGTTTGCCGCGAGCTTCCCGGCCGGCACGCTTGTTGGCGCGCCCAAGGTCCGGGCGATGGAGATCATCGAGGAGATGGAGGGAGTTGGTCGTGGGCTGTATGCCGGCACGGCAGGCTACTTCGGGCTCAGCGGCGACATGGACCAGGCGATAACGATCCGTACGCTGGTTTTCTCGGGCGATGAGTACAGTTTTCAGGCCGGTGCCGGTATCGTTGCCGACTCGGTCCCCGAGAAGGAGTATCAGGAAGTCATGGCGAAGAGTGCTATTTTGCGACGCGCGCTCGAAATGGCCGGGGAGGGACTCTGATGGTTGCCAGGGACTCTTTCGATCACGTACGCATGTTGCTGATCGACAACTACGATTCTTTCACCTACAACCTCGTGCAAGCGTTCGCGGCGATGGGTGCCGAGGTCATGGTGTATCGCAATGACGCGATCACGGTGGAAGAGGGGCTGGCGCTCGAGCCTACACATCTCGTCATCTCGCCGGGACCCGGCCGTCCGGAGGATGCCGGTGTGTCCCTGGATATGATCGGCGCGTTCGCCGGCAAGTTGCCGATTCTTGGCGTCTGTCTTGGTCACCAGAGCATCGTGCAACAGCATGGCGGCAATATTGTGCGCGCCGAGCGTCTCATGCACGGCAAGACCTCCATGGTGAAGCACGACGGCCAGGTTATTTACGAGGGATTGCCGAATCCGTTCGAAGTTGGCCGGTATCACTCGCTGTGCGCGGAGCAGGAGTCCCTGCCGGACGAGTTCGTCGTCACAGCCCAGACCGAGCGCGGCGAAATCATGGGCGTCCGTCACAAGACGCTGCCAATCGAAGGTGTGCAGTTTCATCCGGAATCCGTGCTCACTCCGGAAGGCGATCACCTCATGGCTAACTTCATGCGGCAGGCGGCGCCATGAGCAATAGCCAATTACTCGACAAGCTTTTAAGTGGCGACGACCTCGAAGAGCAGCAGGCGTATGACCTGATGCAACAGTTCGCGGCGGGTGACCTGGACCCTGCCTTTGCAGGTGCGTTGCTGGCCGGATTACGTGCGAAAGGTGAGACGGCGGCCGAGATCCGTGGATTCGCGCGTGCAATGCGCGAGCTGGCTGTGCATCCCGACATACCGGCTGGTGCACCGACAGTGGACACGGTTGGTACGGGTGGTGACGGTTCAGGCAGCCTCAACCTGTCCACTGGAACAGGCCTGCTCGCTGCGGCCAGTGGTTCACGCGTCGTGAAGCATGGTAATCGTTCTGTTTCGAGCAAATCCGGCAGCGCCGACATGCTTGAGTGCCTCGGCATGCCATTGCCGTTGCACGAGAAGGAAGCCGTCGAATGCCTGGAAGCGACCGGTTTCACGTTCCTGTTTGCGCCCGCCTACCATCCCGCGATGAAGTCGGTGATGCCGGTGCGCGGCGCGATGGGCGTGCGCACGGTGTTCAATATTCTCGGACCGCTCACCAACCCTGCCTCGCCACCATTCCAGCTTATTGGTGCGTTCAGCCCTGAAACAGCAAAACTCATGGCGGACGCGCTTGCGGGTCTAGATATCGAACGCGCGTTCGTCGTACACGGCGAACCGGGCTGGGACGAGGCGACGCCGGCGGGTGATTTTCTGCTCTACGATGTAAGGCCGGGCAATGTTACGGAGACGACCCGATCGCCGGAAGATTACGGTCTTGCCCGATGCGCGCCCGAAGACCTGAAAGGTGGTGACGCGGAACACAATGCGCGTGAACTGGTTCGCGTGTTCACCGGTGAGGACAAGGGAGCGCATCGTGATGCGTTGCTCATGGGCACGTCGCTCATGCTCGAGGTGCAGGGTAGCGCGAAAGACCCTGTTGACGGCGTGCAGCAAGCCGCCACCGCAATCGATGATGGTCGTGCTGCTGACTTTCTCGCACGCCTCAATGCCCACTTCGAAGACTAATGAGCGACTTCCTCAAAAGCATGGCAGAAAGCAGCGCGGCGCGCGCCGCCCTGGCGCCGTCCTTCGTGGATACCGACTTCGACAAACCCGTGGTACCACTGTCCCTCGGCACGTTCGACGTTATCGCGGAAATCAAACAACGCTCTCCCGCCGAAGGCCAACTAGGGTGTCAGTCACCTTATTCCGAGTCTAAAGGTGCCAGTCACCTAATTTCCCGAGCGCAGGCCTATGCGGCCGGCGGTGCCGCTGCGATATCCGTCCTGACTGAACCCAGCAGATTCGACGGTGATCTCGCGCACCTGGAGGAGGTAGTCGCGGTAGCGCCCCATACACCCGTGATGCGCAAGGACTTTCTCGTGGAGCCGGTCCAGGTCCTGGAAGCCAGGGCAGCGGGGGCAAGTGGCGTTCTGCTCATTACGACCATGCTTGATGACGCAAAGCTGCGCGCCATGATCGATAGCGCGTTCGAGCACGGTATGTTCGTGCTGCTCGAGTCATTTGATGAGGAAGACCTCCAACGTTCGGCCCGTCTTCTCGGCGGTGATGGCCGGTTGCTGATTGGTGTAAACACACGGAACCTGCGTACTCTGGAGGTGGACGGCGAGCGGCTGCACAAGCTTGCGGCGCATCTTCCTGAGGCAACCTGCGTTGCAGAAAGCGGACTGCGGGTTGCCGAGGACGCCGCTCGAGTCGCCGGCTGGGGTTACTCGATGGCGCTGGTTGGTACAGCGCTGATGCGGAGCGATGACCCAGAGGGCCTGATCACTTCCATGCGAGAAGCGGGGGCCGCAGGATGTACGTGAAGATTTGCGGTCTCAGCACAGAAGACCACGTCAATACGGCGATCGACGCAGGTGCCGATGCCTTGGGTTTCGTCTTCGCGGAGTCAGCGCGTCGTGTCGACCCGGCACATGCGGCGAGCATCTCGAGCGATGTGCCCGACACTGTTAAACGCGTCGCCGTCATGCTGCACCCGACCAACGAAGAGTGGCAGGCGGTGTTGCACGGGTTTGCGCCCGACGTCTTACAGACAGACGCGGAGGACTATAGCGAACTTAGCGTGCCAGACTCTGTCGAGCGCTGGCCCGTGCACCGAGAATTAAATAGGGTGACTGGCACCTTTAGAACGAGTTTTAGGGTGACTGGCACCTATTTGTACGAGGGCGCGAAGAGCGGGCAAGGTGAGACGGTTGACTGGTCCGCAGCCGCGCAGATCGCCAGGAATGGCAACATGATTCTCGCGGGCGGGCTCAATGTAAATAACGTTGCCGAGGCGATCTCGACCGTGCGCCCATTCGGTGTCGATGTCTCCAGCGGCGTTGAGTCAGCGCCCGGTCAGAAAGACCCGGAAAAAATCAGGGAATTCATCAAAGTGGCGAAAGCCGCGGGGAACAACTTATGAGCACACTGTTTGCTGCGGAGGAAGCGCAAGCGCTACTCGACGCAGTCATCAAAGGCGAAATGCCGGATGATCGTGGCCGCTTCGGTCCATTCGGCGGACGCTACGTACCCGAAACGCTCGTGCCGGCATTCGAGCGCCTTGAAGAGGGTGTCAAACAGCACCTGCACGATCCTTCCTTCCAAGACGAGTACCGCAGGGAGCTACGTGAATGGGTCGGTCGCCCGACCGCACTGACATTTGCGCCACGTCTTTCTGAAATCTGGGGTGCCGAAGTCTGGCTCAAACGTGAAGACCTTGCGCACACCGGCGCGCACAAGATCAACAACGCGATCGGCCAGGCGATACTCGCCAAGCGTCTCGGCGCAAAACGTATCATCGCCGAAACCGGCGCGGGGCAGCACGGCGTCGCATCCGCCGCGGCCTGCGCGCGTGTCGGCCTGCCATGCACCGTCTATATGGGTGCTGTCGACATGGAACGACAGGCACCCAATGTCGATCGCATGCACCGCCTTGGCGCGGAAGTCGTCGCTGTCGAGTCAGGCGACAAGACCTTGCGTGCAGCGATCGACGAAGCCCTGCGAACCTGGGTCACCGACCCGGAAGGCATCTACTACCTGATTGGCTCCGCTGTCGGCGCGCATCCCTATCCGTACCTCGTGCGCGAACTTCAGTCGGTCATAGGTGAAGAGTCTCGCCAGCAGATGCTCGACCAGGCCGGCGCATTACCCGATGTCGCATTCGCCTGCGTGGGTGGTGGGTCGAATGCAATCGGCCTGTTCTATCCCCTGCTCGGCGATGACATTGAGTTGATCGGTGTTGAGGCGGGCGGCACCGGCACCGGCCTTGGGCAGAACGCGGCGACGCTCGCGACCGGAACACCG
>Ga0316196_10000147_pt1 | contig 23215 bp, 18 predicted proteins | sample Eddsed2cm_MG_FD_204938 | JGI IMG/M metagenome (GOLD analysis project Ga0316196, IMG submission 204938) | Coastal sediment microbial communities from Maine, United States - Eddy sediment 2 cm | ecosystem: Environmental > Aquatic > Marine > Coastal > Sediment | place: USA: Maine | collected... | reverse complement strand
CAAGAATCTAATGGATCTGTTCCGTCTGTAGCCTCATCACCATTTGTTACCCCGTCACCATCGCAATCTGCTGCCAAATAATCACCACTTGGCGTAAGTGTTACACTGTCTTGATTAAAGTCGCAAGGATCTAAGGGATCTGTTGAATCCGAAACTTCATCCCCGTTGGTTACCCCGTCGCCATCACAATCAAGACTGATCCAATCCGTGGTTGGAGTTACCGTTTGACTTGCCAGAATAAAATCACAAGAGTCTAAAGGATCTGTTGAATCCGAAACTTCATCGCCATTAGTTACGCCGTCGCCATCACAATCAAGACTGATCCAATCCGTGGTTGGAGTCACAGTTTGGCTTGCCAGTATAAGATCACAAGAGTCTAATGGATCTGTTGAATCCGAAACTTCATCCCCATTCGTTACCCCGTCACCGTCACAATCCAAATTACCCCAATCAATGGTTGGAGTCACTGTTTGGCTTGCCAATATAAGATCGCAGGAATCTAATGGATCTGTTCCGTCTGTAGCCTCATCACCATTTGTTACCCCGTCACCATCGCAATCTGCTACTAAATAATCACCACTTGGTGAAAGCGTCACACTGTCTTGGTTAAAGTCGCAAGGATCTAAGGGATCTGTTGAATCCGAAACTTCATCGCCATTAGTTACCCCGTCGCCATCACAATCAAGACTGATCCAATCATTTGTTGGGGTTACCGTTTGACTTGCCAGAATAAAATCACAAGAGTCTAAAGGGTCTGTTGAATCCGAAACTTCATCGCCATTGGTTACGCCGTCACCATCACAATCCAAATTGCCCCAATCAATGGTTGGAGTCACTGTTTGACTTGCCAATATAAGATCGCAAGAATCTAATGGATCTGTTCCGTCTGTAGTCTCATCACCATTTGTTACCCCGTCACCATCGCAATCTGCTACTAAATAATCGCCACTTGGCGTAAGTGTTACACTGTCCTGGTTAAAGTCGCAAGGATCTAAGGGATCTGTTGAATCCGAAACTTCATCGCCATTAGTTACCCCGTCACCATCGCAATCCAGGTTATTCCAATCCGTGGTTGGAGTCATCGTTTGGCTTGCCAATATAAGATCACAGGAATCTAATGGATCTGTTGAATCCGAAACTTCATCGCCATTGGTTACCCCGTCACCATCGCAATCCAGATTGTTCCAATCAGTAGTTAGAGTTCCCGCCTGGTTAGACGGCATATAATCGCACGGATCTGATGGATCAGTACCGTCAGATAATTCGTCAACATCAGGAACACCATCCCCATCGGCATCCGAATCATCATCCGAGGTATCCGGATCCAAATAATCAGGTGTGTCATCCCCATCGGCATCATCATTGGTAGGATCACCATCGTCATCTGAATCTTCATCAGGCGTATCCATCCCGTCACCATCATCATCAATATCTCTATAGTTTACATCGTCTTCACCATCAGTATCCGGAAGATCATTGGCCGGATCATCTATTTCATCATTTACATCAAACCCATCATTTACATCACTGCCTTCATAACCATTATCCAATCCGTCACTATCCGTATCTGTCCCGGTAAAAGTCTGATCAGGGATTCCGTCAAAATTAAAGTCGTTCCCTTCATTATTGTCAGCAATCAAATCATTGTCCGTATCAGCATCCAGGTAATCCTGCTCATCTGTACCATCTGTATTTACAGGGGTAAGACCCTGATCACCAGAACCTTCATATATATCATCGAGGCCATCTTTATCGGCATCGTATCCTGATGGTGCGATATACCCACTAGTAGTTTGTGCCTCCACATTATCCGGGATGCCATCATTATCTGAATCGATATCCCTGAAATTAGGATTGGGGTCATTATCGGAATTAATCGGATGGAGTCCTTCTCCAGAGCCCGGTGTGTTTTCGTAATGATCATCAAGACCATTGCCATCACTATCCATACCACAGGGTGGCTGAAAACTGGCAGCTTCCTGAGCTTCCACATTATCCAGAATACCATCATTATCTGAGTCGATATCCCTATAATCAGGTTGGGAGTCACCATCTGTATTAACAGGTAGTAATCCTCCACAACTTCCTGGAGATTCCTCATAATGGTCATCCAGGCCGTTGCCATCTGAATCCATGCCACAGGGTGCCTGAAAATCTGCAGTAGTTTGAGCTTCTATATTGTCTAAAATGCCATCATTATCGCTATCGATATCTAAATAATCAGGATAACTATCTAAATCGGAATCTATGGGCACCAGTCCCCCACAACTACCGGGTGTTTCTTCATAATTATCATCTAGCCCGTTACCATCTGAATCAATTCCACTTGGGGCGATATAACCATGCGTCGGTTGCGCTTCCACATTGTCAATAATTCCATCATTATCAGAATCAACATCCAGGTGATTAGGGACGCCATCATTATCAAAGTCAGATGGATATGTTAATGGATTATTATCCCCGTCTGGGTTTTCATCCTCTATTGAATCTATAATACCATCATTGTCATCATCAATATCTATAAGATCCTTTATACCATCATTATCCGTGTCCGTCTCCGCATAGGTAGTCATAAAACCATATTCTGCGGGAATTGTGTCAAAAGAAGAAGAAAAAACTAAAACTAGAATGGCAGTTATCAAGGTAAAGCCAAACGCCGCTTTATCTCGTATTTTGGTTGGGGTATTTTTTTCCATAAATGATAGTTTTCAATTAAACATATCTCCATGGCTTGTAGGAAAAAACTAAGTAAGAGATTGGGTTTCTCTAAAATATCATTGCAAGATATAGTTAAATTACATAGCATCAAATCCATTTAAAAACTTAAGTTATCAAATATCTTTAAAAGACCTCAAAACTCGTTAAACGTCAAAAAACTTGATACTATAAGAAGATAAAGTCCGTTGTAAAAAGCTTTTAATAATTCTCAAAAATTCAAAAATCGAAGATTACTAGCAGTTAATCGATAATAACCCTAAAATCAAATAGATTAATAATCTCAAATTCATAGAATATGGACTATTAAGTGCGATGAGAATCATTTTAAAAAAGTCTTTCTATTCTCTCAGAGCTATATTATTTGCCTTATTTTTGCTCAAATTTTTGCTGTGAATTTTTCAAAAGAAATAGAAAGGAGAAGAACATTTGGTATTATTTCGCATCCTGATGCCGGAAAAACTACACTTACCGAAAAGTTGCTCTTATTTGGAGGCGCAATACAAGAGGCCGGAGCTGTAAAAAATAATAAGATCAAAAAAGCAGCAACGAGCGATTTCATGGAAATTGAGCGTCAGCGTGGAATTTCGGTAGCTACCTCTGTCCTTGCATTCTTGTATAAGGATAAGAAGATAAATATTCTTGATACACCAGGCCATAAGGACTTTGCGGAGGATACTTTTAGAACCCTAACAGCAGTAGATAGTGTAATTGTTGTTATAGATGTTGCTAAAGGTGTAGAAGAACAGACTAAAAAATTGGTAGAGGTCTGCAGGATGAGAAGCATTCCCATGATCGTATTCATTAACAAACTCGATAGAGAAGGAAAGGACGCTTTTGACCTATTGGATGAAGTAGAACAGGAATTGGGATTAACGGTTACCCCTTTAAGTTTTCCAATTGGGATGGGCTACGATTTTAAGGGAATTTATAATATTTATGAGAAAAATATTAATCTTTTCAGTGGAGATAGCAAAAAAAACATCTCAGACATCATTGCATTTGATGATATAACGAGTCCTGAATTAGAGAACATTATTGGCACCGGGGCAGCTGAAACTCTAAGAGATAATATGGAGTTGGTAAGCGGAGTCTACCCTCCTTTTGACAAACAAAAGTATCTGGAAGGTTCGCTTCAGCCGGTATTTTTCGGTTCTGCATTAAATAATTTTGGAGTAAAAGAACTTCTCGATTGCTTTATTGAAATAGCTCCATATCCCAGATCGAAGATGGCCGAAGAACGTATGGTTCAAGCCAATGAAACTGAGCTTTCCGGTTTTGTATTTAAAATCCACGCCAATATGGATCCGAAACACAGAGATCGCTTGGCATTTGTGAAAATTGTTTCAGGAACATTTGAACGCAACAAGCCTTATTTGCATGTAAGGCTTAATAAGAAATTAAAATTTTCAAGTCCCAATGCATTTTTTGCAGAAAAAAAGGAAATAGTAGATATATCCTATCCCGGCGATATTGTGGGATTGCATGACACCGGTAATTTTAAAATTGGTGATACATTAACAGAGGGTGAAATTTTACATTATAAAGGTATCCCCAACTTTTCTCCGGAACATTTCAGATATATCAACAATGCAGATCCAATGAAATCCAAGCAATTAAATAAGGGAATTGACCAGTTAATGGATGAAGGTGTTGCGCAGTTATTTACATTGGAACTTAATGGCAGAAAAGTAATAGGTACTGTAGGCGCCTTGCAATACGAAGTAATTCAATACAGATTAGAACATGAGTACGGTGCAAAATGTACCTATGAGAATTTTCCTGTTCACAAAGCCTGCTGGGTTGATCCAGAAGATCCTAATAATGAAGAGTTTAAAGAATTTATTAGAGTAAAACAGAAATTCCTGGCTAAGGATAAGCGCGGACAACTAGTGTTTTTGGCAGATTCTCAATTTTCTTTACAAATGACTCAACAGAAATATCCCACTGTAAAACTGCATTTTACTTCAGAATTTGAATAATTAGGTCACAGTATGAACCAAAAATTAAAAACCCATGTATACTACATGGGTTTTTTAAATTAAGCCTCTCCGGTAGGACCGAAATTTAACGGAATTGGAGGTTGCTCGTAATCTTTAATAGTCCCGTGAGCCTTTTCAAAACGACTAACATTATCATTAAGCGCTTTTAAAAATTTCTTCGCATGCTGAGGAGTAAGGACAATTCTACTTTTCACCTTCGCTTTTGGCGCTCCGGGCATCATGCTTATAAAGTCGACAACAAACTCTGAAACAGAATGATTTATAATGGCCAAATTGGAGTAGATTCCTTCAGCTATTTTTTCGTCCAGCTCAATATTTATCTGTTGTTGTTTCTGATTTTTTTCTTCCATTGTTCACTTCAAAAAATAATCCAATATCACAAACAAAAACCCTCAATTAGAAAATTGAGGGTTAATGATTTTAAAACTTTAATTCTTCTTTGCGAGCCATAATTTCATCGTATTCCTCTTTTGAACCTACGATTATATTTTCATAATCCCTCATACCGGTACCGGCAGGAATTTTATGACCTACAATAACATTCTCTTTCAATCCTTCCAGGTAATCAATTTTACCACTTACAGCCGCTTCATTCAAGACCTTTGTTGTTTCCTGGAACGATGCCGCAGAAATAAACGATTTGGTTTGTAACGAGGCCCTTGTGATACCCTGTAGAATTGGTGTAGCCGTAGCTGAAACAGCATCCCGTGCAGTAACCAAATTCTTATCTGCACGTTTCAAGATTGAATTCTCATCTCTCAATTCTCGCGCTGTAATAATCTGGCCTGCCTTAAGGTTTTCTGATTCGCCTGAATCTTCCACTACTTTCATACCAAAGATCTCATCGTTTTCTTTGATAAAGTCGTCTTTGTGTACCAACTGATTTTCAAGGAATGTTGTATCTCCAGAGTCCTGAATACGAACTTTTCGCATCATCTGGCGCACAACTACTTCAAAGTGTTTGTCATTAATTTTTACACCCTGGAGGCGATAAACTTCCTGCACTTCATTTACAAGATACTGTTGTACCGCTGAAGGTCCCTTAATTGCAAGGATATCTTCAGGAGTAATAGAACCGTCAGATAAAGCCATACCAGCTCTAACATAATCATTTTCCTGTACCAAAATCTGGTTTGAAAGTTTTACTAAATATTTCTTTACCTCACCAAGTTTGGACTCAATAATAATCTCTCTATTACCTCTTTTTATCTTTCCAAATGAAACAACTCCGTCTATCTCAGAAACAACTGCAGGATTGGATGGATTCCGAGCTTCAAAAAGTTCGGTTACTCTTGGTAAACCACCCGTAATATCCCCTGCTTTGGCCGATTTACGAGGAATTTTAACCAAAATCTTACCTTCTTTGATTTTATCGCCATCATCTACCATTAAATGAGAACCAACTGGAAGGTTATATGAACGTAAGACTTCATCCTTAGAGTTCATAATCAATAAGGTAGGAATCAACTTCTTATTTCTGGATTCGGAGATCACCTTCTCCTGAAATCCTGTTTGTTCATCAATTTCCACCTGATAGGTTATTCCCTGCTCAATATTCTCATAAGCAATTTTACCTGGGAATTCTGAAACTATAACCCCATTGTATGGATCCCATTGACAAATTATATCTGCCTTAGTTATCTTACTGCCATTCTTGACAAAGATTTGAGAACCATAAGGTATATTGTTTGTGCTGAGTGTAATTCCAGTTTTGCTATCAACAACTTTGATCTCTGAAGTTCTTGAAATTACAATATCCGCAGCTTTGCCTTCTGCATTCTCACCTTTTACGGTTCGCAAGTCTTCAATTTCCGCGACACCATCAAATTTAGCTTCAAGTTTGCTGTCTTCTGAAATGTTTCCAGCAATTCCTCCAACGTGGAAGGTACGTAATGTTAACTGCGTTCCGGGTTCACCAATAGACTGTGCAGCCACAACACCAACCGCTTCGCCACGCTGTACCATTTTATTGGTTGAAAGGTTTCTACCATAACACTTGGCACATATTCCTTTTGCAGCCTCACAAGTTAGTGCAGAGCGAACTTCTACTTTTTCGATAGGTGAAGCCTCTACTTTCTTAACATCAGCTTCCAATATCTGTTGTCCTGCAGTTAATAACAGTTCCTCAGTTAATGGGTTATAGACATCGTGTAAAGAGACTCTTCCTAATATACGCTCCCCTAAGGTTTCAACTACTTCTTCGTTTTTCTTTAAAGATTCAACTTGTATACCTCTAAGAGTGCCGCAATCATCTATATTAACGATAACGTCCTGAGACACATCCACTAATCTTCTAGTAAGATATCCTGCATCGGCAGTTTTAAGTGCGGTATCTGCAAGTCCTTTACGAGCACCGTGAGTAGAAATAAAATATTCTAAAATAGACAATCCTTCTTTAAAGTTAGAAAGAATTGGGTTCTCTATAATCTCACCTCCACCTGCAGTAGATTTCTTAGGCTTAGCCATTAAACCACGCATACCTGTTAACTGTCTTATCTGCTCCTTTGAACCCCTGGCGCCTGAATCTAACATCATATACACCGAGTTAAACCCTTGTTGATCTTCCCGGATACGCTTCATTGCCAATTCAGTTAGCATGGCATTAGTTGAAGTCCAGACATCAATCACCTGATTATATCGTTCATTGTTTGTGATAAGACCCATATTATAATTCATCATAATACCATCTACCTGTTCATTGGCATCAGCAATCATGGAGTGCTTTTCCTGTGGAATAATAATATCCCCAAGACTAAAGGACAGTCCTCCTTTAAATGCAAAATCATAACCCATGGTCTTAATCAAATCCAGAAACGCTGCAGTTGTAGGTACATCTGTAACAGCAAGAATCCTTCCGATAATATCACGTAAAGACTTCTTGTTTAAGACTTCATTTATATATCCGGCTTCTTCCGGCACAACCTTATTAAAAAGTACTCTACCAACAGTGGTAGCAATAATCTGATTTACTAATTCCCCTTCCTCATTAAAGTCTTTAGCTCTCACCTTAATACCGGCATTCAGTTCAACTTTCCCTTCATTAAATGCGATTACTACCTCTTCGTAGGAGTAAAAAGTTAAGCCTTCACCCCTAACAGGAACTTCTTTGGTAGATTTACGTTCCTTGGTCATATAATATAACCCAAGAACCATATCCTGAGAAGGTACGGTAATAGGAGATCCATTAGCCGGATTTAATATATTGTGAGAAGCCAACATCAAAAGTTGGCATTCCAATATAGCTTCGGGGCCCAAAGGCAAATGCACCGCCATTTGATCACCATCAAAATCCGCATTAAAGGCCGTACAAACAAGAGGGTGCAAACGAATTGCCTTACCTTCTATTAATTTGGGTTGAAATGCCTGTATCCCCAATCGGTGTAGCGTAGGGGCCCGGTTGAGCATCACAGGGTGTCCCTTTAAAACATTTTCTAAAATGTCCCAAACTACCGGTTCTTTTTTATCTATTATCTTTTTGGCCGACTTAACAGTCTTAACAATGCCCCTTTCTATCAATTTTCTGATCACAAAAGGCTTGTATAGTTCAGCAGCCATATCTTTTGGAAGACCACATTCATAAAGGCTCATCTCAGGTCCAACAACAATCACGGAACGCGCAGAATAATCTACCCTTTTACCCAATAAGTTCTGACGAAAACGTCCTTGTTTTCCTTTTAAGGAATCCGAAAGAGATTTAAGCGGTCTGTTCGATTCAGTTTTCACTGCTGATGCCTTACGCGTATTATCAAAAAGAGAATCAACTGATTCCTGAAGCATTCGCTTCTCATTTCTTAAGATAACTTCAGGAGCTTTAATTTCCATTAATCGCTTTAGACGATTATTCCTGATAATTACTCGCCTGTAAAGATCATTTAAATCAGAAGTCGCAAATCGGCCTCCGTCCAGAGGAACAAGTGGCCGCAACTCCGGTGGAATAACCGGAATTACCTTCATGATCATCCATTCTGGTCTGTTATCCCTGTTATCCTGAGATTCTCTCAAAGCTTCAACAACCTGAAGTCTTTTTAAGGCTTCCGTTTTACGTTGTTTTGAGGTCTCTGTATTGGCTTTATGCCTTAAATCATAAGATAGTTGTTTCAGATCAATTCGTGCCAATAAATCGATAAGGCACTCTGCTCCCATCTTGGCAATAAATTTGTTGGGATCTGAATCTTCCAAATATTGATTTTCCGGAGGGATAGTTTCAAGAATATTTAAATACTCTTCTTCAGTTAGAAAATCTAACTTATTAATCTCCTCTCCCTCAGGTCCTTGAGCAATACCCGGCTGAATTACCACATAACGCTCATAATAAATTATCATATCCAGTTTCTTGGAAGGCAATCCCAAGAGGTAGCCAATTTTGTTTGGCAAGGAGCGGAAGTACCATATATGAGCAACCGGTACTACTAAATTTATATGTCCTACCCTGTCACGACGAACCTTCTTCTCGGTTACTTCAACGCCACATCTGTCACAAACAATTCCTCTATAGCGGATACGCTTGTACTTTCCGCATGCGCATTCATAATCCTTTACAGGACCAAAAATACGTTCACAGAACAATCCATCGCGCTCTGGTTTATGAGTTCTATAATTGATAGTTTCAGGCTTTAAAACCTCACCTCGGGATTCTCCTAAAATTGCCTCAGGAGAAGCCAATCCAATTGAAATTTTATCAAACCTTTTTATTGCGGTATTATCTTTTATTCTAGCCATTATAATATGGTGATAGTAAATTTAAAATATGTAAAAAAAACTATTATTCTTCAAGTCTAATATCCAAACCTAATCCCTTAAGTTCATGCATTAATACATTGAAAGATTCTGGCAAGCCAGGTTCAGGCATGGTTTCGCCTTTTACAATTGATTCATAGGTTTTGGCACGTCCAATCACATCATCAGATTTTACAGTCAAAATCTCACGAAGGGTAGCAGATGCTCCATATGCTTCTAAGGCCCAAACTTCCATTTCTCCAAAACGCTGTCCACCAAATTGTGCTTTACCTCCTAAAGGTTGCTGTGTAATCAACGAATATGGTCCAATGGAACGTGCATGCATTTTATCATCCACCATATGTCCTAATTTTAACATATAGATTACCCCAACAGTCGCAGCCTGGTCGAATCGTTGCCCAGTTCCTCCATCATAAAGATAGGTATGACCAAATCTTGGAATCCCGGCTTCATCCGTAAATTCATTAATCTCATCAAGTGTAGCACCATCAAAAATTGGAGTCGCGAATTTCTTTCCGAGTTTTTGCCCCGCCCATCCAAGGACCGTTTCATAAATCTGGCCAATATTCATACGAGATGGCACACCTAAAGGGTTTAATACAATGTCTACCGGTGTTCCGTCTTCCAAGAACGGCATATCTTCATGTCTGACGATACGGGCAACAATACCTTTGTTACCATGACGTCCGGCCATTTTATCACCAACTTTAAGTTTACGCTTTTTAGCAATATAAACTTTTGCAAGCTTCATTATACCTGCAGGCAATTCATCTCCAACAGATATGGTGAACTTATCTCTTCGAAGATTCCCCTGAAGATCGTTCAACTTAATCTTATAGTTGTGAAGCAGGTCGGCCACCAAAATATTTGTGTCTTTATCAGTGGTCCAACTACCTCCTACAAGGTGGGCAAAATCATCCACTGAATTAAGCATCTTCATGGTATATTTTTTGCCTTTAGGTAAAACCTCTTCACCAAGATCATTTAATACTCCCTGAGAAGTCTTCCCGTTGATAAGTTTAAACAATTTATCTACCAGGACATCCTTTAGTTCCTGAAATTTTACTTCATATTCCAGTTCCAGACTAGAAATTGCTTCCTTGTCTTCTGAACGTTTGCGTTTATCCTTAATAGAACGAGAGAATAACTTTTTATCAATAACTACTCCACGTAATGATGGTGAAGCTTTTAAAGAAGCATCCTTAACATCCCCTGCTTTATCTCCAAAAATAGCACGAAGCAGTTTTTCTTCCGGAGTAGGATCCGATTCACCTTTTGGCGTAATCTTACCAATAAGAATATCCCCAGGTTTTACTTCCGCACCAATTCGTATCATTCCATATTCATCCAGGTCTTTTGTTGCCTCTTCAGAAACATTAGGAATATCATTAGTTAATTCTTCTGCCCCCAATTTGGTATCTCTAACTTCAAGAGAATATTCATCTATATGTATTGAAGTAAAGATATCTTCGCGGACAACTTTTTCGGAGATTACAATAGCATCCTCAAAGTTATATCCTTTCCATGGCATAAAGGCTACTTTTAGGTTTCTCCCTAAAGCTAATTCCCCGCCTTCTGTAGCATATCCTTCGCAAAGTACCTGTCCTTTTTTAACCTTATCCCCCTTTTTGACGATTGGCTTAAGATTAATACTGGTACCCTGGTTGGTTTTTCTGAATTTAACCAATTGATAGGTTTTGGAATCCTCCTCAAAACTTACCAATTTTTCATTCTCGCTACGATTGTAATTAATTGTGACCTTTTGAGAATCCACATATTCAATTACGCCATCACCTTCTGCATTGATTAATACTCTGGAGTCTGATGCAACTTGCCTTTCCAATCCTGTTCCAACAATAGGAGATTGTGGCTTCAATAAAGGAACAGCCTGACGCATCATGTTAGAACCCATCAAAGCCCTGTTCGCATCATCGTGTTCAAGGAACGGAATCAAAGATGCTGAAATAGATGCAATCTGGTTAGGAGCAACATCGGTATAATTGACCTCTATAGGATCCACTACCGGAAAATCTCCTTCTTCCCTGGCGATAACTTTCTCCTGATCTATAGCTCCATTATCCTTCAATGGAATATTGGCCTGAGATATTTTCATGCCTTCCTCTTCTTCCGCGCTCAGGTATACAAAATTTTTAGTATCTACTTTTCCATTATCAACCTTTCGATATGGGGTCTCCAGGAATCCCATAGGGTTTACTTTGGCAAAAACCGCCAGAGATGAAATAAGTCCAATATTTGGTCCTTCAGGAGTTTCAATCGGACATAATCTTCCGTAATGTGTATAGTGAACGTCACGAACTTCAAATCCTGCACGTTCTCTTGAAAGTCCACCTGGCCCTAGGGCTGATAATCTTCTCTTGTGCGTAATTTCTGCAAGAGGATTCGTCTGATCCATGAACTGTGATAATTGGTTGGTACCAAAAAATGAATTAATCACAGAGGACAGTGTTTTGGCATTTATCAGATCAATCGGAGTAAACACCTCATTATCTCTCACATTCATTCGTTCACGAATGGTCCTTGCCATACGTGCCAAACCAACACCAAATTGCGATGATAATTGTTCCCCAACGGTTCTAACACGCCTGTTGGAAAGGTGGTCTATATCATCAATTTCTGCTTTGGAATTGATTAGTTCAATTAAATACTTGATTATAGTTATGATATCTTCCTTGGTAAGTACCTGTTTGTCCATACCAATATCCAAACCAAGCTTTTTATTCATTCTATATCGACCAACTTCACCCAGATTATATCGTTGATCAGAGAAAAACAATTTATCGATTATTCCACGTGCTGTTTCCTCATCAGGTGGTTCTGCATTTCGCAGCTGACGATAAATATGTTCAACAGCTTCTTTTTCAGAATTTGTGGGATCTTTTTGCAAAGTGTTATGAATAATTGCATAATCACTTTGGGCATTATTCTCTTTATGAAGCAGAATGGTTTTAACATCTGCATCAATAATTTCATCTATATGTTCCTTTTCAAGAACAGTATCACGATCCAGGACGATTTCGTTTCTTTCTATAGAAACAACTTCACCTGTGTCTTCATCAACAAAATCTTCGTGCCATGTATTAAGAACCCTGGCAGCAAGTTTACGTCCTAAATATTTTTTCAATCCGGTTTTTGAAACCTTTACTTCTTCAGACAGGTCAAAGATCTCCAGAATATCTTTATCTCTTTCAAAACCTATTGCTCTAAATAAAGTTGTAACCGGTAATTTTTTCTTTCTATCAATGTAAGCATACATTACGCTATTGATATCAGTAGCAAATTCTATCCAGGATCCTTTAAAAGGAATTACTCTGGCAGAATACAGTTTGGTGCCATTTGCGTGAAAAGACTGACCAAAGAATACACCCGGAGAACGATGTAACTGCGAAACAACTACACGTTCCGCGCCGTTAATAACGAATGTCCCACTCGGTGTCATATAGGGTATAGTACCCAAATAAACATCCTGAACAATAGTTTCAAAATCTTCATGCTCCGGATCGGTACAATAAAGTTTTAAACGCGCTTTTAGAGGTACGCTATAAGTCAGACCTCTTTCTATACATTCCTGGATGGAATATCTAGGTGGATCTATAAAGTAATCAAGAAACTCTAGTACAAATTGATTTCTTGTGTCAGTTATTGGAAAGTTTTCCATGAAGGTGTTGTACAAACCCTCATTGCCCCTTTCGTCAGATTTTGTTTCAAGTTGAAAAAAATCTTGAAATGATTTAATCTGAATGTCCAAGAAATCCGGATAGTCCGGAATGTTCTTAGCGGATGCGAAGTTTACTCTTTCAGTCTGTTTTGTGAACATCTATGGACAAAATTTTGAACGTGAATACCTAAATTGGGTCGTATATTACATCATATACTATATACAAAAGGGTTTAGGTCTAGCCACCAAACAGGTGGAAAGACCTAAACCAAAACCGTATGGTTGTTGCTATTATTTAAGCTCAACTTCTGCTCCAGCTTCTTCCAATGATTTTTTGATTCCTTCAGCTTCGTCTTTAGACACACCTTCTTTTACAGCTTTAGGTGCGCTATCAACGATATCCTTAGCATCTTTTAATCCAAGGCCAGTTAATTCTTTAACCAATTTAACTACAGCCAATTTAGAACCTCCAGCTGCTGTTAAAACAACATCAAATTCTGTTTTTTCCTCAGCGGCTTCAGCTTCACCACCAGCGGCGCCACCTGCAGCAACTGCAACAGCTGCAGCAGCAGGCTCTATGCCATACTCTTCTTTTAATATATCAGCTAACTCGTTTACTTCTTTTACGGTTAAGTTAACCAATTGTTCTGCGAAATCTTTTAAATCTGCCATTTTTCTATCGTTTAATAAAATTCTTAAATTATTCTAGTTTTTAGTGCGTATTCGTTATTTTTCTGATAATGTTTTGAGGATTCCTGCCAGTTTTCCACCTCCGGATTTTAATCCAGAAATAACATTTTTGGCTGGGGACTGCAATAGAGCAATAATTTCGCCTATCATCTCCTCTTTGGATTTAATATTTACCAAAGTATCCAAATTCTCATCACCCACATAAATTGCTTCTTCTACAAAAGCACCTTTTAATAAAGGCTTATCCGATTTTTTCCGGAAACTTTTAATAAGCTTAGCGGGGCCATTACTGGTTTCTGAAAACATTAAAGAAGTATTTCCCTTTAATATTTCAGGTAATTCACCGAATTCCTTTTCAGAAGCTTCCATCGCCTTTGCCAGTAGCGTATTTTTTACTACCGCCAATTTTATGTTTGCTTTAAAGCAAGCTCTTCTTAATGCCGAGGTTGCTACTGCATCCAATCCGGAAATATCTGCCAAATAAATCGTTGAATTATCAGCTAACTGAGCCGTCAAATCTTCTATAACGGTTGCTTTTTCTTCTCTTGTCATGATTTTAAAACGTTTACAGTTAAACTGCTTTAGGATCTAATTGGATACTAGGACTCATGGTACTTGACATATATATACTTTTCATATATATCCCTTTTGCCGCAGCCGGTTTTAACTTATTTAAAGTATCCAGTAATTCCTGGGCATTACCAGCTATTTTATCTGGAGAAAAGGATGCCTTTCCTATAGCCGCATGTACAATACCGGACTTGTCTACTTTAAAATCTATTTTCCCTGCTTTTACATCAGATACTGCCTTAGCCACATCCATTGTTACGGTACCTGTCTTTGGATTGGGCATTAATCCTCTTGGACCTAAAACTCGTCCTAAAGGTCCCAATTTACCCATAACACTTGGCATTGTGATTATTACATCTACATCTGTCCAACCTCCTTTTATCTTATCTAGATACTCATCCAAACCAACAAAGTCTGCACCAGCTTCCTTAGCTTCGGCTTCCTTATCTGGGGTTACCAAAGCAAGGACTTTTACATCTTTACCGGTACCATGAGGCAATGTCACAACACCACGTACCATTTGATTGGCTTTACGTGGATCTACTCCTAACCTAATTGCAAGGTCGATACTCGCATCAAACTTTGCATTGGTTATCTCTTTTACAAGCGCAGAAGCTTCTTCAACCGAATAGAGTTTATCTTTCTCTATTTTAGCGTGTGCTTCTTTTTGCTTTTTAGTTAATTTTGCCATGTTAAAAATTGCTTTTAAGATTTTAAAAAGGTCTTTTCCCTGAAACTTTCAATCCCATAGATCTTGCAGTACCTGCTACCATAGACATTGCGGATTCTACAGTAAAAGCATTAAGGTCTATCATTTTTTCCTCTGCAATGCTTTTCACCTGATCCCATGAAACATTCCCTGATTTTACTCGGTTAGGTTCGCCAGATCCTTTTTTAATCTTAGCCGCTTCCAAAAGTTGCACTGCCGCCGGTGGTGTTTTAACAACAAAGTCAAATGACTTGTCCTTATATACGGTGATAACAACAGGCAGAATTTTGCCCTGTTTGTCCTGTGTACGAGCATTAAACTGCTTACAGAACTCCATGATGTTAACGCCGGCAGCACCTAAAGCGGGTCCAACCGGTGGCGACGGATTCGCAACACCTCCCCTAACTTGTAGTTTAACTACTTTACTTACTTCTTTTGCCATTGTTTTAAATTAAATTTAAAGCGTGTCATATTTTGGAAGCAACACAACTTTTATATATATGTAACAAAATTCTATACTTTTTCTACTTGCATGTAACTCAATTCCAATGGTGTTTTTCTGCCGAAAATTTTCACCATTACTTCCAATTTCCTTTTCTCCTCATTAATTCTTTCAACCGTCCCATTAAATCCATTAAAAGGTCCATCTATAACCTTAACAGTCTCTCCAAGAATAAATGGTATAGCGACGCTGTCTGTATTTATTGCTAATTCGTCTACCTTACCTAACATTCGGTTTACTTCAGCCTTTCTCAACGGAACCGGATCACCACCCTTTGTCTCACCCAAAAAGCCAATTACATTTGTTATAGAGCGGATTATATGAATCATTTCTCCACCCAAATTAGCTTTGATCATTATATATCCAGGAAAATAAACTCTCTCTTTGTTTATTTTTTTCCCATTTCTTATCTGCACAACTTTCTCAGTAGGAACCAATACTTCTTCCAGGTAATCAGCAAATCCATGACGTTCCACTTCACTTTCTATATAGCCCTTGATCTTATTCTCCTGACCACTGACAGCTCTTACTACATACCATTTCTTTTCTAATACTTCAGACATAGGTCTCAAACTTAATTTATTAAGGTGTTAAAGTAAAGTTGTATCAGTTTGCTGAATACGGTATCTACACCCCAGGTTGCTAAAGCAAACAATATAGAAAACACAGCAACAATGACCATAAGGTTAGAAGATTCCGCCTTTGGTGGTAACGTAACGTTATGTCTTAATTCTTCTATGGACTCCTTTATATAAGTTAACATACCGATCGATTATTTTATTCCTTATTAAGAATGCAGTTTTAAAACTCTATTAATCAGTCACAAAACAACACCATTACTTTATGTCCTTCTCTGCACACTCCTATTTCTGATCTGCACGGGAGGAGAGGCTCGAACTCCCGACACCTGGTTTTGGAGACCAGTGCTCTACCAACTGAGCTACACCCGTTTATAATTACACTGAAAGGTATCCTGCCTAAGCGGGACACCCTTAGTGTAAAAATTATATAGTGATTAATCTAAAATCTTAGTTACCTGACCGGCACCTACGGTTCTACCTCCTTCACGGATAGCAAAACGAAGCCCTTCGTTTAATGCGATAGGCTGGAGAAGGTCCACAGAAATAGTAAGGTTATCACCAGGCATTACCATTTCAACACCACTAGGAAGATTTATTGTTCCTGTAACATCCGTTGTTCTAACATAAAACTGTGGACGGTAGTTGTTGTGGAATGGTGTATGACGACCACCTTCTTCTTTTTTAAGGATATATACCTCAGCTTCAAATTTTGCATGCGGCTTAACAGAACCTGGCTTACAAATAACCATTCCCCTGCTAATTTGTGATTTTTCAATACCTCTTAATAAAATACCTACGTTATCACCAGCTTCTCCTCTATCCAAAATTTTACGGAACATCTCAACCCCGGTAATAGTAGAGGTTAATTTTTCAGCACCCATACCAATTATATCAACAGGATCACCGGTATTGGCTATTCCAGTTTCTATACGACCGGTTGCAACAGTACCACGACCAGTAATTGTAAACACATCTTCAACAGGCATTAAGAAATCTTTTTCAACATCTCTTTTTGGCAATTCAATCCATTCATCAACAGCAGTCATTAATTCCATAACCGTATCTACCCACTTTTGCTCTCCATTTAAGGCGCCTAAGGCTGATCCGGAAATAACTGGTCCATTATCACCATCGTACTCGTAGAAAGACAGAAGCTCTCTTACTTCCATTTCAACAAGCTCTAATAATTCATCATCATCAACCATGTCTACTTTATTCAAGAAAACAACCATTCTTGGAATACCTACCTGACGACCTAAAAGGATATGCTCTCTGGTTTGAGGCATTGGACCATCTGTAGCAGCAACCACTAGGATTGCTCCGTCCATTTGTGCAGCACCTGTTACCATGTTCTTTACATAATCCGCGTGACCAGGACAATCTACGTGTGCGTAATGACGATTCGCTGTTGAGTATTCAACGTGCGATGTATTAATTGTAATACCTCGTTCCTTTTCTTCCGGAGCGTTATCGATAGAATCGAAACTTCTCATTTCAGATAATCCTGCGTTTGCCAAAACAGATGTAATAGCAGCAGTTAATGTAGTTTTACCGTGATCTACGTGTCCAATAGTACCAATATTTAAGTGCGGTTTGGAACGATCAAAAGTTTCCTTTGCCATTTTGAATGAATTTAATCTTAGTTTATATTAGTGTATAATAATTAATGCCTAATTTATTTGAGCCAACGACGGGAATTGAACCCGTGACCTCTTCCTTACCAAGGAAACGCTCTACCCCTGAGCTACGTCGGCTTATGGGTCTCCAGGTTTTATATTTTGATAATCAGGTTTAATGTTAAACTTGATCAAAATAGCAAACGTTAACTCAATTTCTTTGAGCGGGAGACCGGGTTCGAACCGGCGACATTCAGCTTGGAAGGCTGACGCTCTACCAACTGAGCTACTCCCGCAATTTTATTTTACAATATTTCAACAATTCCACTGAACATTTTCCAGTCCCGAATTGAGTATAAAACCCGACTCTAAATTTACCTGGTTTTAGATAAACATAAGCATTATTCACAACACCGCTCTCAAAAACCAGTTGTGGGGAGAGCAGGATTCGAACCTGCGAAGGTAAAACCAACAGATTTACAGTCTGTCCTCGTTGGCCGCTTGAGTATCTCCCCCTCCTTGCTATTTTATGTTCTTACGAGCCGATGGAGGGACTCGAACCCACGACCTGCTGATTACAAATCAGCTGCTCTAGCCAGCTGAGCTACATCGGCTTTTTAAGCCTTTTAAAGCATAAAAAAGTCCGCTATTTCTAACGGACTGCAAATGTAGATAATTATTTTTTTAATCAAAACTATTTTATAAAAATTTTAAAGAGGGTTGGAACCTTGGTTTTTTCTTCTTTTTAACCAATTTTCTCTCTAATGAACTACATGCAGAATCAATTGCCTCCTCAAAAGATTTACATTGTTTTTTTACCACAAACATATCTTTTGGAATATGCAGCTTAATCTCAACACTTTTATTTTCTTTTTCACTTATATTTTCAACCTTTAAATACACATCAGAACTGACAATCTTATCATAAAAAAGTTCCAGTTTGTCTAAACGCGATTGAATAAAATTTAGAAGTTTTAAATCTGCGTTAAAATTCACAGCTTGTGTATTTACCTTCATAAGTTGAATATTTTAGGTTAAACAATAGAAAAGAACGTTATACTATTTCTTGCTCCTTGGATGAGCAGCGGCATGTACTTTTTTTAATTCGGCAATACTATTGTGCGTGTAAACTTGAGTAGATGCCAAACTAGAATGACCTAATAATTCCTTCACTGAATTTAAATCTGCTCCTTTGTTAAGCAGGTGTGTGGCGAAGGTATGCCTAAGTATATGCGGACTCTTTTTGACTTTAGAAGAGACCTTACTAAAATACCCATTAATAATTCTATAAACAAGTGTTTCATAAATTTTAATCCCGGATTTGGAAAGAAAAATATAGTCGCTTTCCTTTATGGAATCTAACTTCATTCTGTCATCTAAATATATCTCAAACAAATTTATGGTTGAGTCCAAGAGCGGAACAATTCGTTCCTTATTTCTTTTGCCCAATACTTTCATCGTTTTTTGAGACAATTCAATATCCTTTAATTTAAGATTGATGAGTTCTGCCCGCCTTATTCCTGTGGTGTATAGTAATTCTATGATCAACCTATCCCTGCTGCCTTCAAATCCAAGTTCAAAATGAACCTGTTGCAAAAGCATTTCCATTTCTGCCTCAGAAAAAGGGACTTCAATTTTCGTAGGAGTCTTTAGAGCTTTATGTTTAGCCAGCGGATTAACCTGAATATTTTCGGTCTTCAATAAAAACTTGTAATAAGCCTTAAGCGAGGCGATTTTCCGGTTAACAGATCTGTTAGACATTCCCTCAGTTACCATTTGAACTACCCAGCCTCTTATCAAATTGTACTCTGCCTTATCTATTTGCTTCAAATCGTGTTCACTGCAGCAAAAATCCGTAAATCCCCGAATATCCTTTTCATATGCCTTCACTGTATTAGGTGAATAGTTCTTCTCATAAGTAAGATAGGATATAAAAGCAGTTAAAGACATATCACAAAGTTAGCTTTAGTTATTTGCATAAAAAAATCCCGTCTCGATTGTTATCGCAACGGGAGTTTAAAATGTTAAAAAGCTATTTATTATATTTCTTCCTGGTCCCTTAGACCTTGAATATACTGTGCTTTCTGAATTTGTTGTCTTCTTTCTACTGAAGGCTTGGTAAACTGCTGGCGTTTTCTCAACTGACGCATTGTACCTGTACGATCGAACTTCCGTTTAAAACGTTTTAAAGCTCTGTCTATATTTTCTCCTTCTTTTACTGGTATTATCAACATAGGCTACAACCTCCTTTCTTTAATGATTTTCCGAGTGCAAATATAGAATGAATAAATTAAATGTTAGCTAATTATTTTAAAATATTCTTTGCTATAACTATTTTTTGGATTTCCGTGGTACCTTCTCCTATGGTGCAAAGCTTTGCGTCCCTGTAAAATTTTTCTACCGGAAAATCTTTGGTATAACCATAACCCCCATGAATCTGGACCGCTTCATTCGCAACCTTTACACAGACTTCGGATGCATACATTTTTGCCATGGCACTTATTTTGGTCATTTTACGACCCTCATTTTTCAGAAAAGCAGCCTTGTGCAGTAATAATTCAGAAGCCTCTATTTCCGTAGCCATATCTGCCAGTTTAAATGAAATTCCCTGAAACGAACTAATGGGCTTGCCAAATTGAACACGTTCCTTGGAATATTTTAACGAAGCTTCATAGGCACCTTTTGCTATTCCAAGAGATAGAGCTCCTATCGATATGCGTCCACCATCTAAAACCTTCATAGACTGAATAAAGCCATCGCCTATTTCGCCGAGTCTCTGGCAATCTGGAATCCTGCAATTATTAAAAATTAATTCTGCCGTTTCACTGGCACGCATTCCTAATTTATTCTCTTTCTTACCACTGCTAAAACCTGATGTCCCTTTTTCAATAACAAAAGCAGTCATCCCATGACTATCTCCTTTCTCCCCTGTTCTTGCTATTACAACGGCAATATCTCCACTTATACCATGAGTGATAAAATTTTTTGCTCCGTTCAGAACCCAATCATCTCCATCTTTAATTGCGGTTGTACTCATTCCACCGGCATCTGAACCGGTATTATGCTCTGTTAATCCCCAGGCACCAATCCACTCTCCGGTAGCAAGTTTGGGAATCCATCTTTGTTTTTGCTCATGATTCGCAAAAGATAATATATGATTAGTACATAAAGAATTATGAGCGGCTATAGACAGGCCAATTGATGGATCCACTTTTGATATTTCTTCTATGATGGCAATATACTCATGATAACCTAAACCGGCTCCACCCAATTCATGAGGCACCAATACACCCATAAAGCCATATTCTCCGGCTTTTTTAAGAAGATCTGCCGGGAAAAACTGAGATTCATCCCACTCCATAATGTGAGGCCTTATGTATTGTTCTGCAAATTTCTTGGCAGACTCGGCAACATGGTGTTGGGTCTCAGAATAATCAAAACTAATAATAGACATAGTGTCTGTAGCCATTATTGCAATTTTTTAGAGCGACAAATATAATTTAATTCTATCAATCTTGTTTACCGGGAAATCTTCAATTTGTGTTAATTCATTAAATGATCGGATAATTCCAACGCTATCCCTGTAAGTAACTATTTGAAAAGCAAGGTCTTGATTAATATAAATCAATTGTTCCATCTCTCTTTTTGTTGCCGTATTAATGTTGATTCTTTCAATTTCGGGTTGCTCTTTAACCTGAAATTCTTCCAATATTCTTAAAACAACTTCTTCCTCCAGACCATATACATCATATAATTGTTCGTTTACCATAAAGCCCCCCAGTCTGTCTCTGAACTTAACAATCCTGGCCGATAATTTAACGCCAATTCCGTAAATGGCCTTTAGCTCTTCTGCAGTTGCCAGGTTTATGTCTTTAAGTTCAGCCTCAGCCACTACCAGTTTTTTCTGTCTTTTTTTAATTTTGTTTTTTGGTCGATCTGCCCATTCAGGAAATTTGAATAATGGAGCTATTATTTGTAGTAAGGAATCAGAAATGAGCGTAACCTGTTGAAATTCTTTTGCGGAATAGACCCATTTGTTTTCAGATCTGAATAAAAGCAATCTGTCTATTTCCTCATTAGACATCCCCAGGGTATAACCTTTGTAATCTGAAATAAAGTTTGGGTTAAAAGAATAAACCTTTGGTGAATCTTCTATTTTAGCCTGCTCTCGTATTGAATCGAGTTGTCGTTGAATTTTCACATCCAATACAAAGCTTTCCTCAGTATTATTAATATTTTCATTTCTTAAAAGCATGTAGGTCAATTGCAGGCTGAAAATGATTAACAGCAAAAAGAAAATCCCACTTCGTTCCTGTTTATTGAACTGAAAGTGGGACTTAAAACTTTTCAAGAGTATTCTTATTTACTTACACCTTTTATATCTACTAAATACTTATTAAGCTCTTCCTTTACCCTGGGGAATAAAAACAGCAACCCTACCATATTGGGAAACACCAATGCCAGAATCATGGCATCAGAAAACTTAATTACGGCATCTAAAGTAGCTGCGGCTCCAATAACTACAAATAATAAAAATAAAATTTTGTAGACAACATCTGCTTTTCTACCCCGACCGAAAAGGTATTTCCAGGATTGAAGACCATAATAGGACCATGAAATCATCGTAGAAAATGCAAAAAGAATAATTGCAATAGTAAGGATATATCTAAATCCGGGAATAACAGAGTCATAAGCCATTGAGGTTAAATCAACTCCTCCTATATAATTACCCGTTTCAGTTATTAAAACAGTGCTATTAACAGCATTACCATATTCAAAGGCCCCTGCATCCATATTGAAGAAAATAATAACCAAGGCTGTCATTGTACATATTACCACCGTGTCTATAAATGGTTCCAAGAGAGCTACAACGCCCTCACTTGCCGGGTACTTTGTTTTAACCGCAGAATGCGCAATTGCAGCAGATCCGGCACCGGCTTCATTCGAAAAGGCAGCCCTTTGGAAGCCCACTATAATAACCCCTATAACACCGCCTAAACCAGCCATGGGTGTAAAAGCCCCATTAAATATCATCCCTAGTGCTTCGCCCAAATATTTAATATTTGCAAAAATTATAACCAATGAAGCCAAAACGTATATACCAGCCATAAACGGAACTATTTTTTCCGTCACACTGGCAATCTTTTTTATTCCTCCAATGATTACAATCCCTACAAGAATTGCAAGGATTACGCCAATAATAACTCCGGTAGCTCCGCCCTGCAAATTTAACATCGTAGACAGTTGTACAGCCGCCTGATTAGATTGAAACGCGTTACCACCACCAAAAGAAGCTCCCACACATAAAATAGCAAATAGAGCAGCTAAAACTTTGCCCAAACCGGTGAACCCCTTTTCCTTTAATCCTCTGGACAAATAATACATAGGACCTCCGTATACTGTGCCATCTTCACCT
>Ga0316196_10000146_pt1 | contig 23277 bp, 18 predicted proteins | sample Eddsed2cm_MG_FD_204938 | JGI IMG/M metagenome (GOLD analysis project Ga0316196, IMG submission 204938) | Coastal sediment microbial communities from Maine, United States - Eddy sediment 2 cm | ecosystem: Environmental > Aquatic > Marine > Coastal > Sediment | place: USA: Maine | collected... | reverse complement strand
CAGTTTTACCGCCAAATTTGGTCTGGGGAAAGAAATGGCTAAGAAAAGATTTCGGCCCTCACAGGGTCTAATGGGCATGAAAGTTTTGGTGGTGGACGACAACGCCACCTCAAGGGATATTTTTCAAGAAATTCTCGAATCTTTTTCATTTGAGGTCTCGATGGCGGCGTCCGGTGAGGAAGGTATAACAGAACTTGAAGCCGCCAATAACGATAAACCATTTGAGCTGGTGATTATGGATTGGAAAATGCCGGGCATGGACGGCATCGAGGCGTCAAGGCGGATTAAAAACCATACGGGTTTAAGCAAAATTCCACCAATTATTCTGGTGACTGCCTACAGCCGGGAAGAGGTCATGCAACAGGCTGAGCAAGTGGGACTCGAGAGCTTTCTCCTTAAACCGGTCAGTCCTTCGATGCTTTTTGACGCCACCATGCAGGCCTTTGGAGAGGCAGTGCCCGAGATCTCACGGATAACGCAAAAAAAAGAACAGGAAGCCGACGCTTTAAAACATATTCAGGGGGCTCGCGTGTTGTTAGTAGAGGATAATGAAATCAACCAGCAGGTAGCCAAAGAAATTCTCGAAGGAGCCGGCCTGAACATTGAGCTGGCCATCAATGGCCAGGAGGCCGTTAACGCGGTGAAGGAAAACAATTATGACGCGGTGCTCATGGACGTGCAGATGCCGGTGATGGATGGGTATACGGCCACCCGTGAGATTCGAAAAGATAAGCACTTTAAGGATTTGCCAATTATCGCTATGACTGCGCATGCCATGGCCGGTGATGAGGATAAAAGTCTGGAAGCCGGCATGAACGGCCATGTCGCGAAACCCATCGATCCTGACCAGCTGTTTGCTACTTTACAGAAATGGATCAAGCCAAGTGAGAAACGTGCTCAAGTAAAAAAAGCTGAAATTCCTGTCGAACGTCCTGAATCGGATAAGACGGTGCCGAAAGAAGAGGAGCTTCCGGAAGATTTACCGGGATTTGACCTGTCAGATGGATTAAAGCGCTTGCAAGGAAACAAAAGGCTTTATCGAAATTTGCTTTTAAGATTTGCTACTGACTACCGTGGGGTAGCCAACGACATCCGTATCGCGCTGGATGCAAAAGATTTTGAGCTTACACACAGCCTGGTTCACAATATCAAAGGATTGGCCGGTAATCTTTCGGCCACAGACTTGCAGGCAGCTTCCGTGAATCTTGAGAAACTCGTTAAAGGTGTTGAAAAGAAAGCCCCTCCAGCCCAGGAGTTGAATTTGAAACTCTCGGAACTCGAAACTGCTCTCAATCAAGCCCTGGAATCGGTGCAGAGTCTTGGTGCATCAACTGAAGAAACCGTCTGTAAACTATCCGATGAAGAGATTTCTGCTATCCCAGCTGAATTCGCCCGGGATATCGCTAAACGCATTCGTGATGCGGCGGAAATGGGAGATGTCATGACGCTTAATGCCATCGCTGAGGAAATTAAGACGCACTCGGATTCCTATATACCGCTCGGCAAACAGATTGCTCAAATGGCTGAGGACTTTGAATTTGATGGGATTCTAAAATTAGCTGATGCATTAGATGCATGCTAATTATCCTGACTTTTGGATTAACTTGTCATTATCTGGAATTAACAATTATTTCAGATAGTAAAACGATATCACCACGTTTTTCTCATCCTTTATCTGGTTTGAGGTCCATATTCAACCATTTTTTTTCATCAAATTCTCTTTTCTAAGATAATTTTGAGGAACTAATGGGCACGGGGCTGGCGCTGGGCGTGGATCAAAATTTTGTATTGGAGGAATACCCGAGTTTTTCAATTATGAGCTCACAACCGAAGGGCTCGTCGCAGGTTACGATTCGTTTTTTAATAGATCAAGCGTAGCGCCATCATTATTGGATGTTCGATGTTCGACGTTCAATCTGTTCACTGTTTCGGCCTGGCGGATTTTCATGTGAGACATGGATTATAAAGTCAAGCCCTTAGCTACCGAAGAAGCCCAGGCGTCTTAATGTTTCAAAAGAGAGGACAGAAAAAAGCGATAGTATGGTACTAAGAGCAGACAGCATAGGGCAAGCCGCTGAAAGCAGCAGATAGAAACAATAAACGGTTCACGGTCTAAACCAACTAAACCATCTAAACGAACAAAACCAGAGTAAAGAGGTCTATGTTTTCAGAATCTCCGCCTTTTTTCGGGCGACATAGTCCTTCAATTCCTTTTCGAGGCCTTCATCAATTCGAGGGGTCTCGTAGCTCTGGAGGCGTTGCTGAAGGGTGGCAGTCGCTTCGTTGTCGACACGATGAGCACCCCCTTGAAACCACTCCGGATATGCACGCCGGTTGAAAATACCGGCCTGTGAGAGCGTGCGAAACCTTTCAAACGTCGTGGGGTGTGTCAGATATTCACCGCCCACGCCGACGCTTTTGATGGTAGCCACATCCAGGGTTTCAGGAGTGACGGGAACCTGGCCCATAACGGTTCGTATCATTTGGCAAACTTCTTCATCGATCAACCATTTCTCAAAACTCATGGCCATAAATGAGCTGATCTGTCCGCAAGCATGTATAATTAAGTTGGCTCCATTGCGGATCACCGTGCTCATCAACAGCGTCCCTTCCGCCAGCGCTTGAGCATCCGGCAGGTGGGCATCCGTCAAGATGCCGCCCGTTCGGCAAGGCAGCCGATAAAACTGCGCCAGTTGCACGGTGGCCGACGCAATCAGACATGTCTCGGGTGCACCGACGGCTGATATGGTAGTCTTCATGTCCATGGGTGCCGAAGTGGACCCATAAATAACCGGGGTCCCCGGTCCGGCAAGCTGGGACAGGACCAGCCCCCCAAGAATCTCGGCGTTGAGCAGAACCATCAATCCCGGGAGACTCAAGGGTCCGCTCATACCGGCCATGATCATGTTGGTGATGACCAACGGTTGGCGGTGCTTGGCCAACTGAATGACGGCATAGGCCTGCTCATCACTATATTGGAGCGGAGATGTCGGACTGATGACGCTGGCAAATGTCGCTCTCGTGTTTATGCCATCCCTGCCGCCGTTTAGAATCTGCGCCATCGCGATCGTATTTTCCACATTTACCCGGGAATCGAACCCAACAAGAAAAGGTTTATCGCACATCACAATCGTGTTGACCAGAAGATCCAGATGGGCGACCAACGGAGACAGGTCATTGGGCTGAACCATCAAACTATCGATCATATCCAGTTGGGTGGACGTCTGCACCAGTTTGCAACAGGTTTGAAAATCCGAAAGGGTCGCCGGCCGCTGTTGCCCGTCCGCTGTCGCAATGTTCGGCGCCCCACCGGTCGGCAAAAGAACGTAATCGTCCCCACCCACCCATACCGATCGCAGCGGATTCCAGGAGTGAATTCGAAACCGTTCGGGTACACTCTCGAGGGCTTGAACAATATTTTTTTCTAAGATGTACACGCGGGAATCATCAACTCGGAAGCCATTTTTCCTGAAAAGCTCGATCGCATCTGTGTTATGAAACCTGATACCGGTGTTCGCCAGAATATCCATAGACGCATCATGCACCAGGTTCAGTTCCGATTTGGAGTATGTCTGCATCCTATCAACGATCAAATTGTTCCTCCCGGATTAATTACTGATATGGCCGCAAAAAGGCACAAAATACACAAAAATAAAATTTCAGGGCTTGTAAAGTCAATGTGTTACAATGAACAAAAATTGAAATTCTGACTTTTTACGAGGTTGTCATTACTGGCAAGAGTACACTTGAGTGATTTGAAAATCAACAATACAGACAAAACAATTGAACAAAATTGGAGCGAGTGGTATCTCATAAGTAGTTTTACGTTCCAATCAGCACAATTTCGGCTGTTTTTTCATTATCAAAAGGAGCTTTGCTATGAATATCGCTGTAGTCGGCGGCGGGATCCGCTGTAAACGATTAATCCAAGTGATTCAACGCCACGCATTTCAGGAGATAGATCCCAAAGTTGTTGCCGTGGCTGACTTGGATGAAGATGCCCCCGGTTATGTAAAAGCGAAAAGTAACGGGCTGTTCGTCACCCATGATTATAATGATTTTTTTAAAAGAGACGACATTGATCTTATCATCGAACTTACCGGCAATATGGATATCTACAATGATATCCTCAGCAAAAAGAAGAAGACCGTGCGGGCCATTGCCAATCGTACGGCCCAGCTTTTCTGGGAGATTTCCCGGATATCCGTCCTCCAGAAAAAAACAGATCAGGAGCTTAAGGAAACCCGCGCAAGATATAAGATGATCATCAATGAACTGATCCAGGAAGATGTGCTGGTCATCGCCTATGATTACCGGATCATGGACATCAATGAGAGCCTCCTGGATAGACTTGGTCTTCAACGCAAAGATGTCATCGGACGTTACTGTTACGAAATTACCCATCACCAGGACCTACCCTGTTCAGGGAAGCATCATCCCTGCCCATTGATAGAAACCATGAAGACGGAAAAGCCGTCCCAAACCACCCACATTCATCTGAATAGAGATAAAAAGAAAATTTACTACTCCATTTCTACCTACCCGCTGCTCGAAAATGGTGAGGCTATCGGTGCCATTGAAATATCCAGAGACATCACCAAGGATATCAATGTTCAAAAAGCCATGATGCAGCAGGAAAAGCTGGCTTCTGTCGGACGTCTGTCGGCCGGTGTTGCCCATGAAATCAACAACCCCCTGACGACAATTTTGACCACCGCCATGCTGATCCAGGAGGAACTTGATCCCCAGGATCCAAATTATGAGGAACTGGAAACAATAACTAAAGAAACCCTTCGTTGCCGGAAAATTGTTTCCAGCCTGCTCGATTTTGCCCGTCAATCGACACCCGCCAGGAAACCGTGTGATATCAATGACGTCGTTAATGAGAGTGTTGTTTTAACCAACAAACAGGCAGCCTTTAAGGATTTGACCTTAAGTTTCGAACCGGGCGCAGGGATACCTTCCGTTCAATTGGATAAGGGCCAGATCCAACAGTCCATCATGAATTTGATTATCAACGCCGTCGAAGCCACCGATGCCGGAGGAACCATATCGATTTCCACCGCCTGCAAGCCACAGCAGAGAGCCATCGAGATTGCCGTCAGTGACACCGGAGAAGGGATTAGCGAAACAGACCTGGTCCGGATTTTTGATCCGTTTTATACGACCAAAGATAATGGCAATGGCCTCGGATTGGCCATCACCCACGGGATTATCGAACAGCACAACGGCACCATCGATGTTGACAGCCAATCAGGCCAGGGCACCACGTTTACAATTAAACTTCCGATGACACCTGGAGAAGACATTGCCGCATGATCGCCCTCGCATCCTGATCGTCGATGACGAACTCAATATTTGCCGAAGCTGTACCAAGGTATTGGCAAAGCTGGATTACGAGGTCGAATATGTTTTAAACGGCTATGATGCCTTAAAAATGATGGATGCCGAACCGTTTGATATCATCATCACCGATTTGAAAATGAGCAGTTTAGGTGGTATGGAGGTTCTGCGCCGGGTAAAAGACGCTTATCCCGACACGCTTGTGATCGTGATAACCGGCTATGCCAGTGTTTCCTCGGCCGTTGAAGTCATGAAAATGGGTGCCCTGGATTACCTTCCCAAACCGTTTACGCCGGATGAATTGCGAGCCATCGTCCGCCAGGCGGTGGCGGAAAGAGAGATTCGGTCTCAAAATCGAAGACTTCAGCAAAAAATAAAAAAAGGTACGCCCCTTTCACACCAGCTTATCGGTAACAGCCCGAAATTAAAACGGGTCATTTCCATGATCCAGAAAGTGGCACCCACCGATTCCACAGTTCTTGTACACGGTGAAAGCGGAACCGGTAAAGAATTGGTGGCCAGAGCCGTGCATGCCAATAGTCGCAGGAGCAAAGCGGTCTTCTTTGCAGTGGACTGCGGTACATTGTCGAGCAATTTGCTGGAAAGCGAATTGTTCGGTTACATGAAAGGTGCCTTCACCGGAGCCGATAAAGATAAAGAAGGCATTTTCAAATTAGCGGATGGCGGAACGATTTTTCTCGATGAAATCAGCAATATCAGCCTTGAGGTTCAAGGCAAACTGTTGCGATTTATAGAAACCCGTGAATTTATCCCTTTGGGCGCCCGCAGGCCTTCGCAGGTTAACATCCGCTTGATTTTCGCAACCAATAAAAATTTACAGGAAATGGTGGTCGGCGGTTCTTTCCGGGAAGATTTTTATTATCGCATCGATGTCTATCCGATTTTGCTGCCGCTGTTAAAAGAGCGAAAAATGGACATTTTGCCGATTGCCTATCATTTCCTGAATCAGTTTAGTGAAAATATGGGCAAGCATATCAAGGGCTTTGACAACGAAACCGTAGCCCGTTTAACGGAATATGACTGGCCCGGAAATGTCCGGCAATTGCGAAATACAATAGAACGGGCGACAATAATGTGTGAAGGCGGTCAAATTTCACTGAACGATCTGCCGCTGCCGGGGGATATGAGCGATATTGAGCAGTTGCTGGAAAATATTCCCTCAACCAATGAAGAGTTGAAACGCATCAAGAAGGAAATCCGTCAGAAGGCCGTACGCAAAGTCGAGGAGAAGTTCATTTTGAAAGCACTGGAGAAAAATAGCTGGAATGTTACCCAGGCTGCCCAAAGCGTCGGATTACAGCGCAGTAATTTTCATAACCTAATGAAAAAATACGGCATCACAACTCAACAGCGCAATCAGCCCCAGCAATAAAAGTCTCCAAATCTTTCGTTTTATTTGTATCTAAAAATAATTCACTGTATAAATTATTTATACACCCATCAAGACTCATCCAATTTCCTCCAACAATTCCTGCTGTATTACGCCAACTCGATTTAAAATAAGTATTTCTTATAAATATCGAACACTTATTCAAAATTCCGGCCTGAAGGTTCAAACCTGACTTTAACATCCAAGCGCGTGTGATGAACATAAGCTCCGCTAAATTTATATATTTCTTTTATACACTACCCATTGCAGTGACACTACAAGAAAGACAATATATTTATATATTTCGGTATGTTACAGGACTATTTAATTACTGGCATGAAATCTGCTTTAAACAAAGATAGATCAACCATAGATCAATTAAATAAATAAACAACTTTCTCGTCTCTAGTAAAAAAATAAATGAGGAGGAAAATATGGAAGCACCCGCCAAAATCATCGTGGTCGATGATGAAAAGCAGATCTGTCTAAACGTCGCCAAAATTCTTTCCAAAAATGATTATGACGTCACCCACGTGTTGAGCGCCCAGGAAGCCTTGGACAAAATGGCCGCGGACAGTTACTCGCTTCTGATTTCCGATATCGTGATGCCGGGCAAAAACGGCCTTGAACTGCTCAAAATGGTAAAAAAAGAATGGCCGTTGACCAAAGCGATCATGATGACCGCCTATGCCGCCACCGATACCGCCATGAAGGCCATCCAACTGGGAGCCCTGGATTACATCCCCAAGCCCTTCACACCGGATGAACTCAGAACCACTGTAGAGCAAGCGCTATCCGGCAAACTGGCTGAAGCCCCGTCCACCGAGGCTGAAAAAGAGGCAATTGACGTCATCGATATTGACATGCCCTTTGAGACCGAAGAGGTGGCCAAAGCTGTTGGTGAAGACTATGCCGCCATGCTGGGACGCTCGGATATGCCAATTGTGGAAGTAAAAATATCCGAACCGCTTGAAAATTTCTGCGAGGTCGGCATTATGGTCTGTGATATTTTCAAAAAACTGGGTGCCACCTGTAAAGCCGGCGTCAAGACTGCCGAATGCCCTCAGAAAAAAGCCAAAAAGGTTAAGGCCGCTAAAAAGGACAAGAGCTTTGATGCCGCCAAACTAATCGGTATCGATCAGCCGTTCAACTATGATGAGGTGGTGTCGATTACAGGTCCCGAATACGTCCATAATCTGCATCAGGAAGGGGTGACCTTCCTTCCATATGAGGAACTCAAGAAAAATTTCGCCCAAATAAATGCCAAAGAAAAGGTTACCATCGACGTTGACATGCCGTTTGACAGAGATGAAGTCGCAAAATATACCGGCAACGAATATACCCGACAGCTCACGCGTTCGGATACACCGGTTGTAGAAGTCACGGTCCCTGAATCCCTGGAAAATTACTGCGAAGTTGGCAGTATGGTTTGCGACATTTTCCAAAAGCTAGGCGCCACTTGCAAGGCCGGTACTAAAACCGCGGAATGCCCTCGCAAAAAGGCCAAAAAAGGCAAAGCCAAAAAAGCAAAAGGCTTCGATTCCAAAAAGCTTATCGGCATTGACCAGCCTTTCGATTATGAGGAAGTCAGCGCCGTCACCGGCGCTGAATACGTCCTGAAACTGCACCATGAAGATCTGGTCGTGACCCCCTACGAAGAGCTGAAAAAAGAGGTCGCCCGCAGAATGGCGCAACCGGATAGGCCTATGCCGGCGGAGCGGGAACATGCCCGGGAGCCTGTCTTTAAAAATATCCTGGTGATTGACGACGAAGTTGCCGTCAATAACAATATACGCAAAATTCTTGCGAAGAAGGGCTACCATGTGGATCAGGCCGTCACGAAAAATGAAGCCCTCGAAAAAATTCAGGCAAGACCCTATAAGCTCGTGCTACTGGATCTCAAGATTCCCGGGGTACGCGGGCTCGAACTTTTAAAAGCGGTTCGTGACAGGAATCCTGAAACAAAAGTCATTATCATCACCGGCTATGCCAGCATCGAGACAGCCGTTGAAAGTGCCCGGATGGGTGCCATCGATTACCTGCCAAAACCGTTTACTCCGAACGAGATCCGCACCGTAACGGACCAAGCTTTCAAACTCGCAGCCTAAAACAATTCCGCCATTCCTTTAATAAAAATCCTGATCCTGGGTACGATCGGGATTTTTTTATGGAACTTCATTTCAAAAGTTGGCGCTGGTTCTATCCTGGGCCACGTTGCATTTTGTAGGTTGGGTTGAGCCTACTCCAGGCTTTGTTGGGTTTCGTTGCACTCAACCCAACCTACATTTTTCCGGTGGTATTGCCAAATGCGAAACCCAACAACGGCCGATTTCGAAACCGAGCCCTGAGGTTTCTTTCTCGATCAGACTGGACGCTAGCGGCCAGAGGCGCCGCTAATATCTTACATTCTGTTCAATCCACAAAAAATCGCAAATTCTATTGACAACTACCGCTTAAAAAGGTATTTTCTCACCTTTTTGTCATTTGGCTGTGATAAATATCAGCAAACCAAATGGATCGAATAAAATATTGATTTTTAACGAAAAAAATCCATACATCGAATTTAAAATCAAGCCGTTCAGCATTGAGGCCAACTTACCTATCAGGAGACTGAGACAATGGCAAAAGATGTAAAAGGTTCAGTACTGGTTGTCGGCGGCGGAATTGCCGGAATGCAGTCCGCAGTTGATTTGGCCAATTCCGGCTATTATGTATACCTGCTGGAAAAATCACCCTCCATTGGGGGCGTGATGTCACAACTGGACAAGACATTTCCCACCAATGATTGTGCCATGTGAATTATCTCACCGAAACTGGTCGAGGTCGGCCGGCACTTAAACATTGAACTGATCACCTATGCGGACCTTGAGAGTGTAGAAGGCTCCCCCGGAAATTTCAAGGTCAAAGTCAAAAAACGCGCCCGCACTATTATCGAAGACCGCTGTACCGGATGCGGTGCATGTGTCGAAAATTGCCCCGTGGTCCTCCAAAATGCACCGGCGGGGTAATGGTCAGACTTTTTTAATAAATAATGGTTATCAGCAGAAGCATTAATGTCTTTGTCGTCTCTATGGTCAAAAGGAGATTTTCGAATGAATAAGGCAGCAGTACAAACAGCCGATCAAAACGAACAGATCGACTACATGGAGTTGGATTCGATTATCGAAGAGGAATTCAACAGTGACAAAGAAAATCTGATTATGATCCTTCAGGCGATTCAAAAGCGCTACAACTATTTACCCCAACCGGCGCTCGCATATCTTGCAGCCAAAATTTCTGTTCCCTATAGCAAGATTTATGGCGTCGCCACCTTCTACAGTACGTTCAGCCTCGAGCCCAGGGGTCGTAACATTGTATCCGTCTGTCTGGGGACGGCCTGTCATGTCAGAGGGGCGGAACGGGTGAATGAAAGAATTGAAAATTTTCTTGGTATCACCAACGGTCAAACTACGGACGATAAGCGCTTTACCCTGGCCTCCGTGCGCTGTATCGGCTGCTGCAGTTTAGGACCAGTGGTTAAAATAAACGAGGATATGCACGGACGCTTGGCCCCCGGTGATGCCCAGCAAGTTTTAGATCAATATGAATAAAAAAATTCTGCGAGGCAACAAACCATGAAAATCCAGTCTGCCGAAGACTTAGAAAAAATATGCCGACAATATCAACAGAGACTGTACCGGCCGGACGCCGTTAAGGTGAACATCGGCATGGCATCATGCGGTATTGCAGCCGGCGCTCAGGATTCATTTGAACGAGCACGGGAGATCTATCCCGCCGGTTCGGGCATTCAGGTTTGCCAAACCGGCTGTATTGGTTTTTGCGAAGAAGAGCCGTTGGTTGAAATTCTGGGTTACGATAAACCCCGGGTAATATACAAACATATCACCGCCGACAAAATCGCCGATACCATCCAGGGATATTTGGACGGTGATTTCAAGAAAAAATGGATTCTCGGTCAGATGCGGGATCCCCGCTGTGTTTTGGAGGAAAAAATCGACAACCCCCTCGCAGAGGTCACACCCGTAAAAGACATTCCATTTTTGGAAGACATTCCTTTTTACAACAAACAGGTGAAGATCGCTCTGCGCAATTGCGGATATATCGATCCTGACAATATTGACGAATACATCGCCAAACGAGGATATCAGGCTTTAATTCAAACATTGCATGAAATCGATCCCGGCGACATTATCGGGATCATAAAAGACTCCGGACTCCGGGGACGCGGGGGCGGTGGATTTCCAACCGGAATCAAGTGGGCGACATGCGCCCGGCAGAAGGGAGATCGGTATATCATCTGTAACGCAGATGAGGGCGACCCAGGCGCCTATATGGACAGGAGCATATTGGAAGGCGATCCTCATAGCGTCATTGAGGGTATGTTGATCGCTGCAAGAGCTATTGGTTCCAGCCAGGGATCCATCTATGTCCGCAATGAGTATCCTCTGGCCGTCAAAAGACTGGTTACCGCCCTAAAGGATGCCGAAAAATACGGATTGCTGGGTGACAACATAGCCGGAACGGATTTTAATTTTCACATCAAAATATCGACCGGAGCCGGTGCCTTTGTCTGCGGTGAGTCCACCGCCTTGATGGCCTCATTGGAAGGCAATGTTGGCAGACCGCGGGCTAAATATGTCCATACCGTAGAAAAAGGCTTTCGAGACAACCCTTCCAACCTTAATAATGTGGAAACCTATGCCAATGTTCCGGCCATCATTCTAAAAGGGGCGAGATGGTTTGCCGGCCTGGGCACCGAGCATAGCAAGGGTACCAAAGCCTTCAGCCTGGTGGGCAAGGTCAAAAATACGGGGCTGGTGGAGGTCCCCATGGGAATTTCTCTCAGAGAGATCGTGTTTGATATCGGGGGCGGTGTTCCAAAAAAGAAATCCTTTAAAGCCGTGCAGACCGGTGGGCCCTCAGGCGGCTGTATCCCGGAAAGATTTTTGGATTTGCCGGTGGATTATCAAAAACTGACCGAAGTCGGTTCCATTATGGGTTCCGGTGGAATGATCGTCATGGACCAGGACACCTGCATGGTGGATGTCGCCAGATATTTCTTGGATTTCCTAAAAGAGGAGTCCTGTGGTCAATGTAACCCTTGCCGTGAAGGGATTAAGCAGATGCTCGCCGTGTTGAACAACATATGCGAGGGGAGAGGCAAAGAGGGAGACATCGAACTACTGGAAGAATTGGGCAGCATGCTGCAAAAGTTTTCATTGTGCGGGCTGGGAACTTCGGCACCCAATCCGGTGTTAACCACCATCCTTTATTTTCGTCGGGAGTACGAAGCTCATATCCGGGAAAAAAAATGTTCCGCCGGAGTATGCAAGCCCTTATTTCACTATGAAATTGATTCCGAAGCCTGTACCGGGTGTCACGTCTGCGCGCGTAAATGCCCCCAGGAAGCCATCAGCGGTGAAAAGAAAAAACTCCATGAGCTGCACCAAGACAAATGCATCAAATGCGGTATTTGCTATGATGCCTGTAAATTCGATGCGATTCTTGTACAATAGTTGCCTTATTATGCAACTGAAGCTTAACGTATAAAGGGAAAACAGAGATGATAACTTTCAAACTCAATGGCAAAAAAGTCCAGGGCGAAGAGGGACAGTACATCCTCCAGGTGGCGGAAAAATTCGGTGTGGACATACCGACCCTTTGCCACCATAAAGCGCTGGAGCCGGCAGGCATGTGCCGGCTGTGTACGGTGGAACTCTTTGACGGTCGCCGCACGCGCTATGTTACCGCCTGCAATTATCCAATATGGGAAGGCATGGAAATCAACACCGACTCTGAAGGCGTTCATCAAGGCCGCAAGTTGATTGTTGAGTTGCTGCTGGCCCGCTGTCCGGAAGTCCCTCTGTTGCAGGAAATGGCCGAGAAATATGGGATCCAGGAACCCCGTTTTGAGAAAGAGAATGATACCTGTATTCTCTGCGGTTTATGTGTGCGCACCTGCGAAAAAATGGGAGCCAACGCCATTAGCTTAACCGGGCGTGGTGTCGACATGAAGGTGGACACGCCATTTCACATCCAAACCGAGGCTTGCATCGCCTGTGGCGCCTGCGCATCGGTGTGTCCCACCGGCCACATCACCCTGGATAAGATCAAACATCAGCATACCTTTCTCGAAACTGAACCCATCCCATCTGAATATGATTCGGGCTTGATGGGCCGCAAACCGGTATATGTGCCCTATGCCCAGGCAGTCCCCAACACACCGGCTATCGATCGCAGCACGTGCATTCATTTCAAAACCGGCGGCTGTAAAATCTGTGTGGATTTCTGCGGGGTGGATGCCATTGACCATTCCATGCAGGATGAGATCATCGAGCTAAATGTCGGTTCGATCATTTTGGCCCCCGGCTTTGAACCGTTTGATCCATCAAAATTTGATACCTACAACTATTCCAAGCACCCCAATGTCATCACCTCCATGGAGATGGAGCGGATTTTGTCCGCATCGGGTCCCACCGGCGGTCATCTTGTGCGGCCTTCCGACCATAATGAGCCCAAAAAGATTGCCTGGTTTCAATGCGTCGGATCCAGGGATTTAAACCGCTGTGACAATTCGTATTGTTCTTCGGTCTGCTGCATGTATGCCATCAAGGAAGCCGTCATCGCCAAGGAGCACGCTGGTGATGACCTTGATTGCGCTATCTTTTTTATGGATATGCGGACCCATGGCAAAGAATTCGAACGCTTTTACGACAATGCCCGGGAAAAACAAGGTGTTCGTTTCCTGCGCAGCCGGGTCCATTCCATTGACCCCCAGAGAGGCAGCGATGATCTGTCTGTGCGTTATGTGGATGAAAGCGGCCGGCTACAACTGGAAACCTTCGATATGATCGTCCTGTCGGTCGGATTGCAGACATCTCCCGAGACCGTCGAGCTGGCCGAGCGTTTAGGCCTAGAAATGACGGCCGGCAATTTCTGCAAGACCGACACTTTTGATCCGGTGGCCACTTCTAAAGAAGGAATTTATGTTTGCGGCGCCTTCCAAGGTGCCAAAGACATACCCCAGGCAGTGGTGGACGCCAGTGCGGCTGCCGCCGCCGCCGGCGAAATACTTAGCTCCGCCCGTAACAGCGAAACCAAAATTCCGGAAATCATCCCGGAAACCAATGTCACCAATGAACGTCCGCGGGTCGGCGTATTTGTCTGCCGCTGCGGTATTAATATCGCCGGTGTCGTCGATGTACCGGCGGTGGCCGAATATGCCAAGACGCTGCCCTATGTGGAATATACCAATGACAACTTGTATTCCTGTTCCCAGGACACCCAGGAATCCATGTCCCAGATCATCAAACAGAAAAAATTAAACCGGGTCGTGGTGGCTGCCTGTACACCCAAGACCCATGAACCATTGTTTCAGGAAACACTGATTAATGCAGGGTTAAACAAATACCTTTTTGAAATGGCCAATATTCGTAACCATGACTCCTGGGTTCACAAAAATAATCCCGAATACGCCACCAAAAAAGCAAAGGATCTGGTGCGAATGGCCGTATCCAAGGTGACCCTGATGGAACCGCTCAAGGAAGCCGAACTTGAAGTCAACCAGACGGCCATGGTCATCGGCGGCGGCATCTCCGGTATGGCAGCGGCCAAAAGCCTGGCGAATCAAGGCTATGAGACCCACATCATAGAACGCAGCCCTCAGCTTGGCGGCCAGGCCCTAAATCTCTATAAAACCGTGACCGGCGAAGACATTCAGCCAAAACTATCTGGGTTGATTGAGGAAGTTCAAAAAAACAAGAACATCCATGTTCATCTGGACACCAGCCTTTCCAAGGTTGAGGGGTTTGTCGGAAATTTTGAAGCGACCTTGTCTAACAATGGTAGCAAGGAAGAACTGGAGTTCGGGGTTGCTGTGATGGCCACGGGCGCATCGCCCTTAAAACCGGACGAATACCATTACGGGGATGATCCTCGCATCTTATCCAGCTTGGAACTGGACAAAAAATTTATCGATCAAGATCCCGGCTTGAAAAAACTTAAAACGGCGGTTTTCATCCAGTGTGTCGGCTCTCGAGAACCCCATCGGCCTTATTGTTCAAGGGTTTGCTGCACGCATTCAATTGACAACGCACTGCAATTAAAAAAGCTGAATCCCGACATGAATATTATTATTCTCTACCGGGATATTAGAACCTACGGTGAACGGGAATACCTTTACAAAGAAGCCCGCGCGGCCGGCGTGATTTTTATGCGGTTCAGCCCCGACAACAAACCGAAGGTTGTCCTGGAAGACGGTAAGGTTCTGGTAAATACCCATGATCCCATTCTTGGTCGAGATGTGCAGATAGAAACCGATTTGCTCAGTCTGGCCACGGCGATTATACCCAACAGGGATGAACAACTGGCCAATTTTTTCAAGGTGCCGTTAAACGATGACGGCTTCTTTGTAGAGCGCCATGCCAAACTCGGTCCATCCGAATTTGCTACCGACGGCGTTTTTCTCTGCGGTCTGGCGCATTACCCCAAACCCATTGATGAATCCGTCGCTCAGGGTCGTGCGGCGGCCTCACGTGCCATGACCCTGCTGGCGCAAAAGACCATTCATACCAGTGGCATGGTCGCCGAAACTGCTCCGGCCATGTGCAGTCAGTGCGGGGTTTGCGTATCGGTTTGTCCATATTCGGCGCCGTTTTTCGCCGAGGACGGCCCCTGGACCGGAAGGGCTCAGATAAATCCGGTTTTATGCAAAGGCTGTGGACTGTGTGTGGCATCCTGCCGCTCCGGTGCCATCCAATTGAAAGGTTTTGACAACGATCAGATCTTTTCACAGATCTTTACTTTGAGTGAGGCGGTGTGACGGGGTACGGGTTACGCGTTGCGGGATACGAGTTGCGGGTATCGGGTTGCGGGTTGCGAGCAAAAAGGGCACGGGGCTCAAGGCGCAGGGCATAAGGCGTAAAGCATAGGCTTGAGGGTAGAGGGTATAAGGTAAAGCGTATAGTATTGATTGATATTTTCCGAATTCCAATTTCTGCCATCTGACCTCTGTTTTCTGCCCTCTGATATAAAATTGAGGGATATGGCCGAAAGAAATATAAAGCGGATTTTATTAAATTAAGGAGATAATTAGCAATGTCTGACTGGGAACCAAAAATTGCGGCTTTTTTGTGCAATTGGTGCAGCTATGGCGCCGCTGATCTTGCCGGCGTCAGCAGGATGGAATATCCTGCCAACATCCGGGTCATCCGCATCCCCTGCACGGGGCGGATGGATCCCAAATTCTTTCTGGCGGCGTTGCGTGAAGGCGCAGACGGTGTTTGGGTCTCCGGGTGACATCCCGGTGAATGCCATTACCTGGAAGGTAATTACTATGCCCGACGCAAATTCGCCTTGTTCCAAAATCTGATGGAACATATGGGGATCGAACCCGGCCGTATTCAGTTCTCTTGGGTCTCATCGGCGGAATCCACTAAGTTCGTGACCGTTGTCAAAGAGGTCACCGATGCCGTCAAGGCCCTCGGACCCAATCAAACTTTTTTAAAAACTAAGGCTAAGGTTGCTTAAGATGATAAGTTATATCGAAAAAATAAAGCAAGTCTCCGATAGGCTTCTCAAAGAGGGCAAGGTTGATGTGGTCATCGGCTTTCGCAAGGGAACCGTGCCCATGATGAATGAACCTTATTTTGCCAGGACGGAGCAAGATATCCAGAATCTGGTCTGGGACAGCAACTGTGGAATAAATTTGGCCAACTACCTGACCGATCGCAAGGAAAAAATCGGCATTATCGCCAAAGGATGCGATTCCAGAAATATCGTTACCCATATCATCGAAAACAAAATAAAACGAGAACAACTCGTCATCATCGGGGTGCCCTGTAAAGGGATGATTGACAAGCGTAAAATTAATTCCATGTTTGACGGTGAGATCAGGGAGGTTATCGAAGACGAAAGCAACATTAAGGTAAAAGGCGATGGTTTCGAAAAGGAGTTGATTAAAAATGAGGTTCTCCAGCACAACTGCACCCTCTGCGCCCATCGCAATCCGGTGGAATACGATGAATTGATCGCCGAGCTGGTTGAAGAACAGCAGGACCTTGACCGCTACCCGGACATTCGTGAAATCGAGGCCATGGCGCCAGGTGAAAAATGGACCTTTTTTGAGAACCTTCTTTCACCCTGTATCCGCTGCTACGCCTGCCGCAATGCTTGCCCGCTTTGTTATTGCCCTACCTGCTTTGTGGATGAATCACAACCCCAGTGGGTTGGAAAAAGCCAGGATCTCATCGATGTCAAAACATTTCATTTTTTACGGGCCTATCACTGTGCCGGCCGGTGCACGGACTGCGGTGCCTGCGAAAGGGCCTGTCCGGTGGGCATCAACATGCGGCTGTTAACCCGCAAACTGGAGAGGGACTGCCTTGAACTGTTCGAGTGGGAAGCGGGTATGTCGCTGGAGGTGCGTCCGCCGCTGGATACCTATAAACCGGGAGATCCGGATGATTTTATAAAATGATACCCTAATTGAGCGATGCTCAATTAGGTGATACTGGGTATCGGGTATTCGGTATTGGTGTTTATTGGAAGCCGGTGTAAATTTTATATAGCTCTGTCTGGAGAATTATAAAAAACGGGAAAAAATCCCTGATGTCAGTACCTGATACCAAATACCTAATACCAAATACCTAAAAGTGAAGGCAAATGCGATGAAGGTCATACAGATTGACAAAGAGAAATGGGCGGACGGTCTTAAAAAAGCAGCGGATTCCTATCGCCTTTTCGGCCCCCTAAAAGAAGATAAGTTTCATAATTTTAAAGAGCTTGCCAAGGGTGAATTACCGGATTTTGGGTATCTAAATTCCCGTCTGTCACCCAAGTCCATCATTTACCCCCAGTCGGAAGTGATGTTCGAGTACTCCCTGGATGAATCCGCCGAAGATCATCACATCATGAAAGAAGTCGATAAAGACTATTCTCCACGGGCCGTCATCGGGATTCGTCCCTGCGATGCCAAAGCATTTGTCCTGGTCAATCATAATTTCGACACACCCGAGTATAAAGATCCCTATTGGATCAAAGCCTGTGAGGCCACCACGCTGGTGGGGCTGGCCTGCGACGCTCCCTGCAGCAGCTGCTTTTGTACCACCGCCGGCTGCGGTCCGTATCATGAGGAAGGGCTGGATGTTCTGCTGGTGGACGGCGCGGATCACTATCTGGCAAAGATTCTCACGGAAAAAGGGCAAAAATTAGCCGATGCCGCCGGTTGGGAGACAGCGGCAGTTGCCGACGCCGCCAGGCAGATTGAAACCGGCCGGCAGGAAGCTGAAGCGAAAATAAGCGCTTTTGTAAACACCGACAAATTAAAGGAAATCGACACCAACGAAGTTTACAAGGCGCCGTTCTGGGAAGATGTTTCTTTTTCCTGTATAAACTGCGGCACCTGCACATTTGTTTGTCCCACCTGCTGGTGTTTTGACATTCAGGATGAAAATCGCGGCAAGTCGGGCATGCGGATGCGCAACTGGGACAGCTGCATGTACCCGCTGTTTACCGTGCATGGCACCGGGCACAATCCCCGGGGAACCAAAAAGCACCGGATGCGCCAGCGTTTTATGCACAAATTAAAATATTATGTCGACAAATATGAAGTTGGAATTCAATGCGTTGGGTGCGGACGCTGCGTGCGCTATTGCCCCGTGAATATTGATATCCGCCGCGTTTGCGACCTGATGAACAATTATGCGGCGGACGCGTGTGCCGTATAAGGGAATGAAGAAGGACGAATAACGAATTAAGGAATACTTCCAATTTTTATTGACTCACATAAAATTGACGGAGCGAAGCCTCCGGCTCGTAGGGGTTTTAGCGCCTACGCCTCGGAGAGCGACATCCACAAATCTTCATTCTTCAATCTTCATTCGTCAATCCAAAGAGGGGGTTAGTGTGTTAAATCCATATTTACCTTATCCGGTTCGCATCGATGATATTGCCATCGAAACCGAAGATAAAAATTTAAAAACATTCAAGTTCGTTTTCCTGAATTCAGAAGACGAGGGAAAATTTGATTATAACGCCGGTCAGTTTGCCGAACTTTCCGTGACCGGAAAAGGGGAAATCCCGATCGGAATCGCATCTTCTCCCAGTGAGAAGGGATTTGTCATGTTTACGGTCAACAAAGTGGGGCTGGTTTCTTCGTGGTTGCACGCCATGAAAGTCGGCGATGTCATGGGAATTCGCGGCCCCATGGGCAACTGGTATCCCTGGGAAAACCTGGAGGGTAAAAACGTCGTAATCATCGGCGGCGGATTCGCCTTCACCACCCTGCGCTCATCCATTATATATATGCTCGATCCGGCCAATCGATCAAAGTTCAAGGACATTCATGTTATTTACGGTGCCCGAACACCCGGTATGCTCCTGTACCGGGATGAACTGGCGCAATGGGAAAAACGCGACGATATCAACATGCACATCACAGTGGATAGCACCGATGATCCGAACTGGAAGTATAATACCGGCTTTGTGCCGACCATCACCGAACAGAAAGCACCGCCCGCAGATAAAGATACCTATGCAATCATTTGCGGGCCACCGATCATGATTAAATTTACCCAGCCGGTGCTGGACAAGCTCGGCTATTCCCAAGATAAAATTATCATGTCTCTTGAAAATCGTATGAAATGCGGCATCGGGATGTGTGGCCGATGCAATATCGGACGGGAATTTGTGTGTAAAGACGGCCCGGTATTCACCCTTGAGCAGTTGAATAAAACCCCAAAGGAATATTAGATATTTTAATATTGACAAAGGCAATTCATTCATATAAAAGGAATCTTTTAATACGATCTCAACAGGCTGACGGCCTAAACAAAATATAAAATACTACAAGGAGGATGATTAAATGCCAACAGTTGAATTCATGGGTAAAAATTTCACGGTCGACGAAGACGGATTTATCGATTCATACGAGAATTGGAGCCAAGAGTGGGTCCAATGGGTAAAAAAGGAAGAAGGTATTGAAGAACTCAATGATGAACACAATAAAGTAATCGACGTCCTGCGCGATTACTACGAGAAAAACGGAATTGCACCGATGGTGCGGGTTCTTTCCAAAGTTACCGGTTTCAAACTAAAACACATTTATGAGCTATTTCCGTCAGGACCCGGAAAGGGAGCCTGTAAGATGGCCGGTCTTCCAAAACCGACGGGTTGCGTCTAGTCAAACACCGGGATCGATTATTTTGTTCAAAAAAGGCTCTGCTTACACGCAGGGCCTTTTGTTGTTCCGATTTCGACAATCACAACCCGATTGGGCATGGTCAGAGCTAAAAACTCTGGCGCCATTTGGTGGCCAGTATTGGAGTGATGGAGTACTGGAGTGTTAAGGTCGTGACAAAACTCAAATCTCAAGCACCATATTCCAAATAAATCTCAAACTCCAATCTTCAATGACCAAAACAGGTTTGGAATTTTTAAAATTGATACTTGGGATTTGTTTGGAATTTGTGAATTGTTATTTGGAATTTATAGATACTCCAAAAGAGCAATACATTAGGCCGTAATAGTAGAATTCTTCATTAGGAGTTTTTTTAACCAACTGTTTTGGGGGGCCACCATGATTCTATCGGTTAAAACACGAAAAAGAACTGAATTCGTTGATATTACCTCAGAGATCAATCATCTCATCCAAAAATCGGGGACCGATCAAGGGCTCTGCATGATATATGTACCGCACACCACGGCTGCGGTAACCATCAATGAAAGTGCAGATCCCAGTGTAAAATCGGATATCTTGAAGGTCTTGAACCAGATCATCCCCTGGGAAGCAAACTACCGTCATCTGGAGGGCAACTCACCGGCACATATCAAATCAACTCTGGTGGGTTCATCGGAGTTGATTGCCATTGAAAATGGTCGATTGATATTAGGCACCTGGCAAGGCATTTTTTTCTGTGAATTTGACGGTCCTCGAACCCGGAAAGTGGATGTGCGCATCGTGGCGGAACACTTTGTGGAATAGCTTGCTGCCCCAGATAAATTGACAAAGCACCAAACATTGGAAATTAGATCAATTTTCTTCAGCCACGAAGACACAAAACAAGGCACTTTAACTGGGACCCCTGAACGTTGAACCGCTTAACCTATGAAAGAAACTTGCATGCAGGAACTAGACGAGATCGATAAAGCCATCATAAATCGGATCCAATCGGATTTCCCGATCGCCTCACGCCCCTATCTTGCGTTGGCCGAAGATTTGAATCTGACGGAAGAAGAGGTGCTGGAACGGGTTTTGCGATTAAAAAAAATCGGTATTATTCGGCGAATTGGCGGAAATTTCGTTCCCGGAAAGCTAGGTTTTGTCAGCACACTGTGTGCCGCCAGGGTGCCCGCAGATAGAATTGACCAATTTGCCGACGTCGTAAATCGCTACCCCGGAGTCACCCATAATTACCAGCGTGACAATACATACAATGTCTGGTTCACGTTTATTGCCCCATCGATGGACGAGATCGATGAAAATCTGAAACAAATTGCTGAAGAAACCGGTATATCCGATATTCTTAATCTGCCGGCCACAAAGGTGTTTAAGATACGGGCCCAATTTGATGTGTGAACAGAAGCCAGATGACAGATGACAGATGATAGAAGACAGATGACAGATTACAGATGACAGAGGTCAGATGATAGAAATTGGAATGCGGATTGAAATAAAGAGAAGCGGGGCAGCTAAATCAGTCGATTTTCCTCACTCGTCATTCGTTCAGTTGCGGTTACGGGTTGCGAGTAAAAAAGGCATTGAGAATAGCGTAAAATAAAAGATGCTGGGAGGCTTGGGAGCTAGGACGCTGGGAAGCATTTAGGTCCATCTGCTACCCTATACCATGAAATCTAAATTCCGGCATCCGCAATCTGCCCTCTGACCTCTGCTGTCTGTCTTCTGTTTTCCGCCCTCTGACCTCTGTTATCTGTCATCTGATTTTATGCGTCGTGGGCATAAACAAATTGAATCAACCCAACCAACTTAATTAACTTAATCAACCTAATTAACCCAACCAATTTAAGCATCCGGTAACCAGCATCCTCTACCATGAAAGACATCCGCATTGCAGCCGTAACATTCAATTCAGCAGTAAACCAGGTAAGCCATAACTTGGACAGGATGATCCCCTGGATTGAGAAGGCCAGGACAAATGGTGCGGATCTCATCTGTTTTCCGGAATTGAATGTAACCGGTTACAGCACAAAACCGGAGAATAACGTCTGCGCTGAACCGATTCCAGGGCCCATCAGTGAACGTCTTTTACAAATGGCAGATGAGAATCAAATCGTCATCCTGGCAGGTATGGCCGAAATGGATGAAAAAGGCCGTGTCTTCGCCAGTCACCTGGTCGTCACACCGCAAACCATTTCAGGTATCTATCGCAAGATTCACATCGCACCACCGGAACACAATATTTTTTCTCCCGGCAATTCAGTCCCTTTATTCGAGGTTCAAGCGGTTAAATTTGGGATTCAGCTTTGCTACGATGCCCATTTCCCAGAGCTTTCCACCCGTATGGCGGTAGAGGGTGCCGATATCATATTCATACCCCATGCCTCACCCCGGGGAACGCCGACTGAAAAGTTCAATTCCTGGATGCGACATCTGACCGCCAGGGCGTTTGATAACAGTGCTTTCATCGTCGCCTGCAACCAGGTTGGAGAAAATCAAAACGGGCTGCATTTTCCCGGGGTGGCGGTCATTATCGATCCGTCCGGAGAAGTCATCGAAAAGAACATCGGTGACAAAGACGGAATGATCATTGCGGATCTGAAAGCCGGCGCCCTGGAAGCTGTGCGAGGCCACCGTATGCGCTACTTTCTACCAAATCGGAGACCTGAGCTATACTAATTATTTTTTCACCAAATTGCTGTATTTCTAATTTAGTGCGTTTTTCCCTTTTTGAAATCTCTTGAGTTTTGGATTTGGATATGAAACAAATCTGTCAAGGTTCAGGAGAGGTCAGGGGATACATCGAATAATTTGTGGATTGTAATTATAGCCTGTTCGGAGTTCGCTAATGAGATATCTTGCAAAAAAAATCCTTAGGGCCGTGTTGCCGATAGTCGTACTTCTGATATCAAGCCACGGGTTTGCCCAAGATCAATCAAAAGGTGATCAAATCACGGGAGCTAAACAAGATGTAGCTGTGTCAGCACCGGATCTGGCCGATATAATTCCAAAAGCAGCAAAATTGTCTGGAGAGCTGGCAATCCTTGAAAATAGGGTTAAGGATGTACTAGATGTCTCGGAATTTGCAAAAAAGTGCGCCCGGATCGAGGAGAATCTAAAGGGTCCTGCCGCACAGCTACAACAGATAAAGAACTCCAAAGATGTCAGAGTAAAAAAACTTGTGGAACTCAGCAAGATCATCGAGCGGGAAAACGAATTGTTCGAAGAGATCAGCTTACCCCTTAGCGAAGAAATTCGTCAGTTCGGAACTTGGAGAAACGATTGGCAGGCGGAGAAGCTGCGCTGGAACGTATGGCAGCCTATCCTGGTTGAAGATGAAGATCTCGTTCAGCTCAAATCGACCTTTGAA
>Ga0316196_10000145_pt1 | contig 23284 bp, 18 predicted proteins | sample Eddsed2cm_MG_FD_204938 | JGI IMG/M metagenome (GOLD analysis project Ga0316196, IMG submission 204938) | Coastal sediment microbial communities from Maine, United States - Eddy sediment 2 cm | ecosystem: Environmental > Aquatic > Marine > Coastal > Sediment | place: USA: Maine | collected... | reverse complement strand
TGAGGCCTATTCGCGAGGTCTCGGTCTGTCGCTGGAAGGGCGCTGCGCCGAAGCGCTCGAGTTGTTCGCGGTCGTAAGCACGAGCACGAATACTGTGGGACGAGCGGACTATGAGTGGGCCAACTGCACAAGAATTCTCGGTCGTTGGCAAGACGCTGAAGCAGGCTTCCAGGCGATTCTCGATGAACTGCCTACTGAGCCGTCAAGTAGTCTTCGCGCTTTGGCCCTGAATGGTCTTGGCACAGTCTACATTCGTACCGGTCGCTCAGATGCCGCACGCGCAACCTTTGAGCTCGGCCTCGCAGAGGCACAAACTGCTGGTGACAGCCTTCTGCAAGGCATGCTCCTCAATTCACTGGCAATCGATGCGAAGAACCGTCGTGAGTTTTCCGAAGCACGCGAGCTCCTCGCGCGTGCAAGTCTTGCACACAGTGAAGCGAGCAGCGGCATTCTACCGGGGCAGATTCCTGCAGCGATCGCAAACATCGACATGGCCGAAGGCAAGCTGGAGCAAGCCGAGACGCATTTGCAGCAGGCGCTGGCTGCCTTCAGAGCCAAGGGTGATCGTCGCAATGAGGCGATGATGCTGAATAACTTCGGCTACCTGAGGCGCTTGCAAAATCGACTCGAAGACGCCGAGCCGCTGCATCTTCAGTCACTTGAAATTCGTCGCGAAATTGGCGACACCGTTGGCCAGGGCCGCATCCTGGGTATGCTCTCGAATCTGTACGTGGACGATGGTCGCCTGGTCGAGGCCAGGGACGCGGCGAACGAAGCCTATCGAATTGCCAGAGACGCTAATGACCGCTTGTTCATGGCAACAAGTCTCGCCCAGATCGGCAATGTCGAACGCCGGGTCGGCGATGTCGAAGCCGCCAGGGTGGCGTACACCGACTCGAAAGAAATTTTCGAACAGATCGAAGACCATTCGCGCGTTGCGCAAACAACGCTACGTCTCGCACTACTCGAATTCGAAGCTGGCAACCTGGAATCGGCTGAAGCAACTGTTCGTGAAGTGCGTGATTTGTCGTTGCGCGAGGCGCTGCCGGAACCGGCGATTGAAGCGATGCAACTCGCTGGAGATATTGCGCGCGAGCAATCAGATAATGAGAGCGCTATTTCCGCGTACGAAGATGCACTGCAGCACATTGATGAGACGGGCTTCGTTGCCGAAAGATCCAGCGTCATCGTGAAACTTGCGCATTTGTATCTTGATCGACAGGACTTCGCCGCTGTCGAGCCGCTGATCGGTCGAATGATAGAGCAGGGCGATGAATTGGCAAGCCTGAAGCTGCGCGCTCGTTATGCGTTTCTACAGGGCGATACTGCGCGCGCAGTCACTCTGCAAGGGTCGGCGCGCGCGGCCTCCCAGGGCGTGTGGTCCCAAACCGATGAAAGAGCTCTGCTCGACTATCAGCGGGGCGAAATCCCAGCCGAATCATGTTCCAATTGCGAGCCGCCTTCCCCGTAGTCAGACGCACACTCGATGCTCGCATTCATAAAGCGCAACTTCCGCTGGATTGCCGGCGGATTCATGCTTACCTACTTCTCAAGTCTTGGACAGACGTATTTCATATCTGCGTCTGTTTCGGAATGGCAGGCCGCGTTCGGCCTGAGCCACGGCGAATTCGGACGGCTCTACATGTTCGCGACACTGGCGAGTGCGCTTTGTCTTCCGTTTGTTGGCAGGCTCGTAGATGTCGTACAGGCCCATCGCACCGTCGCGCTGGTAGCACCCATTCTTATGGGAGCGTCGTTACTGGCGGGCTACGCATCCTCGGTGCCAATGCTCGTCGCGGCCGTTTTTTTGCTGCGACTGTTCGGCCAGGGGATGATGACGCACATAGCGCTTACCACGACCGGGCGATGGTTTGTTGCAGAGCGGGGTCGAGCGGTATCGCTTGTCGTGCTCGGCCACCAGGGGGGTGAGGCAACGATTCCGCTGGCTTTTGCAGCGATAACGATCGCCTACGGGTACCGTGTTGGCTGGGTCGCAGCAGCCGTTGCACTGCTTGTCGTTGGCCTTCCATTTGCCTACTGGGCTTACCGTACGCCACGCGTACCCCATGGGCAGGTGTCAACGGAGAAAAAGAGGTCGCCTGAAGTACGTAGCTGGACGCGGCAGGAAGTCCTGAGGGATCCGATATTCTGGGTACTTCTCACGGGCGTGCTGGCTCCAGCGTTCATCGGTACGACGATTTTCTATCACCAGAACTACCTGACCGCATTTCACAACTGGCCGCCGCAGCTTTTCGCCACGTCGTTATTGGTCATGGCATTGACGACCGTTGGTTTCGCATTGTTGACAGGAGCAGCGATCGATCGGTTTGGGGCAATAGTAATTTTGCCAATCTTCCTGTTGCCTCTGGCGAGCGCCTGCTTCGCATTGGCCTACAGTGGACCGGAAATAACATTGTTCATTGTGATGGTGCTGCTCGGAATCAGCTACGGCATTTCATCCACACTCTTCGGTTCGCTGTGGCCGGAAATCTACGGTCTCGCCAATCTTGGCGCCGTCCGCTCAGTTACTGTCTCAGCGGCAGTTCTGGCAACGGCTATCGGGCCGGGTCTGACAGGCACCTTGATTGATCGAGGCATGGACCTGCCATCACAGATGATGTTCTTTGGTATCTATTGTCTGCTTGCAGCAGGTGCCATGACGGTCGCGTCGGTGTCCTTGCGGAAGCGTTAACGAGAGCTCTCTGTATAGCTCACTCTTCCGCTTCTTCCTTCTCTTCCTCGGCCCTGGTCGCGTCCAGATACTCTTGTTGGTCGCCGTAGTGGTCGTCTATGGCGTGCTCCGATGACAGCGGGCTGAGATAGTGTTTCTCCGTCATCCCTTCTCTGTTCATCGCCACCCCGGTCAGGCACGCCTTGATGATGTGAGCGCTGTTCAGCGTGGTCTTGTAGGTGGGGTCGAGTGCCGGGTGCAGTTCGACAAGGTCGAAACCAACCACGTTGGACTCGGCGCACAGCCGGCGGACGATCCGAATCGCTTCGCGCATGTTGAGCCCACCGGGAACAGGCGTGCCGGTTGCCACCGTGAATGCCGGATCGAGTACATCTATGTCGAATGAGATGTGCAGCTTACGTCCCTCTTCACTGGCTTCGGCGACGACCCGGTCAAGCACGGCGTCCCAGCCGCGCGCTTCGACCTCGGCCATGTTGTGGTAGCGCATCCCCTGTTCTCGCATCCATTTAAAGCCGGACTTTCCCGGTCCGCCTGAGCGCAGCCCAACCTGTATGTAGTCGGCTGCCCGAACATGGCCTTCGTTGATCAGCCGGTAGACAGGGTATCCATGACCGATCAGGTGGTTGCCGCCCCACCACGCATCGTAGTGCGAGTCGAAGTGGATCACCGAAACCTTTTCCTTACCATAGACGTCTGCCAGGCCTGCAACATTGGGATACTCGAGCGAGTGGTCACCGCCGACTATCATCGGTATCGCTCCGGTACTGGCGATCTCCCGTACGATTTCGCGTATGTGCCGCATGGAGCGCTCGGTACTGTTGTTGTCGACCGCGACGTCGCCGTAGTCAACGATGTTGAGTACCTCGGATGCGTCGATCTGAACGTACTGATCGGAACCACCCATGGGCCATCCCAGCAGGCGAAGATCGGCAGTGGCGCGTTCTCCCGAGTCGCGCCAGCCCGAGCCCATGTTCAATGGTGCACCAAGGATAGCGACATCGACCTCACCGGCCACCAGGTCCTCCTTCGACAGCGCCAGCGGGTGGCCGCCAAATGTCGGTGGGCCGCCGTAGCCATCGTAGCGACCGAGCGGGACCGGACCGGGCTCTCGCTCCGGGTCCATGGCGCGCGGCCGCTGCATTCGCCAGGCATTGAAGTCGGGTGATTCTGTGTTCAGCGGAATATTGGGCGCGTCCCGGCCCTCCTCGTAATGGTTATGCTCGATCACGTGTTGCATGGCGTTAACCCACGCCTTCACTTCTTCCGGTGTTCGTTCGTCGAGGGCCTCGACCGTGTCTTCCGCCGAGCCGGCGAATGCTCGCGCATCACCGCTTTTGAGGAACTCGACTTCTTCCGCCGTCAACAATTCGAGTTTCTGCGTCACGCTGTCTGGCAACTCGATGGCTGGCGTGTCTTCCTCTCGCGGGTCTGCGCTATCAAACGGGTAGGGCTGCTCGCCGGTCACGTGTTCGGGAGTGTCTACACCCTCGTCAGAGGCAAAGGCAACGGAGGCTACTGCTGTCACTGCCAGGAGCAGGGCCCGGCGCACGCTATTATTGTCCATGATCGAGTACCAGTGGGTGAATGTAGTCAGGTTTCAGGCCAGCCTTGCGCACCGCGATACCAACCAGGCAGGCATTGAGTACAGCATTGGCATTGACCACCGACAACCGGGAGATGTCCATCATCGGTGCCATGTCGGTGATTTCAAAACCGACAATGTCTTTTGCCGCACACACATGGCGGATGGCCTGTGTGACTTCCTCGATACGCAGGCCGTTGGGGGCGATGCGTCCTGCGGCAACCATCTCGGTTGGGTCAATGACACTGACATCGATAGAGACGAAGAAGGCGTCGGGCCCTTTCTCGACCTCACGAAGTACTCGCTTCAGCACCGTGTCGAAACCGCGTTGCTGGATTTCAGCCATTGTGTGGTAACGCACTTTTTTGTCGCGCAGCCATTGCAGCGTTTCAACATTTACGGCGGGCCCGCGTAACCCCACCTGTACAGTATCGCTACCGTCCACAATGCCCTCATCGAGCAGTAAAAACATTGATTGGCGATCAGATACCGTGTGGTCTCCGAAGCGCTCTGCATCGGGATGAGCATTAAGGTGCAGCAATCCGAAGGTCCCATTCCCGCGCGCCTGGGCGACGCCTTTGACGCCGGGGTAGAGCATGGATGTGTCACCGCCGACCAGCATCGGTATGGCACCGGTCTCCGCGGTTTCGGCAACCATGTCGGTGACATGGCCGACCGCGAGTTCGGTGGCCAGCCAGTCGACGGAAAAATCGCCGTAGTCAGCGACCGACAATACTTCGTGCGGCCTGATCAGCGACTGTGCGTCAGGTATCGCGATGGTGTTCGTAGCGCGCATTGCACTTGGACCGTTGCCAGCATCGCGCCGGCCGCTGCTGGCGTTACTGGGTACGCCGATGATCGCCACATCCACTTTGCCCGCAATAAGGTCTTCCGGCCAGATAGCAACTTTAGCTCCGGCAAATGTTGGTACACCGGATTGTGGATACAGATAACGGTGCACACTGAATGGACCCGGTTCACGTTCAAGTTCCCGTAGTGGCGCCGGTGTAGGCAGGGTATGCCTGTTGAATCGCTTGGATGCGGTGTTAAGCGGCGTCGCACCCATGTCGCGTTGCGGGTCATAACCCATCTCGTCGGAGACGGACATCAAGGCGTTCACCAGGGCTTGCAGGCTGCCGGCATCCCGCGTTGCGAGTTCATGTTCGAGCTGCTGCTCCGGAATGAATTTAAGGGCGGCGCCCGACGTAATGAACTCGAGCTGTTCATCATTCAGGACGCTCGCCTGCGCACCTAGCTCGTCCGGTATGGACCATTGTGCAAGTGCGCTTTCATAGGGGGTCAGCAGAAAAGCGGAAGCCAGGGTGACCAGGCCGCAGCGTGCCAGAATGCATCTTGTGCTCATATAAATCCCTGAATTTCGCCGGTTAGTTTTGAAAATCATTTTTCTTTTTCGCCCGGCGTGTAGAAGTATTAATACACAATTCCCGGTGTCGTACCAACTACTGGCTGGAGTGTGCAGGTGACTTCGATCGCTTCGGTGTTACGGTCATAGATGAAGCACGAACCACAATGACCCGCTCGGAACGCCAGGAAACTGCTATATTCACCGTCGTTCGCAAATTCTTATCTCTGCGACGCTCACCTGCTGATTGCGCCGGAGAAAAGAAATGTCTGACGAATTCTTCAAGAAGCTGTTTGGTGACTCTGATCCGTCGCACTTTGGAACCGGCTGGGTTAGCGGTACGGCATCCGTCTTCTTCGGCGTGCTCGCTCTTGGCGGGGTTCTAACCCTGCATTTCCCCGGGCTGTTGACGCTTCCAGAGGCCCGTGCCGCTTATCCGGTAGACGTCATTCGCCTGATTATCCAGGGAGTGATCGCCGCTGCTCTCGTGCTCGGTGCTATCTCCGCGATCCTGCGTGAACGTAAGGTCCTGGGCCTGACTGGAGCGGCCCTTGGGCTGCTCGCGGTGCTGCTCGGGGGCGCGAGCGCTCCGCTGGGGGAGGCCGGGTCGAAAGTTGGCATCGGCTTTGACTGGTTCCTTCTGGATCTGCTGGTGATGACCGTCGTCTTTGTCCCGATAGAGCGTCTCTGGCCGCGACATCCAGAGCAAGGAACATTCCGGCCTGAATGGACCACCGATGCTTTCTATTTCGTGGCCACCCATCTGCCGGCACAACTGACCACGTTTGCGATTCTGCTGCCCGCCACATTCGCATCAAAATGGTTCGCGATTCCGGCGCTCGCGGAGACGGTCGGGAGCCTGCCTTTCATCGTGCAGTTCCCGCTGGCCATCGTTGTGGCTGACCTGTGTCAGTACGCGATACACAGGGCTTTTCACAAGATCTCATTCCTTTGGCCGTTCCACGCTGTACATCATTCCATAAAGACTATGGACTGGATCGCCGGCTCGCGATCGCATTTCGTCGATATTCTTGTTACGCGGAGCCTGATCCTCATCCCGATGACGCTGCTTGGGTTCACGCAGCTTGTGCTGGCCGCGTATCTCATCTTCGTCGCATTCCACGCCACGTTCTCACACACTGACTTCCGTCCTCGCACAAGGTGGCTGGAGCCCTACTTTGTAACGTGCCGCTATCACCACTGGCACCATGCGGCGGATCCGGAGGCGGCCGACGTTAATTTCGCGATCCATTTTCCATTCATCGATCGCCTGTTCGGGACTTACCATCTGCCGAAAGACGCCTGGCCGGAGAATTATGGCCTGATCGGCGCTTCAATGCCGCCGGGGTTCTTCCGTCAGTTTGCCTACCCTTTTAAGCGCGGCTAGGCCATCGTCAAAGCGCGACCTCGGCGAGGGCCAGATCGTCTGGTTTGACGGTTCCGGTCTTGGATGGCTTGACGAGCCCCATGGCGCCCATTGCTCGAACGGTCATATAGCCGAAGTCGTATTCGGCGGGATCGTGTGATGTCCGCAAAAGATGTGGATAGTGGTGGTGATTGTTCTGCCAGCAGGCGCTGAAGGTTGCTGTCACGGGCAGCCAGTCGCCGATGTTCATCGCGTTATCTGCATCGTCGTAGCGCCGCCAGCCCCAGCGACGGTCGTGGGTCCAGTAGTTCTGCACCATGTTTACCCATAGCGCGAACACCCGAACGCCAAACCAGACGCCGACGGCAAACGTCAAATCCCGGACGAGCAACCACAGAAAGCCGATGCTGAGAAAGTGAGAGGCAACCATGAATACGGGGTGAGAGACCAGGCGGAACGGCCAGGTCTTCAGGATATCGTCGGTCGCCATGTCTTCCTTGCACGGATAGGGCAAAAGGCAGAGATACATTGTTTTCCAAAAGCCGTCAGAGTCCAGCTTATTGGGATCGCCGGCGTGGTCGGAATATTTATGGTGCAGCCTGTGGCGACTGACCCAGCTTACGGGATCGACGTAAACGCCCACCGTGTTATTGACGAGCGTCAGCGTCTTCATGAACCACACTTTGTAATCCAGGGCGCGGTGCGCGATACCCAGGTGAATCATGTCGGACAGATAAACCCCGGCAATGAACCACGAAATTACCAGGTACCCGAATCCAACGACCATTCCCCACCATGGACCGAGCCACTCCGGAGCGAGAAATGCCGATAGCAATAGCTGCAGCGCGAGCGTGGCAAAACCCAGCACGTTATATATTTTCATAATCAGGTCCTCAGTAAGCCGATGAAGGCAGCCAGGTTAGAAGCGGCTTCCAGATCAAAATTCGTGTCAGGCCGAAAAAAAACGAGGGTCTTCTTATATACTCGAGACCCCCTTTGAGCAAGAAACGCCAGAGCTGTACATTTTTCGTATCGGGAGCGACCTGAGGTATTCAGGCAGGTCATAATCAACTGGATCAATTCATGGCGCGAATTGGGCGTTCTTGAAGTGGATACATAATGACATGAAATTCCCACGCCTCAGGACAATTCTTCTGGTGCCTGTTGTGCTCTTTGCGCTGGTATATATCGCCGGCGTCATCACGCTGGCCCGCCACAATGATCCGGTCGCAGTTCTCGAGGCGTCGCCCACCCAGACCGCAGCAGTTGCGATCTTTGGAGCAAGCGGGACAGCAGGCGACGGGATACTGAAGGCTGCGATGGCAGATCCGGACATCGGGAGAATCCACGTCATTACACGACGTCCAACACCGCGCATCGAGGAAGGCGTCATCTCGGGCAAAGTGCAGATGACGCTGCACATGGACTATCTCGATTACTCAGCGGTTCATGAACAGATTGCGCAGGTTGATGCCGTGTACTGGGCGATTGGGATCAGCTCAGTGGGTATTGATGAAGAAACCTACGGCCTGATCCACGTCGACTTTCCGCGACAATTTGTCGAGGAGTGGGTCGCTGTCAGCGAAAAGCCTGACATTTCATTTCACTACATCAGCTCGAGTGATATTTCAGAAGATTCGCGGGCAATGTGGGCACGCGAGAAAGTGCGTGCAGAGAAAACGTTGTTCGGATTCGCAGAGGGAACGAATCTCCGTGTGATTGCCTATCGGCCAGACTATATCGGCCCAACGAAGGAAGAAGCACACATCGGGCAAGATCTTCTCTACTGGTTTTTCAGACCCGTCGGGGCGGCAGTGAGGGCGACCCAGATCGGGCAGGCAATGATCGAAGTGACTGCGAGAGGATCCCAGTTCGAGAACGGCGATCACCTGGGTACCTGGAATATCAGGCGATACAGCGACGCCTATGAGGGGCGCCAATAACCGCGCGCTCCACATGCGACTGCTAACAAAAATGACAGTGACACTCTGTGTCGGGCATGTACTTCGGAGGTCCCATCTTCGTTACACTTCCGGACGGAGGATGCCGAATTGACGAGCCTGATCAAAAGTCTGGGGTCGGACCAATGTGTCTACGCCCACCAGCTCAACCTGCTGAACGACACGGTACTGCTCGTGCAACTCACCGAGACAGAACTGAATGAACACAGCTTTCTCGATGAGCGCATTTTCCGGCCGGACATGAAGTTCGAGTGGGTGCCGTGGGACCAGTTCCAGGCACAGACTGCCTCACTACCTTGCGAGCCCCCGTCCTACATCTTTCATATCGGTCATTGTGGCTCGACGCTGTTGTCACGCCTGGTCGCTGCTGCAAGCGGCGCATCAGCACTACGAGAGCCGTTGCCACTGCGGACATTCGCCATCGACTCTGCTGACCGCAATGCGGGCGTGCTGGGCGATGAAGAGCTCGGTAAGCGACTACAGTTGTTCGAGCGAACGTGGGCGCCGGCGACGGTCAAGGCCACCAGTATCTGCACGAACGTCATCGATCTGGTGGACGGCGACGCGCCGGTGGTCTTTCTGTACCAGCAAGCCGAAACGCACCTTGCGGTTATCCTTGCAGGCGAGAATGCGCTGCAAGACTTGCGTGGATTCGGTCAGAACCGCTATCGCAGGCTTGTGGAGTTCGCCCCGGACCTGCCGCCGCTCGCAAGTCTGAGTATCGGTGAACTTGCGGCCATGACCTGGCTGGCTGAAGTGTCTTCGGGTAGCCAGTCGATGGAGGGGCGTGAGGTTCTGAGGCTGGATTTCGATGCATTTCTTGAGCAACCTGAAAGGTGCCTGGCCACCGTCTGCAAGGCGCTGGACCTGAACGCAACTGCGGAGTCATGTACTGCGGCAGTTACCGGGCCGATCATGCGTACTTACTCAAAGGCCCCCGAGCATGCGTACGGCCCCAAATTGCGTGAAGACCTCATCGCGGACTCGCGTCAGAGAAACGCGGCCGAAATTTCAAAAGGGATGCAGCTCATCGATCGTTTCAGGTCGACCACATGCGGTGCAGACTGGAGCTGACGTGTTGCAACTGGACGCGGTTGTCCCAACTGATGTTGAAGCCCTCCAGGGCAGCAACTTCGTTGAGCGTGTACAGGAGTTCACGCTTGTGCTCGTCAACGATCTGGCTCTCGATAAACGTAATCGCAACCACCCGCTCGCCCTTTGTGACCGGCGTGACTTCGTGAATCGTCGTTGACGGGTAGAGGATGGCTGATCCTGCGGCTCCTTTGACGGACACGGTCTTTGTTCCCAGGTGAGCGACCAGTTCTCCGCCCTCGTAGGTGTCAGGTTCGGCAAGGAATATCGTGCAAGAAATGTCTGAGCGAATGGTCGTCTGTGCGACCTGCACAAATGCGTTGTCGGCGTGTTTTCCGTAGGCCATGTCCGGCTGGTAACGGCAGATCAATGGCGGGGCGAAACGGTTGATGAATGCGAAATTCTTCACTTTCTCGCTCGATAACATTGCCTCGGCAAGAATCTTTGAGGATTCCAGGTAGTGTGAGTCGCCCTGATCGAGCTGAAGGTTGTTCTTCGTCTCGTTGTGAGGATTGCTGATGCGGCCGTCGACAAACTTCGCCTCGGCGGCAATATCCTGCAGCTGTTTGACCTGGGCAGCGCTTAGTAAATCCGGGATTTCGATGAACATGCGAAATTTTCCTATTTGATGCGCCGTACGGCACTGGCTCGATTGCCACGCCCCACCATGCGATACCCACCCATGCTGATTCTCTTGATGACGACTGTGTCGCCAACCTTCACGCGAAAATAGCTCTCGGCGTCTTTCTCGGTCCAGACCTGGCCATTATCGAGCGTGACGACGTGCTCGCCACGTGTGCGCTTGGTGACCTCAACGGCCACGGCGCTGATCTCGGTCAATTCGACTTTCTCAGACTCCTGTTTGCTTGCAAGTTCCGCGTTCATGCCGAACAGGGCAAGCGGATCGGTCGGCGCTTCGGTTGCCGTGGCGGGTTCTGGTTCTGGCGCAGGCGCAGGTACAGGTGCGGAGGCAGGCTCCGGAGGTGGAGCAGGTTCAGGTTTGGGACCGGGTGCCATCGCTGCCGCCGGCTCCGCGGCTGGTGGCTCGGCGACAACAACGGGTGGCTTCAGAGCGTCGGCTGCCCTGTCAAAACAGCTCAATCGTGCGGCTTCGTCAGTCATCGCAGCGCAAGCGGCAAAGCGGTCTTCTATTGAATCGTCGGCGGCCGCGCCCTGCGCGAAAAAGGAAACTGCGGTGGCCAGCAAAAGGAAATCGCGTGTCATGGAAATCACCCCCCGAAAAAATCAGGCATCAATATTAGCGTGCCCGGGAGCAGAGTGCTCAGCGATTGTCGCTTTCACCATGCTATTCCGTAGTCGTCGCCGTGGTTGCTGGAGCCACCTTGCATCGTGCCGTTTTCCCAATTGAAGTAAATCGCGTTGATGGGTCCCGAGGTATTTTCATACCCCCCCCACAAACCGACTTCGACCCAGTAACCCATCTTGCGTAACTGCTCTCGTGTGTAGTCATTCACCGACTCATTCACGCCCAGTCGCCCGGGTTCTTTGGCATGGTCGCCGAACGACTGGTGCATCTGGTAGCTCAGGAAATTGTCGGCTTCAGCGGCCTGTTGGACGTTCATGCCGAACTCGACAATATTCAGGAAGAACTGCAGCAACATCTGGTCCTGGGCATCGCCGCCCTGCATGGCAAAAGACAGGAACGGTTTGCCATCCTTGAGCGCCATGCTCGGTGTCAGCGTTACCCGCGGCCGTTTTCCCGGTTCCAGAACGTTGTACGGATTCTGCTCCGCGTCCAGCACAAAACTCTGCATGCGCTGACTCATACCGATGCCGGTCTCGCCAGCAATTACAGCGGGTATCCAGCCACCACTCGGCGTAACGGAGACAACCCAGCCTTCTTTGTCGGCAGCCTGTATTGATGTCGTACCGCGGAAAAACGACTCGTCACTGTCTGAACGGTTGCTTCCGACCAGGTTATCGAAGATTTTCTTGAAGACGTTACGGTCATCCTCGACGCCGGGTGGTTGGCCATGGCGAATCTGCGGGTTATTGCGTGCAGGGTTGATCAACGCGGCGCGTTCTTTTGCATAGTCTTTCGACAGCAATCCCTCAATGGGCTCTTCGGGCGGAAAGTACGGGTCGCCGTAGTAGTAGTCACGGTCGGCATAGGCGAGGTTCATGGCCTGGTACACCGTGTGGATGTACCGCACGGTGTTGTATCCCATGCTGGCAAGATCGAAGTTCTCGAGAATGTTCAGCGCCTGAAGCAAAACCGGACCCTGGGTCCAGGTCGTCAGTTTGTAAACATCGATGCCACGGTAGTTGATGGACACCGGTTCCTCGATGTACACCTGCCACTCATCGAGGTCATCCATCGTGATAAGGCCGTCTTGCTCTTGCATGGAACGAACAATTTCCTCAGCAATATCGCCGCGGTAGAAACGATCGTAGGCAGCATAGATTGCCTCTTTGCGGTCGAGACCAGCATCAAGCGCGGTGCGCTCTGCCGCAACCAGTTTTTCAAGCGTGGCCTTGAGATGTGGCTGCCGAAACATATCGCCAACGTGCAGCCCCCGCGTGCTGGCATTATCTGATGAAAGGAAAAGCGCCTTTGAATAGGGCCACTTGATGATCTCGTGAATATTCTCCTGGATCCTCTGCACGGCACCTGCCTCAATCGGGTAGCCATCTGCCATATCGATTGCCGGCGCCAGCACATCTGCGAGACTCATCGTGCCGTACTCAGCCAGCATCACCATCAGGCCACCCGGCGTTCCGGGCGTGGTGGCGGCAAGGGGTCCGTACTCGGGCGGATACGGCAGGCCCATCGCCTCGAAGAATTCCGGCGTTGCGCCTGTCGGTGCGACACCCATCGCATTGATACCGATAACCTTCCCGGTGTGCGGGTTGTAGATCAATGCCTGTGTTTCGCCACCCCAGTGGAGCGTGTCCCACATCGTTGCCGCCGCAGCGAGCATGGCGCATGTGGCATCTACCGCATTGCCACCATCAAAGAAGATCTTGGCGCCCGCCGTCGCCGCCATCGGCTTTCCCGTGATCGCAACCCAGTTCTTGCCGTACAGGATGGGTTTTTCCGTCGCAGCTCGCGTGGCAGCTGATGCGAGCATGCCCGCTATCACTGCTACAACGGTGATGATTCGGTAGTTTTTGAATGCCCGCATAGCCTGCTCTTGTTGGCGTAATGCCTACATCATATCGAAAACAGAACGGCCCGGAAGTTCCGGGCCGTTTGTGGTCTCACCCAGGCCTTTCGGTCGGGCGTCAATTACAGGGTGCATGCGCTAACGTATTGGCCAAAATCGAGAATAGATGAGAACTGCGAGCTGGCGCACACTTTATTGTCAAATGTCGTCAGAAGACGACGCTTATTTCCTTGTTGTCCCCAGGTGCATTTGATTAGCTAGAAGTCTCTCCGGGAGCATTGCTGAGGACCTCGGATGAACACTTCAAAATGGGCATTGGCGGCTGCTGTCGCCGCTATCTTTTCTGCAGCAAACGCTGCCGGGTCGGATGATGTGATGCTGTCACATTACGAGCCGTTGCAGCAGCTAACGCTGCACACGATGAGTTCCGGCGCTGCTAATGCCTCGCAAAAGGCAACTGGTGCCAGCCCGCTCGTCATGAGTTTCGATGCGCTCGGTCGCCGTTTTGACCTCGAGCTCGAACCGAACAGTCGACTGGTGTCCGTTGCACGTCAGAATCCAATGCTTGATGGCGTAGATATCTATCGTGGCGAGCTGGCCGGCCGGCCAGGCTCGTGGGCACGCATTGTCGTATCCGATGGCATGCCAAGCGGCCTGTTCTGGGATGGAGATGAGATGTACGCAATCGAAGCGCCGGGCGACAGCATCGTGCAGTCCAGGGTGCCGGTTATTTATCGTCTTGCTGACGCGCAGATTGCACCCGGCGCCATGAGCTGCGGTTCAGCGGCCATGGCAACGACGGGATCTGCCGCCATGGAGGGGCTTCTTGGTGAGCTGGGCGTAATGTCGCAGGCCACGGGCGCGGTATCAGAGCTCGATATGGGTGCGATAGGCGACTTCGAATTTACGAACAGCAAGGGCGGTGACGCAGCCGCTGTGACAGCGATCACGACACGCCTGAACAATGTCGACGGTATCTTCAGCCAGCACGTCGGCGTGCAAATCAACGTGACGACGATAGAAACGTTCAGTGCATCGAATGACCCGTTCACCGACGAAGCAGTGGCGGGCGATTTGCTTGACGAGTTGTCAGCGTATCGTTCGACAACGCCGGCACAAAACAGCAATGGGCTCACTCACCTGTATACGGGCAGGGATCTTGCCGGTACAACGGTCGGCGTCGCGTGGACCGGTGCCTTGTGTAGCAACTACTTCGGCGCCGGGCTTAGCGAAGGTAACGGCAGTCCGACGTTTGACAGCCTGATCGCCGCACATGAGATCGGCCACAATTTTGGTGCACCGCATGACGGTCAAAGTGGATCCGCGTGTGAGTCAGAAACCGGCCGCTTCCTTATGGCTCCGCAGCTCAACGGCAGCGACCAGTTCTCATCGTGCAGCATCGCCGAGATGTCGGACAATATTGCAGGCGCGTCGTGTATTAGCGCACTGCCGTCCACCGACATGGAGGTTGCGCTAAGTGGTAGTGCAACGGTGTTGTTCGGTGCGAGCGCAGTAATCACCTATGACATCACGAATAACGGCTCACTCGGTGCAACGAATGTCGCTGTCGACTTCACGTTACCTGCCAACCTGGCGCTGGACTCCGTCAGCGCATCGGTCGGCACCTGCACAAACGGCGCCGGCACCGTTAGCTGCACATTGGGCGACGTGCCCGGAACGAGCAACCGCACCGTCGATATTACGGCAACGCCAACCGCACTCGGACAAGGCATGATTAGTGCAACGGTATCGGCCGATGCGGACGACAGACTCGGAAACAACCAGGAAACAGCGCAATTGACAGTGAATCCGGCCGTTGACCTGGTCGCGAATGTGCCGACGGGAACCTCGGTCAGGCTCGACAAGAGCACAACGATCAATGCGATGCTTGAGAACAGGGCGACCCTTGATGCAACCGGCGTCAGTCTGACGGTTGACCTGGGTAGCGCGCTGCAGGCAACCGCGGCCAACTGGTCGATCGGATCATGCACGGTGCTTTCCCAGCAGGTGATCTGCCAGGCGGCGACGTTCGCGGCGCAGTCAAACTCGACAATCAACATTACGGCTAGGGGTGTTACGGCAGGCAACCCGAACATTACAGTGACACTATCAGCTCTCGAGACCGACCTCGTTCCGTCAGACAACAGCGACAACGGCAGAATTGAAGTCAAAGATCCGGATGATAGTTCGGGCGGTGGCGCAGCTGGCCCTTGGTTCCTTTTCTTGCTCGCCAGTCTTATCGGGGTCCGACGCAGTCGCCGTCAAACTGCTTGAGTAGTTTGACGGAATCCTCGGCTTCTTCGAAAAAGTGGCCGATGTAGCGAACTCGCGAGTCGGTGTCCTCGTTATCAATGACAGGTGATTGTTCCACAAGCGTGATGATTGGTTCGCGTAGTGCCGTGATTCTCTCCAGCGCCAGCGCGACTCGGTCAATCGAAAGTTTGCAGTAGCCACGGTAGACACGCTGCGTGACGCGATTCGTACCGACGATCGAATTTGGCTTTGCGTAACTCGCTTTCACGAGGCCGGAGAAATCAAAATCGTAGGGAATGGGGTAGAGACTCTCATTTTTCTCGATCAGGTGGACGTTGTGGCAGCACACGTCTTCTCCGTCTGCACTGATCAGTGACCAGTCCGTGTTGCCAATCAAGTACTGAAAAACATAGACGAGGGATGTCTGACTGTCATTGAGGCGCGAGTACGGGACTGCACCGATCGTGGATACTTCGCCGCCAATTCTCTCAGCAAGCTCCCGGTCAGACTCAATCAGGAATCCGTAATAGGGACGCTCAAGGTGCTTGAGTCCACCGTCTGTGTCGTTGTAGTGAACCCGCAGCAGGCGCACACGGTAACCAGCATCGGATATCAGGTTGAATATGCGGTACGCCGTGTACTCTTCGAGCAGGTTGTTCTCGAACCCCTTCTTGTTAGATTTGCAGTGCGTGACCAGCTTGAGTTTGTCCTGGCCGGCAAACACCGTCTGACGGGTGCCATCGACCGGAAACCGCAGGCGCAACGGGGGGAATCCGCAGACGATTGTGCGACTTTTTCCGCGGACCCTGACATCCACCGGGATGTCCGTACCGTCGACGCTGAGCAGAAATGGATATTCAACGCGTTCTGCGCTCTTCTTGTTCCTGGCCAGCGTCCTGAGCGGACCACTCAGTCGGATTTCAATGACCGAGTCGTCGTCAAAAAGTGGTGAGGAAAAGGCGGGAGAGGCCAGCGGCCCCAGGGCTAGCAGCATGAGCGCCAGGAAACAGCGCAGTTGTGCTCGATATTCCGTGGGTCTCATGTAGAATTCCGCTCACCAATTCGTTCAGTACATTTAACAGACAGGTAGCATCGTGAGCAATAACGAACAACAACTCGACAAGATCAAGAACGCCCCAGGATTCATCGCCGCGCTCGACCAGAGTGGTGGCAGCACACCCAAGGCACTGGGCCTATATGGCGTTACACCGGATGCATGGTCGAACGACGACGAGATGTTTTCGGTTGTACACGAGATGCGCACACGCATCATGACAAGCCCGTCCTTTGGCGGCGATCGCATCCTCGGCGCAATTCTGTTCGAGAATACGATGGATCGCGACGTCGAAGGGCAGTCAACAGCCTCGTATCTCTGGAACGTGAAAAACGTCGTTCCATTCCTCAAGGTCGACAAGGGACTTGCTGAAGAAGTGGATGGTGCACAGGTCATGAACCCGATGCCGGATCTCGATGCCCTGTTGGTGAAGGCCAAGGCGGCGGGGATCTTTGGTACGAAAATGCGCTCAGTCATCAAGCAAGCCAATGCCGCAGGCATCAAGGCGGTCGTGGATCAGCAGTTTGAAATCGGGCGCCGCATTGTGGCGGCAGGACTCGTGCCCATTATTGAGCCCGAGGTTGATATTCATTGCCCCGACAAAGCAGCAGCAGAGGATCTTCTGCTTGCGGCGATCATGGATCACCTCAACAGCCTTGGCGCCGACGAAATTGTCATGCTCAAGCTTACGTTGCCAGAGCAGGACAATCTTTATGCAGATTGTGTTGCACATCCCAACGTCGCCCGCGTCGTAGCGCTGTCTGGTGGATACACACGTGAAGAGGCGAACGAGCGGCTCTCACGGCAGAACGGCATGGTTGCGAGTTTCTCGCGCGCATTATCCGAGGGGCTTAATGTTAACCAGAGCACCGAGGACTATGACGCAATGCTTGATGCGTCTATTGGCAGCATTGCAGCAGCTTCGGCAACCTAGTTCGGCAAGGTAATTCGGTCACGTAGCGCCGCCAGCGCCTTCTTGGTGCGGGCGGCGTTTTCAGTGCCCATACGGAGCAGGAATTTCTGCCCGCTGGACAGGGCCTCAAATTCGGGGTTCTCAAATTCGTACAGGACGTGCGGCCTGACCAGCCGCAGCGGCTCCGCAGGATCGGGTGTCTCGAGCAAGTGATCGATGACCTCAACCACGCGATCGTTGAAATAGCTGTTCGGATAGCCGAGCGATTCATATGACTTCTGTAGCAGCGGGTAGTAACGCCGGTACAGGTCGGTAACGCTGTCGGGATCGGCGAGCGCAAACATGTCGACAAGCGTCCGGTAGCGGTCGAAATTGGACTCGTTCAAGACCGAAGCACCGTCGTCAGCGGTGTCAGCCGTGAATGCTCCCGCGATTCTGCCGATGGGTCGCACACGCTCGGCAACTTGACTGCGTGGGAGGTTGTCGACCGTTGTGACGATCTTGTCGATCAGTGCGTCAGTAACAAGCAAAGTGTCGAGCTGCCCACCGAATCGATCCACTAACTCGAGGCGCAGGAAGGCATCGATGTCGTTGAGGTCGGGCAATGACACAAGCTCATCGGCTTCGGGTCCGGTCCATTGCAGGGACTCGATCGGGTGAACGGGTCCGGTTAGTCGCCGTTCAGGGCCAAGTATGCGGTCGCGCAAGATGATGAGAAGCTGTTGCAGTTCGTCGACGCGACTGGGACCAATATGCCGGCCCTCGGTCCAGATGAGTTCAACATTGTCACGTCGTGCGGCCTCGATCAGCGGTTCCTGTGCCTCGGCTGGCACATAGTCGTCGTTCCGTGCCGCGACAATGACCACTGGTCGCGGCGCGATTTCAGGAATCCAGCGCCGCGTATCAAACGTACTACCGTGGACGATGAACAGTGCTGTGCGGGCCGTCAGTCGCCGCAGTACATCGTTGTCGATATGTCGACGCGCGTTATGACTGACCCAGCTGAGGTTGTCACCGCCGCCGTGTAGCATCCAGACGCGACTGAAGCGCTCATCAAGCGCGCCGGCCACGGTAGCGAAGGGTACGCCCAGGCTGACACCGGCGAGCTCCGCCCGGTTCGGGTCGACCCACTCCTGTTGTAACAACCAGCTCAGGGCAAGCGACAACGCAGGGGGGGAATCGAGGAACGCGCGCTGCACCGCCGGAATGGCGTAAATGGATCGCCAGAATCCGTCGAGGTCCTGGCTGCCATCGTAAGGATAGTCGATCGCTGCGAACGCAATGCCATCAGCGTTTCCGAGGAGATCAATCGCGTCCTTGCCGGTCTCCTGCCCGCCGAGGATGAGCACCAGGGGCAGTTTTTGCGTAACGTCGACCTCGGGCCGTAGCACGCGCATGTCGACCTCAAGGCCGGTGGACGAGCGAAGGTGAACCGTGTAACTGCGATCGGTCGCCCGCTGTTCCTCAGTAACTTCGGCGTCTACCAGCGTGCCAGTGCGTTCAAGCAGGTAGCCATAGCGTGGAATAGCAAGAAAAATGCTGTACGTGGCAATAACCACCAGCAGTAATCCGATAGTCAGGGTTGCAACGCGCCGCAGCATGCCATTTATCCTGTATCTGCCCTATTCAAACTTATCCATGAGAGCACGCAGACGATCCTGCAACATCTCAGGCGCTTTGGCCCTCGCGGACTCAGCAATGCGCTGAGTCAATAGTCTCTCGACGTCGGCTCGTGAGTAACAACTACGACAGTGGCGCATATGATGCTCGAATTCCTCGATGGATTTCGGGTCCTCGATCTCGCCATCAAGATAGGCATAGAATGCCTCGATAGCTTGCAGGCAGCCTATGTCGTGGTTGTGCGAATCTTTAGTTTTCATCGTTGAATCTCATTCAGGCAGTCACTGCTGAGCCCGGCCTCTTTGGCCTGCTCCCACAAGGCTTTTTGCAGCAATGTTCGTCCACGTTTCATGCGTGATCGTACTGTCCCCGTTGGAATATCCAAAACCTCTGCAGCTTCATCATAAGTCAGACCTTCGACGTTTATCAGTATTATTGTCATCCTGAACGCCTCTGGCAGGCGCTCGATTTCAGACATAATTGTCTCTCCAAGGACATCGTTGAAGAACTCACGCTCGGGGTTCGCCCACCAAGTGAGAAAGTTATCCGGCTGTTGGTTGAGCAGGCTGGCGAGCTCGTCATCATCGCCATCTTCGTAGCGTGATTCTGCGGGCCGCACTGACTGCTTGCGGTATTGGCTGATGCTGCAATTTCGGAGAATGCGGAACATCCACGGTCGGAAGCGTTTCCGGTCTTCGAGTGTATTGATCGCTGACCATGCCTTGATGACGGCTTCAGCGACGAGGTCCTCGGCGTCTGCGCCTGACCTCGTCAGGCGCAGCGCCACCCCGAACAACGCATCCATGTTCTCTTCTATTGCGCGGCTGAAAAAGGCTCGGGTTTCATCCCGCTTGGTCATATGAATCCTGGTCGAGTCCCGGTTCGGTTCTAGAACGTCAGCGTCGCCGCACCCTGCTGCACCTGGTCGAGCATCGCGACCGATCCCGCAAGCGTTACGCCGTCGATCAGGTCGTCCTGCACATAACCGCGAACACCGGCACACGGCGGACAGACAAGGATCTTACCGCCATTGTCGATGACGGTCTGGATCATATCCTTTACGGGTGGATCGAGTGGATTGGGACGAGCCTGGTCGGCGGCGCCCTTGCGGACCCAGTCGACGCCCGAGCTGACAAGGAACATCGTCACCTGCATATCGCTGCCGATGGCGCCGTTGGCGACACTCCAGGCAACCGATGATCGTTCGTCATTGAAGCCGCTTGTAACTACCACTACCAGTTTTTTGTTATCAGACATGATGATTTTCTCCATTTGTTAGTGTGTCTCGCTGGTAGAGACGCAGAAGAGGGCGATTCAGGTCCCGCCTCGAAAAAAAACGTCGGTTAGTGGTTTGCCGCAATGGTCTGGACTGAGTCTATTTGCGATGATACGGCAAGCAAACAAATTCATTATTGAGGCAGTCAAGTCCATGAAAAAGAACCATGTCTACTCGTTCGCCGACGGCGATGGCCGGAACAGGAAGCTCCTGGGCGGCAAGGGCGCAAATCTGTGCGAAATGACCCAGATTGGTATCAATGTTCCACCTGGATTCGTCATCACGACCGAGGCCTGCCTCGACTATCTTGACCAGGATCAGCTACCGGCGGGGCTCATGGAGTCGGTCAGGGAGCAAATCGGCAAACTTGAAACGGCCACCAACAAGACGTTCGGCGCGGGCCCGGACCCGTTGCTTGTTTCTGTAAGGTCCGGCTCAGCCATGTCGATGCCGGGAATGATGGACACCATTCTGAACTTGGGGCTCAACGATGAGACGCTGGCCGGCCTGATCGAGCAGACGGGCGATGAACGATTCGCCTATGACGCCTACCGACGCTTCATTCAGCTGTTTGGCAAAGTCGCACTTGGCATTGGCGATGAAAAATTTGATGAGCATTTCGATGAAGTCAAAAGACATGCCGGCGTCAAAGCCGATGTCGGGCTGGATGCTGAACACCTGAAGGACATCAGCGAGAAGTTTCTTGCGGTGGTACGCCGTGAAACAGGCCGTGACTTCCCGCAAAATGTAATGAGGCAATTGGAGCTTGCCGTCGAATCCGTGTTCCGCTCGTGGATGGGAAAACGAGCCGTGGACTATCGGCGCGAGTTTCACGTAACGCCGGAAATGGCGAACGGTACAGCCGTCAATATCTGCACGATGGTCTTCGGCAACATGGGCGACGATTGTGCAACGGGCGTTGGTTTTACGCGCAATCCGGGCACGGGTGAGAACGAGATGTTTGGCGAGTACCTCGTTAACGCCCAGGGCGAAGACGTTGTTGCCGGCATACGTACACCGAAACCGCTGCAGAAAATGGAAGAGGAAATGCCAACGCAGTTTGCACAACTGGTGGAACTGCGTAACAAGCTCGAGTCTCATTATCGCGAAGTACAAGACTACGAGTTCACGATTGAAAAAGGCACGCTCTATTGTCTGCAGACCCGAAACGGCAAGATGAATGCATCGGCCATGGTCAAGACTTCGGTCGATATGTTCGGGGAAGACCTCATCACAAAAGAGGAGGCACTGCTCAGGATTGATCCTGAACTGCTGGAGCAACTGCTACACCCGAGCCTCGATCCTGCCAGTGCGGTTGATCCGATCGCAACCGGTCTGCCGGCGTCCCCGGGCGCGGCAGCCGGCAAGTGCGTATTTGACGCCGACCTGGCCGAAAAGCTTGGGAAGACGGGTGAGAAACTCATACTCGTTCGCGAAGAAACCCGACCGGAGGACATCCATGGTTTCTTCGCTGCGGAAGGCATACTGACCAGTCGTGGTGGCAAGACGTCTCATGCTGCAGTTGTCGCTCGTGGCATGGGCAAACCCTGCGTCGCAGGCGCCGAAGGCATCGAGGTTGATGTTGCATTGCGGATTGCAAAAGTCGGTGAGCGGGTCATTCACGAGGGTGACATCATCACCCTGGATGGCGCGACGGGTAATGTCTACCTGGGCGCCGTGCCGACACTGGAGGCACAGTTCACCGATGACCTGAAAATACTGCTCGGATGGGCTGACGAGGCGTCCAGGTTGAAAGTCATGGCCAACGCCGACACCCCCGCGGCTGCGAAAAGGGCGCGTGGCTATGGTGCAATGGGCATCGGACTCTGCCGTACAGAACGGATGTTCAACGCGAGCGACCGCTTGCCGGTCGTTATCGACATGATTCTCGCGAACAATCGCGAGGACCGCCAGGCAGCGCTCGACAAATTATTGCCTATACAGCGCCAGGACTTCATCGAGCTGTTCACGGTAATGGCGCCAGATCCGGTAACTGTGCGTCTGCTGGATCCGCCGATGCACGAGTTCCTTCCTACCGAGCAACAACTGCGTGATGAAATCAAGCGCCTGAGCCTCTACCGCGATGTTGTCAGGGGGCGCCAGACGGCGCTGGCGTCGATCGACTCGGCACCGCCGCTGCCGGAAGCATTCAGCGAACTCAGCGAGGAGCATGTGACCGATGCGCTGACCAAGAAGGAAAGAATGCTGAAAAAGGTGCGCGAGCTGCAGGAAACAAACCCGATGCTCGGGCATCGTGGCGTTCGGCTCGGTATTACGTACCCCGAAATCTACGCGATGCAGATCCAGGCCATCCTCGAAGCAACAGCACATTGCAGTAAAGAGGGAATTGATGCGCAACCGGAAATCATGGTGCCGCAAGTCATTACTACGCAGGAGCTGGCGCACGTCAAACGCACGGTCGACGAGTTGAAGCAGAAGCTCGAACAGAAGGTCGGCGTTGAACTTAAGTTCAAGTTCGGCACGATGATAGAGACTGTGCGTGCCTGCACGCGCGCGAGGCAGCTTGCCGAGTCCGTTGAGTTCTTTTCTTTCGGTACCAATGACCTGACGCAGGCAGTCTTCTCGTTCTCACGCGAGGACGCGGAGAACAAGTTCCTGCCCATGTATAACGAGTCTGGAATTCTGCAGGATAATCCTTTCGAGGTGCTCGACATACAGGGTGTTGGACAGCTGATCGAGATGGCGGTGAAGAACGGCAGGAAGTCTCGTGAAGACCTGAAAATCGGCATCTGCGGTGAGCAGGGTGGTCACCCCGAGACGATACGATTCTGTCATCACGTCGGTTTGAACTACGTGTCGTGCTCCGGCCCTCGTGTTCCGATCGCCAGGCTGGCAGCCGCTGTCGCAGTATTGCGGGAAAAGGACTACGTCGGCGTAATACGGTCGGCGGCCTAGGTCTAACCTGCGACCCGTCATTGTAGGAGCCCGCCCCGGCGGGCGACATCTTTCCGCCGTGGTCAATA
>Ga0316196_10000143_pt1 | contig 23422 bp, 19 predicted proteins | sample Eddsed2cm_MG_FD_204938 | JGI IMG/M metagenome (GOLD analysis project Ga0316196, IMG submission 204938) | Coastal sediment microbial communities from Maine, United States - Eddy sediment 2 cm | ecosystem: Environmental > Aquatic > Marine > Coastal > Sediment | place: USA: Maine | collected... | reverse complement strand
AGAAGTATCAGATTCGACAGATACGACTTCAACCGACACGCTTGGGGATGCCGGCCAGGGAGCCGGCGACAGCATGGAAAGCGTGATGAATCTGTATGAAGAAAGCTTCAAACGATTTGCCGAAGGGGAAGTCGTCACCGGCCGCATTATCTCTATCGATAAGGATCATGTGCTTGTCGATATCGGTTACAAATCCGAGGGGCAGATTCGGATTCATGAATTTAAAAATGAAGAAGGCGAGATCACTGCCAAATTGGGTGACAGCGTTGAAGTGATGGTCGAATGGTGGGATGACGAGGAAGAGCGTGTTGTTCTTTCCAAAGAAAAGGCCGCAAACATTAAAATTTGGGATGCCATTAAAAAATCTTACGAAGAGGATGGCATGGTTGAAGGCGTCATCTCAAATCGTGTGAAAGGCGGATTCTCGGTGGATATCGGCGTCCAAGCCTTCCTGCCCGGCTCCCAAGCAGACCTGCGGCCCATCCGCAATCTAGACGAACTGGTCGGCCAGACCTTTGAATTCAAAATTCTCAAATATAATCGAAAACGCAGCAATATCGTTCTGTCTCGGCGGGCGATATTGGAAAAGGAACGGGAATCCAAAAGAGCAGACACCCTTGCATCCATTCATGAAGGCCAGATCGTCGAAGGCATTGTCAAAAATATCACCGACTATGGGGTATTCATCGATCTGGGCGGAGTAGACGGACTGCTGCACATTACCGACATTTCCTGGGGAAGAGTCAAACACCCATCGGAACTGTTTGCAGTGGGTGATACAATCAGCGTAAAAGTGTTAAGTTTCGATTTAGAGAAGGAACGGGTGTCTCTGGGAATGAAGCAACTTACAGTTGACCCATGGTCGGTTGCCTCGGAAAGATATCCGGTGGGCGCCCGGGTTAATGGTGTCGTTGTGAGCTTAACCGACTACGGTGCTTTTATCGAACTAGAAGAGGGTATTGAGGGATTGATCCATGTCTCGGAGATGTCCTGGACCCGAAAAGTTCGCCACCCCTCCAAAGTGGTTTCTGTCGCTGAAGACGTAGAAGCGGTGGTACTTGACATCAAGCCCGAAAGCCGTAGAATTTCCCTGGGAATGAAGCAGGTGGTGCCGAATCCGTGGGACGTCATTGCTGAAAAATATCCTGTGGGTACAACCATTGAGGGTAAAATAAAAAATATTACCGATTTCGGACTGTTTATCGGTATCGATGAGGGCATCGACGGTCTTGTTCACATTTCGGACATTTCCTGGATCAAACGGATAAAACATCCCTCCGAGCTTTATAAAAAAGGAGATGTCATTCAGGCCATCGTATTGGATATCGAAAAGGGGAGTGAACGCTTTTCTCTTGGAATAAAACAGCTTCAGGACGACCCCTGGAAAACGGTGGCCGAACGCTACGAGGTCGGTAAAGAGATAACCGGTACCATAACCAATTTAACCGACTTCGGGATATTCATTGAACTCGAGGAAGGCATTGAAGGGCTTGTGCATGTGTCGGAGATCAGTAAAGAAAAGATCAAAACACCGGTTGGACAATATAACATCGGTGAGGTCATTACCGCCAAGGTGATGAATATCAACAGTGACGAGAGACGCATCGGATTGTCCATCAAGCGCATGGAAATGGAAGACGAAAAAAGTCTGCTTAACGATTATGTCAATAACATGGGGCCGGCAACCTCGAGCTTTGGTGAAATCTTACGGGAAAACCTCCAGGAAAAATTAAACGAGGATTAAGGCTAAAACCGTTACGATTAAGCATTCATACATTAAATATTCAATCATTGGAAGTATACATCTGCCCTGTCTCGCATTCGCGTGACGGGGCAGATTTTTATATACCTAGCCGGACAAGCCGGAATTGAATATTGACGATTGAAGATTGAAGATTTGTTGTATCGCTTTGCTCTGTCTTTTCAATATAAGTCGATAGCATTCCTCTCCGAGCCGCAGGATCTTCGAGCCAGAGGCTAAAATTTTAATCTGGCTATGGTATAAATCATGCGCAAACATGATGTGATTTCAATAAATAGGTAATAAATACCAAACCTGGAGGGGTCGGAACCAATCAAGTTTTTTTGCCCGATCTAATAAGAATTTGCATGGAGCTTCTTGGAATGCTGGAACATTCCAGTATTCCAATGCAATGAGTCTGTACGGCAGTAAATATGGATCCGGCGGACTGCCACAAGGAGCATAAAAATAACGGTTAAGGATCTGTGACTCCCGGCGATCATTCAAAAATTCTTACATCTCCCAATCCTTCGCGGATCACTTCGGGTATGTCATCGATCAAAGAGATAACGCTTGACGGTTTGCCGGGAACGATGCTGCCGTCAATGACGGCATCGATGCGGTTGCCGAAATAGTCATGAATCAAAGATGCATCGTGAAAGATCGTGCCATCGGCCATGGTTGCACTGGTGGTTATTATGGGATTTCCCAACTCGTTTACCATGGCCAGGCAAATTGAATTTTTCGGTACCCGGATTCCGGCCGTTTTGCGTTGGGTCAGCATAATCTTGGGTACCAGTTTCGAACCTTCCAGAACGAAGGTATACGGACCCGGCAAAAGCCGTCGCATGGTTTTATAGGCGTAGTTGGACACCTTGGCATAATGGCTGATATTCTTGAGTCCGGAACAAATGAAGCTGAATGGTTTGCTCTTATCTCTTTGTTTTATCTGATAGATCTTTTCAATGGCTTTTTTGTTCATAATGTCGCACCCGATGCCGTAGTTGGTATCAGTCGGATAGATGACGACACCTCCCTTTTTTAGGATCCCCACGACTTTTTCGATGAATCGCGGCTGGGGGTTCTGAGCATTAATGTTGATCAGCATCGATAGTTGTCCCACATTGTACGAAAAACGTATCGCCAAAAATACTGGTACCCCAATTGAGCTTTTTTCTCATATTTAGGGTGGTATTTAACATTTTAGCAATGCTTATTGTACCACAGCATTCCCAAAACTTTTCTTTTTATAATGGGTCTATACATGCTGTCAAGATTACAATTAAAGATTGCCAACGGCGCGACCATTTGCTATTCGATGGCAGAAGTGCTCTGTTTTAAATTTGAAAAGTTCCGCCACCAAGACACAAAGGCACAAAATAAAAAAATAGAAATTACGATATGTTATAACTAAGACTATAGAGAGGATTCCAATGCCAAAAATTCCGCTTGATGAAGCTTATTCGTTTGACGATGTCCTGCTGCTCCCCAACTATTCGGATGTATTGCCAAAAGACGTCCATGTCGGCACTCGGTTAACCAAGAATATAACCCTCAATATCCCCCTTGTGAGTGCCGCCATGGACACCGTTACCGAAGGGGATGCGGCCATTACCATGGCCAGGGTGGGCGGTATGGGATTTATCCATCGCAACATGAGTATCCAGAGTCAGGCCATGGAGGTGGACAAAGTCAAGAAATCCGAGAGCGGAATGATTGTCGATCCGGTTACCATCCATCCCGAACGGAAGGTGGGTGAGGTTCTTAGTCTGATGGAAAAATATCGAATTTCCGGTGTTCCCGTGACCAGTGGTGATCAACTCGTTGGGATCGTAACAAACCGGGATCTGCGCTTTGAGACCGATCTGGAAAGAAAGGTCTCGGAAGTGATGACCAAGGACAATCTTATCACGGTCTCCGAGGGGATCTCCCTGGAAGATTCAAAAAAGCTACTGCACAAGCACCGCATTGAGAAACTTCTGGTGGTGGATACAGAGGGCCATTTGACGGGGTTGATCACCACCAAAGATATCGAAAAGATAAAAAAATACCCCGATGCCTGCAAGGATTCCCTGGGACGGCTGCGGGTGGGTGCTGCGGTTGGTGTCGGACCGGATATGACCGAGCGCGCTGAAGCGCTATTAGGTGCCGGCGCTGATGCCATTGTGATCGATACATCTCACGGCCATTCGGCCAATGTCATCAATGCCGTTAAGACCTTAAAGGACACGTTTGACGATTTTGAGCTGATCGCCGGCAATGTGGGTACGGCGAAAGGTGCCGAAGACCTCGTCAATGCCGGCGTTGACGGTGTGAAAATCGGTATCGGAGGTGGCTCGATTTGCACCACCCGAATCGTTGCCGGTATCGGGGTGCCCCAGTTGACTGCCATCACAAATTGCCGGTCCATCGCCGCTAAAACCGGTATACCGTTAATCGCCGATGGCGGTATTCGATTTTCCGGAGATATCACCAAGGCGATCGGCGCCGGTGCGCATTGTATTATGGTCGGAGGACTTTTGGCCGGTACCGAAGAGAGCCCCGGGGAGGTAGTCTTCTTTCAGGGCCGCAGCTACAAAATGTATCGGGGCATGGGCTCGGTTGAGGCGATGAAAAAAGGCAGCAGGGACCGTTATTATCAAAGTGAGCAAACTGAAGATGACAAGCTGGTTCCGGAAGGTATCGTCGGCCGGGTGCCCTACCGGGGTTCCCTTTCGGCCAATATTTATCAACTCATCGGCGGCCTCAAAGCCGGCATGGGATATTGCGGCTGCCGAACGCTGGACGAGCTGAGGGAGAAAGCGCGATTCGTGAAGATCAGTGCCGCCGGCATGCGCGAAAGCCACGTCCATGACGTGATCATTACCAAAGAGGCGCCGAATTATCGGCTAGAGTAGCTTTTGAATGTGGAAGGCGGAATGCGGAATTCGGAATGAAGTGAGGAGAAGCTGGGAAGAAGGGTGATGGATGATGGACGAGGGACGATGAATAAAAGAGGACAGGCAAAATCAGAACCGTGAGAGGTTTGAAAGTTTATCGCAAGGCTTTCGATTGCGCCATGGAGATTTTTTTTCATTGTAAATATATTGATGAAGACACCTTCCATAGACTTGATGACAATTACGAGCACAAATATGCAATGCTAAACGCAATGGAGAAGAAAAAAGGTTGACTCATTCTGTCGTCCTGCTTCCTATCGAAGCGGTCCTCCATCATCCATCGGCCTTTTGTATACCCGTAACGCGTAACCCGTAACTCGCAACCCACAACCCGCAACTCGCAACCCGTAACCCGAAACTCGTAACCCGTAACCCGTAACCCGAAACGCGTGACGCGCAACCCGCAACCCAAAACACACAAGCCTAAAGAAAGCATATAATACCATGACAACCACCAACAGCCCTGATTTCGTTCATCTCCATGTGCATACTCAATACAGCCTTTTAGATGGTGCCATTCGCATCGACGACCTGTTGCAGCGTTCTGAGCAATTCGGCATGCATTCGGTGGCTACCACCGATCACGGGACCATGTTCGGTGCCGTTGAGTTTTATGAAAAAGCGACCAAGGCCGGCATCAAACCCATTATCGGCATCGAAATTTATGTCGCCCCCAGAACGCGATTCGACAAAACACCGATAGACAACCGGGACCTTAGTCATTTGATTCTGTTGGCTGAAAATCAGGAAGGTTACCGCAATCTCTGTAAATTGGCCTCCGTTGCTCAACTTGAGGGATTTTACTACAAACCCCGTATTGATAAGCAGATCCTTAGAGAGCACAGCAAAGGATTGATTGGCATGACGGCCTGTCTGCACGGCGAGATTCCGCGACGGATCCAGGATAGCAAAACGGAGGTCGCAGATGCGGCGGCCCGGGAATACCAGGAAATTTTCGGGGAAAATCGCTTTTACCTGGAGGTGCAAAACAACGGTATCGAGATTCAGGATCGCGTCAATGAAGCCCTTTTGGACATGAGTCAACGGCTGTCAATTCCTCTGGTGGCCAGCAATGACTGCCATTACCTGGACAGGGATGATGTGCGCGCCCATGATGTATTGTTGTGCATTCAAACCGGTAAAACCATTCACGATACCAACCGTCTGCAATTTCGAACCGATCAGCTGTATTTTAAATCAAAAGAGGAAATGGTGGCTTCATTTAATGCCTATCCGGACGCCATCAGCAATACCGTGGACATTGCCCGGCGCTGCAATTTGGATTTCGATTTTAAAACCTATCACTTCCCGAAGTTTGATACCGGTTCGGAGCGGACTGCGGACGAGCTCTTCGAACAAAACGTGCAGGAAGGATTCGTGAGTGTTCTCGAACGGGTTCAAAACATCAACCCGCAGTTTGATGAAGCCGTTTATCACGATCGTCTCGAATACGAAATCTCGGTCATTAAAGAAATGGGATTTTCGGGATACTTTTTGATTGTTGCCGATTTCATTCGGCATGCCAAGGCCTCCGGTGTGCCGGTGGGGCCCGGCAGAGGATCGGCCGCCGGCAGCCTGGTGGCCTACAGTCTGGGAATCACGGATCTGGATCCCATTTACCACGGATTGATTTTTGAACGATTTCTCAATCCGGCCCGCAAAAGCATGCCGGATATCGATGTGGATTTTTGCATAGACGGTCGCGAAGAGATCTATAAATACGTGGTCGATAAATACGGCGGCGGCGATTATGTGGCCCAGATCATCACTTTCGGGAAACTCAAAACCCGGGCGGTCATTCGTGATGTGGGCCGGGCTCTGGACATACCCCTGCGAGAAGTGGATACCATCGCCAAAATGGTGCCGGACCAATTGAATATCAGCCTTGACGGGGCCTTGAAACAGGAACCCCGGCTAATGGAACGGGTCGAGGCAGACCCCAAGGTGGCCGAACTGATACGGATCTGCCGGGTACTCGAAGGTCTTCCCCGGCATGCTTCCACTCATGCTGCCGGGGTGGTCATTGCCGACAAACCTTTGATCGATTATCTTCCCCTTTACAAGGGTAAAAAAGGGGAGGTGGTGACCCAGTTCGATATGAAAATCGTCGAAAAGATCGGCCTTGTGAAATTTGATTTTCTCGGACTGCGCAACCTGACAGTCATCGCCAAAACCCTTGAATTAATTGCCCGGCAGGGGAAGACAGCGCCGGATCTGGAGAAAATCGAGTTGACCGACGCGGCCACTTACCGGCTTTTATCCGCCGGCGATACCACCGGTGTGTTTCAGCTTGAAAGCTCGGGGATGAAAGATCTGCTTGTGCGCTTACGGCCGGAGTGTTTCGATGACATCATTGCGCTGGTGGCCCTTTATCGACCCGGTCCTATGGAAAGCGGGATGATCGATGATTATGTGGCCCGCAAGCACGGGAGAAAAGCGGTGGAATATATGGTGCCTGAACTCGAACCGATCCTCAAGGAAACCTATGGGGTGATCGTATATCAGGAGCAGGTCATGAAGATTGCCGCCGATCTGGCCAACTATTCCATGGCAGAGGCCGACGATCTGCGCAAGGCCATGGGCAAGAAAATTGTCGAAATCATGGCACGCCATCGCCAACGCTTTGTGGAGGGGGCGGTGGCCAACAAAATATCTGAGAAAAAGGCCAAAAAGCTCTTCGACCTGATTGAAAAATTCGGCGGGTACGGATTCAACAAATCCCACAGCGCCGCCTACGCCTTGATTGCCTATCAGACGGCCTTTCTAAAGGCCCATTTTCCAGTGGAAATAATGGCATCCCTGCTGACCAGTGAAATGCATTCCACCGACGGCGTGGTAAAATTTATTGCGGAATGCCGCCATCACGACATCCCGATCTTGCCGCCGGATATCAATAAAAGCGATACCGAGTTTGCGGTGGACGGCTCCCGGATCCGCTTCGGGCTGGTGGCCGTAAAAAATGTCGGTGAAAGCGCCATTGAATCCATCATCGCCAGTCGCGCGGATCAACCCTTTGAATCGTTGTTTGATTTCTGTGAACGAGTCGATCTGAAAAGAGTCAACAAGCGCGTGATTGAAAGCCTGATCAAAGGCGGCGCATTCGACAATACCGGTGCCAAACGATCCCAGATGATGGCTGCGGTTGAAAGTGCGCTTGAATATGGTCAGCGGGTTCAGAAAGAGCGCACCGATCCTCAAATGGGCCTGTTTGATCTGGGAGACAAACAAGCCAGCATCAACGCCCCCGCGCTGCCGGAAATAGGTGAATGGGATGGAAAACAGTTTTTAATTTTTGAGAAGGAAGCCCTCGGGTTTTATTTGTCCGGTCATCCCTTGACACGCTATGAGGAGGTATTGGACAAATTCACCAATGCCAACGCCATATCCATTAAGGAGCTCAAGGATGGGGGTAGCGTACGCATCGGCGGGCTGGTGCGGAACACCAAAAACATAAAAACCAAAAAAGGGGAATTGATGGCATTTGTGACCATCGAGGACATGCACGGAGCGGTGGAGGTTATCGTCTTTTCCCGGGTGTTTTCCGATGTGAGGGATTTGCTGGAGGAGGATCGTCCCGTGCTCGTTCAAGGCCAGGTACAAAAGGATGAAAAATCTGTTAAAATACTGGCGGATACGGTAATTCCTATAGATAAGGCCGAGGAAACCTGGGCCGCGAGTGTCCATTTTAATTTGGAAATAAGCCGCACCGATCGGGATGGGCTGGAAAATTTGCATGCCATACTCAAAAGACATTCCGGACGGTGTCCGGCATTTCTGCATTTACGAAGTCCGGATAATACGGATGCCGTCATTGCCCTGCCGGAAGGGTTTAAATTAAAGGCGGGGGGGTCTCTGACCCGGGAAGTAAACGGCTTTCTGGGTTATCATGCCGTGGAGACACGTTGCAGTGCAGTGACATCCATGGCGACACCGAATGGGGGAAACGGACGCGGAAAATTTCAGAACTAAGTAACTAAAGGAAAGCATTTCATGGCGGCATCGGCAAGTAAGGTTTACGCAATTCTTTTGGCCGGAGGAACCGGAACACGATTGTGGCCCGTCTCCCGACAGCTCTATCCAAAGCAGCTGGTTAAGTTCATCGGGGATGATTCCCTCGTGCAGAGCACAGTCAAACGCTTGTCCCCGGTGCTTGATACGGAAAATGTCAGAATCGTGTGCGGCCAGCAACATTTTCATGAGACGGCCAGACATATGCATGATATCGGTCTGCGGGACGATGGTAAGATCATCTGTGAGCCCAGCGGCCGCAACACGGCTCCGGCGATATTACTAGCGGTACTGCATACCTTGAGCGTGGAAGAAGATGCCGTGTTATGTGTTTTTCCGGCCGATCACGTCATTGGAAATATCGAGCAGTTTCATGAGCGCTTGGCGGCCGCCATCCGCCTGGCAGATCAAGACTTCATCGTTACCTTCGGCATCAAGCCTCATTATGCCGAAACCGGTTACGGTTATGTCGAAGGAGATACCGCCGTTTCCGAAGGTGCCCTGCGCGTTAAGCGGTTTGTCGAGAAACCGGACAAAAAGACCGCCCAACAATACGTCAACGCCGGGAATTTTTTCTGGAACAGCGGCATGTTTGCATTCAAGGCATCCGTCATTATGGATGAATTTCGCACCTGGCAACCGGATCTTCTCGAAAAAATGAATGCGATTTTCGACCCGGATCACCCCATCACCAAAGCGGAATATGACCGGCTGCCGGATATTTCCATCGATTACGCCGTCATGGAAAAAACCACCCGGGGCGTGGTTCTGCCTTCCGATTTCGGGTGGAGCGATATCGGGTCCTGGAAGTCTTTATATGATTTTTTGCCCAAAGACGCCGATCTCAATGTTATTGACGGCGATGTGATTGCCAATCACACCCGGGGCTGTTTCATTCTGGGAAGCGATCGTCTGATTGCGGTCAATCATCTCAAAGACGCGGTGGTGGTGGAAACGCCGGATTCCATATTTGTTTCCGACATCGATCACAGCCGGGATGTTAAATCGATTGTTGCCCGCCTGAAAGAGACAGACAGAAAAGAATATCATCAACACCGGACCGTCTATTATCCCTGGGGAAGTCGAACATGGCTGGAACAAAAAGAGGATTTCACGGTTGCCAGGCTGATGATTTATCCAGCATCAATCCTGCAGACGGAAGTGGATGCCGCTGCCGTCATGCACCTGGTGGTGGTAAAGGGCACGGCCAGGGTCACCGCTGGCGGACAGTCACTCAATTTAGACCAGGGAATGTCGACGGCTATCACTGAAAAGGGCATGGTGACAGTTGAAAATACAGGAGATCAGCCTGTCTATCTGATTCAGGTTTTGAATTTGGGGATTAATTAGCTGCAGACCCGCACAAACACAGACAGATAGATTCAAAGCAAGAAACCTGGAAGGTGGAGGCTGCGAAGCTATGAAGATAGTAGGCAGGGAGAATCCTCAACGGAATTAGCTACCCCAGAGGAATAGGCTTCGCCTCAGAGAAATAAGTGCGACAGAGATTTCACGGGGTAAACATTTCATTGAGCAGGCGCTTAACTGGACAGGGTTTGCAGACATTTCGCCCCAGTACGATAGTTCCTACCTAAGGGGCAGGAAGGACAGGCAGACCACCACGGACGGACGTAAACATTGGGTCTTTGACTGGTAGCCGCACGGATTTTAATTCATTCCGTATTCCCTATTCCGAAATCAAATCCTGCTGCCCTCTAAGGGGTGCTGTTCTCATAGGCTGCCCAAGCCTCTTCCCGCAACTGCTGCTCCATCCCCGTATATCTGGGTGAGAAGTGAAAGACAGTAAACTGTTTTACCTGTGCCAATGCCGCCAGTTGTCCGGCCCGGCGGGCTGTGAGGTGGTGCTTTTTCTCAGCAAGCTCACGGTCCTGGTCCAAAAATACGGCTTCGATAAAGAGATGATCGGAACCTTTGGCTATCTCCACTATTTTCTCGCTGTTTGCGGCGCTGTCGACAACATCCGTAATGTAAGTGATTTTTTGACCCGGTGTGATTCGGGCTATTTTATCGGTGAGCGCTCCCAGGCTAAATTGTCTTGCCGTCTTTCGTCGGTCTGATTTTACTTCGAAATTTGCTGTGGGATCCACCTGATTGTATAGCGCTTGTTTGAACTCCGTTAACCAGGGTCCTGGTGAAAGGCCCAGGTTTTCTAATCCGTTTTTGATAATATTTACGTGAAAGCGTTCTTTGATGGAAAATCCCAGACAGGGAATATTGTGATCGAGAATGACGGCTGAAACCTCAAAGGCCGGCTCTTGATAGAGAATGCCGCTAAACGGTTGTTTGACCGGGTCCTGGGCGGACTGAAACTTTTTGGCGCAGTGGTATTTGCGGCAAAGGGTGTGCTGCGGATGGACTTCGGTAATCTGCAAGCTGAGCGGATAGTTGTATTTATCGGCCAGATTCCAGGCATATCCGGCCAGTTTGCCCGCCACGTTTTTCAAAAAGCCGGGAGGACCATAAAGTGAAATGTTCTTTTCACGTCCCAGAGAAAGACGCAGCAGGCGATCAAAGCCGATGAAATGATCCATGTGGGTGTGGCTGACGAAAGCATGGCTGATTTTGAGGACGTCTTTGGCCGCCAGGCTGTTGATGTCTCCAAGATCGAAAATCAGGGCACGATGTTGAAATTGAAAGGGAATAAACAGCCCGGGATCATCAAAAGGACCGTTGATTAGCCTGGGATGAAAACTGGGGCGCATTACTGGGGTAAAAACTTTTTCACTTGCTCATTGATGGTAAAATATATTTCTTCATCGGAGCCGAAAATATCCACCACATCTTTGTGCTTGATGAGTTGTTCAATAACAAATGAGGTCACATAAAGACTGACGATATTAGGCTGGGGAACTAAATTTCGCAGGGGGGCAATCTGATAATCAATATCAAAATCTTCCAAACGGTTCATCTTTTCAAGACATTTTGTCAGCTGTTCGTCAAGGGCGTTTTTGTTGGTTGTTTCAACCAGATTTTTTTCCACCAGCTTCATGGCAATCGCACCGGCCAGAGGCTCCGAGCAGTCCTGGACCCTGCTGATCACCAGTCGTCGCATGTGCTCTTTGGTCGATTCAATTTTCGATAGAATAGTTGATTCGCGAGAACTTGGCCGGAAGACCTTTCCCATGTCATACCACCTTTTGTAAATTGAAGATTGTTGATTGAATATTTAAGGAATACTGTCGTTTATATTTATTGTGCCGTTGACGTATAATAATAATTCATAACAAGGATTGCAAGAAAAAAGGTTTGATGTTTTTTTCACCATCTCAGATCTTCAATCACGAGCTGGGCGGTTTTTTTTCCTTTCCAGCGGTTCCACCGAAGTTTGAAAACCATTTGGGAAATTTTTTGTTTGTTTGACACCCGGGATTCGACATTAAATTGAATGGCTTGAAAGACCGGCGCGTTTGGCGTCGATGATTGCTGCAGAATCAGGCGCCGGTGGTTTTTGCCCACAATTTTTGATGATACCACCCTGACGTCGGCGGTCATAAAAAGTGGTTCGGGATTCCCGGTGCCGAACGGCATCAGTGCTTCCAGTTCATTGATGAGCGCATCTGAAATGGTGTCGAGATCCAAGTGCGCATCAATTTTGAGGATCGGTGTTAAATCCTCGGGTTGAGAAATACGCCGGATGACGTTTTCAAAGGCGTTTTGGAAATCAGCAATGTTTTCTTCCCGTATCTTCAGACCGGCTGCCATTGAATGCCCCCCGAAGGTTTCAAGGTATGGTTTACAGGACGTCAGGGCATCATAAAGGTTGATTCCCGCAACGCTTCTGCCGGAACCGATGCCAATACCGTCCCGGGTGGTGATGAGAATAACCGGGCGATAATAGGCGTTCACGATCTTAGATGCAACAATCCCGAGGACACCCGCATGCCACCCCTGACCGGACAAAACCAGAGATCGTCGTTGGCGTAATGAGGGATTGTTTTCTAAAAACCCTTGAATGTCGGCAAAAATTTCCTCTTCCACCTGGCGTCGCTTCCGGTTTAATAGATTCAGCGTGTTCGCTGTTTTTTGGGCACTATCCGTATCTTTGGCGGTTAGTAGTTCAACGGCTCTGGCGGCATGATCCATACGTCCGGCCGCATTTAAACGGGGGGCCAGCCGAAATGCAATATCGTCGGCATCCGGAAAATCGTTATGGATGGCGCTGGCTTCCAACAGAGCCGTCAGACCGGGACGGTGGCCGGCATGGATCAGCGTTAACCCGGTTTTACACAGGATGCGATTTTCTTCAATGAGCGGCACCATGTCCGCGACGGTGCCTAAGGCCACAAGATCACAATAGCTTTTCAAATTGGGCTCCAAGCCTTCCTGCCAAAATCCTTTTTCCCGCAGGTAGGTTCGAAGACAGATTAACAGACAAAAGGCCACACCGACACCGGCAAGATTTTGCAGGCCCGCCGGGCAGTCCCGTCGCTTTGGATTTATCACTGCCAGCGCCGACGGAATATCTTCGGTGATGGTGTGGTGATCCGTAATAATCATATCAATGTCGGTGCTTTTAGCCGCCGCCGCCGCTTGATGGCTGCCGGATCCGCAGTCTGCGGTGATGATCAAATCGACTTTATGGGGGTGAGCGTAACGGGAAATATGTCCGGGCTGGATACTGTAACCCTCACTCACCCGATGGGGAATGTAATAGGAAACATCAGCACCGGCGTAGCGCAGAAAGTTCAGTAGAATGACGGTGGCGGTAATGCCGTCGACATCGTAGTCACCAAATATCAAAATCTTTTCCTTATCGTTGATGGCGCTATAGATGCGATTGACGGCGACATTCATGTCTTTGAGGGAAAAGGGTGACGGCATGTTATTCAAGGAGGTGTTTAAAAAGTCGGTGGCAGTTTTAACGGTATGAATATTCCGATTGATCAGAACGCTTGCCATGACCGGATGACAATTCAACATTTGGCTCAGTTTTCTGACTTTATCCGGGTCCTGGTCGAACATATGCCAGCGGTTTTTCATGGCTGCGCCATATATCCTAAATTTTGACAGGAGACAATTAAAAAGATTTTGGATTTATGATTTTGGCCTCCGGCCCGGAGGGGCCATGGGAGCCTACGCCCCGGAGGGATTGCGGATTTATATGTGGATAACGGCTGTTTTTATATTAAAATAGCTTTTTTATTGAAAAAACAATGGATGTGGTTATACTACCTAATTATGCGAAGAAAGCTCAATTAGGCGATACTGGTTATTCGTTATTAGAAATGATGATCCCATAAGGTTATTGGCTGGGAAGCCAGAAAGCCCGAATGCTAGGATGCTAAGAGCACGTAGGGCTTTTGAGCTTCCAAGCTTTCCAGCCTCCCACCTTCAAGCTTGCTAAGCGAATAACTCCCACTTGGTTTTATCTCAATTGGGGCGCTAATTAGACCGATTTAAGCTTTGTCGGAGGATTCATTGTACGGTTATGTCAACCAGCCACGTGCCCAGTGAGACTGTCAAACGGTATTACCGTGTCGATCGCCGTAAAATTGCTTTTTTAAGATTCATATTCGAAGCCTACGATGGTCTCGCGATCATTGAGACTCTAAATCCTGAGTCGGGTGTCATCGTCTTCTACATCGCTCCCGGCTGTGAGACGGACGTGGATATGGTTCTGACAGACCTTAAAGCTGATATCATGATAGAAGCGACGCAGATCTGAAATGAACTTTTAAACATCTCGGAACTTGTACAACTCAATGAAAATATGGGGTATTTTTGAGTTTTTAATTTTTTTGCAACAATCATAGAATAATAAATTCCCATGCTGAAAAAATATTTCTACCTAAATACCATCGGCTGCCAGATGAATGTTTATGATTCCGAGCAAATTGCCGCCCGGCTGGTTAGCTTGGGGTATCAGCAAACCGGCATGCTGGAAATAGCCGATCTCGTTATTGTCAATACCTGCACCATACGGGCCAAAGCCGAGCAAAAAGCCTTTAGTTTTTTAGGGCGGCTTGCCAGGCTGAAAACTAAGAAGCCGGGTCTAATCATCGGCGTCGGGGGATGTGTGGCTCAGCAGGAGGGAGAGAAAATACTCAGGCGGGTTCCTCAAGTCGATCTTGTGTTCGGGACCCAGGCGATTGAACGTCTGGGCCTTTTAATCCCAAAAATCGAAGACAAACGTTGCCGCATCGTCGATGTTGCATTGACGGAAAAACCAGGCCTGCCCGATGCCGTACCCGATCGCTTGATCGATGACCCGGTGTCGGCTTTTGTGACCATCATGAGGGGATGCGACAATTTTTGTACATATTGCGTGGTTCCCCATGTACGGGGAAGGGAAGCCAGCCGTCATCCGGACCGCATCATCAAAGAAATCGGCGGGCTTGTCCAATCCGGCGTAAAGGAAGTTACCCTGCTCGGACAGAATGTCAACAGCTATGGGAAAAAGGAAGGATTGTGTTCTTTTACGAACTTACTCTCTCGCGTCAATTCCATTGATGGGCTCTTACGAATCCGGTTTACAACGTCCCATCCCAAGGATTTCGGCGGCGATTTGATAAATGCATTTAAAACCTACGAAAAGGTGTGCGATCATATTCATTTGCCGGTTCAATCCGGATCCGACCGGATATTAGATCGGATGAACCGAAAATACACCAGAGCGCTGTATCTTGACAAAATAAGCAAACTCAGAGATAATTGTCCAGCCATTGCGATTACATCCGATATTATTGTGGGGTTTCCGGGAGAGACGGAAGCCGATTTTGCTGAAACTCTGGATTTAATGAACACGATAAAATTTGACGGCCTTTTTGCATTTGTCTACTCGGATCGTCCCAATGCACCTGCGGTGCATTTTAAGAACAAGATTTCAGAAGATGGGAAAAGAAAACGGCTGCAAGCCGTGTTGACGCTCCAGGAAAATGTTACCAGAATGAAAAACCAGGCCCTCGTCGGATCTGTGCAGCCGATTCTCGTCGAAGGCATCAGTAAAAAACAATCATCCGGCAGTTTTAAGCGCCCGTTAACGACTGTCCAGTGGACAGGACGGACGTCCACGAACAAAATCGTCAATTTTTATCATAATGACAGTCGCCAGCGCCGTGCTGACATGTTTCCGGGAAAAATAGTTCGTACCAGGATTGAGAAGGCATACGCCCACTCACTTTGGGGCGAACCTGTTGGAGTAAAATCTACAACCGGAGGGTTGAAAGGAGAAGAAAGTTATGCTGCATAAAGTAAGCATAGCGGGTCTTACAATGGATCCGGCATCGAATACGCCCATTATTATTTTAAAGTCCGAGGAGCATGATCAGGCCATCCCGATCTGGATCGGGCTGTTAGAAGCCACTTCCATTGCATCGGCGCTTCAGGATATAAAATACGAACGTCCCATGACACACGATCTCTTTAAAAATTTTTCAGACACACTGCACATTTCAATTACGAAGGTTGAGGTTTGTGATTTAAAAGACAGCACTTTTTACGCCCGCATCTATTTTGTCTCAAAAGACAACAACTTCGACATCGACGCCCGACCCAGCGATGCCATTGCCTTGGCTTTGCGTTTTAACGCTCCTATCTATGTGGAAGACGCTGTTATGCAACAATCAAAAATCAGCGATGGTGAAGCCGAGGTCTTGGATACCAGCGAAGAAGGCAAAAAATGGGCAGATTATCTAGAAAATTTATCCCCGGATGATTTCGGCAAATATAAAGTATAAATTACTCGAAAAGAGAAGATTTCCCAAGATTTTCACAGAAAACCAATTGTTAATAAGTTGTTGAAAAAATTGGATCTGCCTAAAATATTTAAAGAAAATACTTTTCTCTTAAATCCTCTATCTACAAGACCTGAGAAGGACACTTTTAGTATCTTAATTAAATTCAACGACATCGATATGGTTGAATTTTTTTTTGTTGAATTCTAAATCCGACCATAATCCGATTTGACACCCGCACATCGATTTTTATAAATTTACCCTATTAGTATTTTTTAAAAGGATATTAACCCGCCAGATTGGCTGGCGGTCTCTATCGCCAGACACCGTCCCGGTTAAAGCGCCGCTGCCTCAGCAGAATCTGAAAATATACTCTTTATTTTGTGGAGAAATGGCATGTCAACAATCCTAGTCATCGATGATGAAAAAGGAATTTTGCAGCTTATGCATGAGGCCTTAACTATGTACGGACACAAGGTCGAAACCGCTGATGACGGTCTGGAGGGAATTCGAAAATTTGATGACGGCTGTTACGATATCGTAATTACCGACGTTCGGATGCCGGTCATCGACGGTAACGGTGTTGCGGCACATATCCGAAAATCTGAGAAGCAGTGCATTCCTGTGATCGGTATATCCGGCACGCCATGGCTGCTGGAAGCCGACAATTTTGATATGGTGTTGTCGAAACCGTTTCCATTAAAACAGTTGCTAAATTGCATCCGGTCGCTGCTATCGGTGTCGCCCAGGATGGCCATGGGCGTCCAAGCCGGATAAGAAATGCAAATGGAGCCCATCTTTCTGATTCCGATAACTCACCCCGGATAAATTGGAAATAACAAATTACAAGCATCAAATAACAAATAGTTTCCAATATCCAAATCTCAAATAAGATCAAACGCTAAATGTTTTGAATTTTGAATTTCGGTCATTGTGATTTGTTTGATATTTGTGATTTGCTATTTGAAATTTTGAAATTGCTGAAGTCCGAACACCAACACCTTAAGTTATTTACAACATGTTGTCAGATAAAGCCCGCTAAGGCCCTAGTACTTAAAGCGGCCATTTTCATAAACAACCACGGTCTTACCGGTTTTTAAGTGTGCGGTGACTCTCTTTTTTTCGGTGTTGACCAGATCCCAGTGAAGGGCCGATTCATTGAAGCCCAGCTGCCGTTTTCGCGTCGGGGTCAACCTTCTGCCGTCTCCGGCATAGGTGTTCGAATACGAGGCGCCCAAGGCGATATGGCAGTTTCCATAGCGACCCCCATAGTTTTCATCGTAGAGCGTATTGGCCATGAAACAGTTGATCTTGGAAAACCGTTTGTCGGTCAATGAAAATTCTCCCAATTTGTCGGCGCCCTTATCGATTGCCAGCTGTTTTTTTACAAAATTTTCCCCGGAATCTGCCGATACCCTAATGGCGCGGCCCTTTTGAAAAACCAACCTCACGCCTTCAACGCGGTTGCCGCTGCGATAGGAGGGCTGATCAGCATAATACTCTCCCCTGACAGTGCGCCAATCGGGTGATACAAAGATTTCAAAGCTAGGAATATTTCGTCCGGAGATGCCGATCCACTGTCTTTTCTCGCCGGGCGCTAATTCCAGATCCATATTGTCGGATTCGACATGAAAGTAATCGACATCCATGGAATTCAGCCATTTTTTTATGGATTGCGCATTTTTATAGATATCCCGCCAGTGGGATACCGGATCCGTTTTATTCAAGAAGCAGGATTTGACAATCTGCCGGGTGTATTCACCCAGAGATAGGTCGGCGTGTTCGGCCAACTCGGCAGTAGGGAATACGCATAAGGTCCAGCTGAAAGCGCCGCGGGCTTCTCTTTGATTCCCAATGTCGCGCAAAGCCTTTTGAGCCACGGCGGTCTTTCCTATTTTTTTTGGATCGATATCGCTCAGGTGGGTAATGGATTCCGGTGCGTACAGAAAAATGCTGCCATTCAGACGGGACATCAGTTCTTTTTCACCGGGAGGCAAAAAAACAAGCTGTTTGCCGGAGGAAATCGAATAAAAATATCTTTCCATGGCTGGGGTCGGATTCATGCGCTGGATTGGATGTATTCCCCTGTCCAAGAGTCCGGCATACAGGATTTCAGCCAACTCGACGGCCGGCTTGTTATAGCGGATGACGACGATATCATTCCTTTTGTACGGCGACGTTCGGGCGGTGGTTAAGCCCCACCACAGTACATCCGCATATCGCTGCAGCTGCTTTGAAGTAAACATGATTTTTTATCCCAGGGGGGTATCAGACCCTTATTTTCGATGTTCTGCGTTTTTATGTCAAAAAGACGAAATACAATCAAATCACAATAGCCAAAAAACAAATAACAAACAAATCACAATTACTAAAATTCAAAATTCCAAACAATCGTCTTTTGATCTTATTTGAGATTTGGAATTTATTTGTTATTTCCGATTTATCCGGGATTAAGAATTTGAACGAAGCTACACCCTCTAACTATCGCCGGCATTTAATGATACTGCCATTCACCCATCATCTTTGAGAAACAGCTTATGGTATTCTGATTCGGAAAGATGTTTTTTTAGTAGGCGATTGATGAATTCGAAGGTTTCCAGCAGCTCCTCATCTGCCATTCTTTTGGTGATCGTTGCCAGGAGCTTGTCGTCGGAAAACTTTTGAAGATAATAAATGATTGTGTTTTCATCCGTTTCCCGGTCCGCTCCATATCCCACCAGGCCCTGGTAATTTTCAACAAAATTGTGTGTGTGCATGATGTTCCTTGGGAAAGGTTATATCCAAACCGTAAATTACAACCTAATTAACAAATTTATTCCAACAACTCAAATTTAAAAATTCCAAAGGGGGCATAGGAATTGCGGGGAGTTGGTGATATGCAGCGGTTACGAGCGCCTTGAATATTAGTTCGGCAGAGATTTGGGGTTGTCCAACACAGTGCGGATGGTGTAAGCCAGCTCATCCTTGACGATCGGCTTCATGACAAACTTGTCGATACCCATAGACAGGGCTTTTTCCTCGGTGATGTCTTCATTAAATCCGGTGCACAGGATGACTGGAATTTGCGGGTTGATGTCCATCAAGCTCTGGGCCAGCCGGTCGCCGGTAATTTTGGGCATCGTCATATCCGTGATTACCAGATCAAACGCGTCGGGCCGGGCCTTGAATTCCTCCAGAGCCGCCTCACTGTCGGTTATCGGTGTTACCGTATATCCGAGGCGTTCCAGAATGCGGCACTCGATATCAAGGATTGGTTCTTCGTCATCAATCAACAGTATGTGTTCATTGCCGTTGATTTCGTTTCCAGTCTCAGGCGCTTCAATTTCCATGTCAATATCGTCGATTACAGGTAGGTAAACCCTAAAGGTGGATCCAACACCCGGTTGGCTGCGGACGCTAATGTCACCCCCATGATTCTTGATGATACCATGGATGACAGATAGACCGAGGCCCGTTCCCTTGCCTTGTTCCTTGGTGGTGTAATACGGCTCGAATATTCGCTCCAATACTTGGGGGGGCATTCCGTGGCCGTTATCCTTCACCGTCAGCTCAAGGTGCCGGCCGACTTTCATTCCTACCATTTGCTGAGATTGCTCATAGCTAAGGTAGGTCTCTTTTAAAATGACTTCGAGTTTGCCACCGGTTTCCTGCAAGGCATGATAGGCATTGGTACCCAAATTCATTATAACCTGATGGATCTGAGTGGGATCTCCTTTGACGAGACCACCGTCTTCATCTATCGATGTATGGATTTCGATGGATGACGGGATCGTCGCCCGCAACAGGTTGAGCGCTTCTTTGATGAGGCTTCGAACTTTCAAAGGCTTGAATTCCTGATCGTTTTGGCGACTAAAGGTGAGGATTTGCTGAACCAGTTTTTTGGCTCGATTTGCTGCCTTGAGGACCTCTTCCAGATTTTTTCGGGACGGGTTGCCTTCCGGAATGTCATCCATGGTCAGTTCGGTGTATCCCACAATCGGGAAAAGGATGTTGTTAAAGTCATGGGCAATACCGCCGGCCAGAGTGCCGATGGCCTGCAGCTTCATCACCTGCTGCAGTTGGTTTTCAGAACGCGCCAGGGCCTTGGATCTTTCTTCTACTTTTTTTTCGAGGATACTGTTCTGATCGCGCAACAATTGATGATAATCAAGACTTTCCAGGGCATTGGCCGTATTTAATAGAATGAATGATACCAGGGTCTGTGATTTATCCGGAATGATTGTTTTTTTATCCGGCAACAAACCAACATACATACCCCGAATTCGGGAAGCGGTTGCGATCACATGCAGCATCAGTTGTCTGGAATGATCATGGGAGGAGATGGTTATCCCCCTTTTTTCACCAATCGCCCAGGTAAAAAAGCCTTTGTCGATCATGTAGCCGATCTGATCTTCAATAAATTGCTTTTTCTCCGGCGGCTCACACAGGGAAAAAATAAAATCCGATTTACCCTGGTCCGTAAGATAAAATGCACTGGCATCAAACGGGGTCAAATACTGTATTCTTTTTTCGGCTTCCCGCAGAATATATTCCGTATCGTAGCCCTTATTGATATCTTCCTGAAAATCACCCAGCGAAAGTGCCATCTCGAGGCCATTTTGGATGAGGCGTCCGTTTTCCTCCAGGTACTTTATCCGTGCCTGTAAATTTTCAGGATCCATATTTACAATTGTATTCATCATTTTCTCAAGCATGCAGTATTTGGTCTAGGGCCTGGAACTGGTGGGTGGCTTGCCCGATGATGGTTTCAAAGCTGCTGGGTGATAATTTTATATTTTCCCAGGCATTGTCATCAAGGGGCGGAATCAATTTTTCACCACTGCTGCCGATTCCGAGGCTATTGGCGATAATATCAGCCAAATGGACGATGGTCGCCGGAACAGATTGCTGTGCCTCTGAAGGCTTGTGATGGTATAAGATGTTATTTTCCAGAATTGGAGGTAATTTCCACTGTTTCATGAGGTGCACACCCAGCTGGGCATGGTCGCAGCCCAGATAGTCTTTTTCTTCTTCATAGAGTAATGTATTTCCATTTCTGGAGCGGGCCAAAACATTGCGCGACTCGTCTGGAAAATAATTATAAAGTATCAACCTGCCTAGATCATGCAACAGCCCGGCGACAAACAACTGCTCGGTTTGCGGAACATTTTTGTGGGCAGCAAAAACCCTGGATAAAAGGCCGCAAACCAGGCTGTGCCTTATAAACGAGTGCATATCTATGGTTTCTTTTGGAATATTTTTAAATACTGAAAGGACACTGATACCCAGGGCAAGTACTGAAATTTCCTGGGTTCCGATGAGAGATACCGCATGGGATACCGTACTTATTTTCGATGGCAGGCTATAAAATGACGAATTAACAATTTTTAACAGGACTGCCGTTAAACTAGGGCTTCTGCTTACAACCCGAGCGATGTGTTCGGCGGAAGACATGGGATTTTCGATAACTTCATTTAACTCAAACGCAAGCGACGGAATTTCAGGCAATATTATATTTTTCTTTTTTAGTTTCTTCAGGAAATCTTTTTTTCGATCTTTTTTTGGGATCGACGGATTGTCGACCGCTAAATTATCATCTGCCACGATGATGTTGTTTTGGCACCTGAACTGCACGGCAATCCTGCATATTTCATTGATGGCCGGATGTTCCAGATCCACATGGCAAAAAAGCGTCTCAACGCTATTTTTTGTCTGTTCGATCATCGCGGAGTCCATCAGCGGATCAGATGTATCATCGGAGCAGTCGTCCCCCACAATATTGACTTCTGAAATTCCCCAGATCTTAAAAATTCGAATATGGTTGGGCTCTATTGCTTGGCCCTTTGACAGCAGCAGCCGGCCGTTTATATCGCGAACCTCTGCGGCTAAAATTTGTCCGGATTTTATTTTGTCTGTCGGTACGACACTCATGTTGATATTTTTACCTTAAATTTCGGGAACAGTGTCAATAGAAGATGTTAGTTTATTCTTGTTTACTTTTAGCGGCGTTGGCGACATTGAATTTATGATGGGCATGAGATTCAGGCACCCATAAATTTTCGCATCTAGGTGCTGCTTATTTGCGATCGGTATGCGAGTAACCCGATCAAAATTATTATCGTCTAAGTCGATTAAAAACTTGAGTAAAAATCAGATTTTACGGAAGATGCGGCGGTGCTTGCACGGAGCAAGGCAGTGCCAAAACGTGCGGTCGGTTTCGGTCGGGGGTGGTGAAAATCATGCGTTCTATCGCTATGTTTCTTTTGACAATCGATCCCACATTTATTCCTCATAGATTTGGGATTTTAGATTTTGGATTTAAGGTATTCTGTCAATTTAATAAAAAAAGATAGAGCGTAGCGATACAACAAATCCGCAATCCCTGGCCCAGACCTGGCACCCGATGAATTTAATATTATTTTCAAATTGTATATTATCGAAATTTGGTTTAGCAAAATAGCAGCCGTCGCGCCAGGGCGGGCCAAAATCCACAATCCAAAATTTCTACTAAAAGTTGGTTTAACGGAATAAAAACCGGATTAAAATTAAAGCCACGTTGTGAATGATCTTCATCACCTCGGGGGCGGGCCATAGCGGCCTGCGCCCCGGAGGGGGTCTTGGATTTATGGAATCGCTGCGCTCTATCTATCACAGGTTTGCTTTTTTGGCTATTTCAACGATATCTCTTACTGCCGCGAGGTATTCCTGAAAACCATGCATAAAGATATCATTATGGTTGGCACCGGGGATCTTTAACAATTTTTTATTTCCGGACGGACATGCCTCATACAGCGCATGGCCGTCTGAATACGGAATGATGTGATCAAATTCTGCGTGAATGATCAGGGTGGGTTTGTCGAAGTTTCCGATTTTATCGATATTGCGAAATCCTTTTTCCTCCTTGAATCCCAGAGCAGCAAAATCGATCCCCAAGAGGGACAGCAGGGGACCGGCGTAAGCGAATCCACTCTCGACAATGAGGCCGTCGATTAAATTTTTATAGGCGGCTGCCAGTTCAAGAACGGAGGCACTACCGAGGGATCGGCCTATCAGAATGAGCG
>Ga0316196_10000142_pt1 | contig 23455 bp, 27 predicted proteins | sample Eddsed2cm_MG_FD_204938 | JGI IMG/M metagenome (GOLD analysis project Ga0316196, IMG submission 204938) | Coastal sediment microbial communities from Maine, United States - Eddy sediment 2 cm | ecosystem: Environmental > Aquatic > Marine > Coastal > Sediment | place: USA: Maine | collected... | reverse complement strand
CCAGAATCTGCTGTGGGCACTGGGTTACAATGCCCTCGGGCTGCCCTTGGCCGCAGCCGGATGGATTCAGCCCTGGATGGCGGCCATTGGCATGTCGCTGAGTTCACTTCTGGTGGTGCTGAACGCATTGCGACTGAAAGCCGCGCCCGGAGAGGCTGGCTCAGTTCAGAGCGGATCACATCGCCCGGAAACCCGGCCCAGCATGGCCGGGAAGCGAAGCGCCTGAGCAATGGATGTGAAACGTCCGGTATCGACTCCGGCGCAGGAATGCAGCCACATGACCATTTTGTATCTTTTGATTCCCCTGGCGCTGATCATCTTGGCCGTGGCCATCGCGTTTTTTCTCTGGTCGGTCAAGAGTGGCCAATACGAAGATCTGGAAGGTCCGGCCTATCGGATTCTGATGGACGACGACGATCCACGCATCCCCCGGCCGGACGACGATCCGCCTTCAAAAAACCGGGCGAGCGGAAAAGGGGAGGAATAAGAAACGCAGCACAAAAAAGGCCGGCCCCCAGGATGGGGCCGGCCTTTTTTTCGGATGCCGGACCGGCAGAAGGCTCAGGCCTCCATTTCAGCTCGAACTTTCTTGAGCGCGTTACCCTCAATCTGCCGAATCCGCTCGGCTGATACGCCGTACTCTCCCGCGAGCTCCTGCAATGTCGACTTTTGGTCCGCGAGCCAGCGTCGGTTGAGAACTTCACGGCTGCGCTCGTCCAGCGCGGACAAAGCCGCCCGCAGACGTCTGTGGGTGCCGGCCTGCCAGTCCTGTTCCTCAATCTGGACCGCCGGGTCTGGGCTGCCCTTGTCCTCGAGATACAGAGCGGGGCTGGTGGCGCCGGTTACGGATTCCTCGGCGCTCGGGGCCGGATCGAAGGCAACATCCTGGTTCGAAAGTCGGGACTCCATTTCCAGCACGGTTTCGGGTTTTACCCCCAGATCACGGGCCACCGACTCCACTTCTTCCCGATTCAGCCAACCCAGTCGCTTTTTGGCGCCGCGCAGGTTGAAGAACAGTTTTCGCTGAGCCTTGGTCGTCGCTACTTTGACGATGCGCCAGTTGCGCAGCACGTATTCGTGAATCTCAGCGCGCACCCAATGGACTGCGAACGATACCAGCCGCACCCCTTGCTCAGGATCGAACCGCTTAACCGCCTTCATCAGGCCGATGTTGCCCTCCTGGATCAGGTCGCCCAGTGGCAGGCCGTAGCCGCGGTACCCGCGGGCGATGTGCACCACAAATCGAAGATGCGCCAACACCAGTTGACGTGCCGCGTCCAGATCGTGCTTTTCTGCCAACTGCACCGCCAACGCACGCTCGTCCTCAAGGCTCAGCACTGGAATGGCATGCACCGCTTGAAGATAGCTGTCCAGACTGTCTGCCGGTGACGGCAAGCGACCACCCGACGCAACTGCAAGGGCATTGCTCATAGGCTTCTCGACCCTCCCGAAATTAAAAACTGCCGTATATTAGCACTCACATCATGAGAGTGCTAAGGCTGTTTAAAGTTCCGTGCGATTCAGATTGGGTCGGCCCGTCGCAACTGTCGGCCCACGGCGGCCCAGGCGCCGAGATAGCCAAGCATGGCGCCTCCGCTGAGCAGGTCGATGAGGCCACCGAATCCCGGGCCACGCAAGGCGAAATCACTCCCGTACATACCGGTCAGCCGACTGACCGGGGTCTCCAGCAGGACCAGCGCGGTGTAGACCAGCAGCCAGGCAATAACACCCCCCAGCAGGCCTAGCCAGATGCCCTCGAACAGGAACGGTCGGCGTACGAACCGATCTGTGCCGCCCACCAGCTTGGTCACGGCGATTTCGTCGCGGCGGTTCTCCACCTCCAGCCGGATGGTGTTGCCGATGACCAGCAGAACCGCCAGTCCGAGCAGCACGCCAACGATGAGAACGCCGCGCCGGGCCACTTCAAGCGCGGCGTTCAGCCGCTGGACCCATTGAACGTCGGCCCGGGCCAGTTCGATCCCGGGCTGGGCCCTGAGCTCCACCAACAAAGCCTGGGCAGCGCTTGGCGTTGTCCCCGTTGCACTCAGTGACAACACCAGGACGGTGGGCATCGGATTCTGCGGCAATAGGTCGAGGGCCTCGCCAAAGCCGGACAGTTGTTTGAACTCATCCAAGGCGCTCTGGGGTGAAATGGTGCGCAGCGCGCCCACTCTCGGGTCCAGGCTCAGGCTAGCCGTCAGCGACTCGGTCTGTTCGACGCTGACGTCCTGCTGTAGGAACAGAGAGATTTCGGCGTTGGCTCCGAATGAACCGCTCAATCCGGCCAGGTTGTCCAGCACGGTAAACAAGGTTGCGGGTAGCGCCAGGGCAATGGCCACCACCATCAGACTCATCAGGCCTGGGCCGGGATTGCGTTGCAGCCGTCTCAGGCTGGCGCCCGCCGCCTCGAACTGATCCTGCGCCCAGGCCTTTACCCCGGCCGGCGCATCCGCCAGTCGGTCGTTGCCGGCTCTGGGTCCATGACGGCTCAGGTCACTCTCCCGTGTTCCAGCCGAATGGTTCGGTGCGCGAGGCGCTTGATCAGCCCAAGGTCATGGCTGGCCACCAGCACGGTAACGCCTACCTGGTTGAAAGCCTCGAACAAATGCATGATTTCGCGCGACAGGTCCGGGTCAAGATTGCCGGTCGGTTCGTCGGCCAGGAGCAGAGGCGGTTTGTGGACCACGGCCCGGGCGATGCCGACCCGCTGCTGCTCACCCGTTGATAACGCCACCGGGAACTGCTGCTCCCGATTCAGCAGACCCACCTTGTCCAGCGCGGCTCGCACCCGCCGTCCGATGTCCCGCCGGGCATACCCCGACACCACCAGCGGCAGAGCCACGTTGTCAAACACCGATCGGTCTGCCAGCAGGCGATGGTCCTGGAAAATGACCCCGATGCGTCGGCGGTGCAAGGGTACATGACGAGCGGCCAGTTTTGCCAGATCGGTCTGGCCGACCACCACCCGGCCCTTGTTCGGCCGCTCCATCAGCGCGATCAGTTTCAGCAGGGTGCTTTTGCCGGCACCGGAATGCCCGGTGACAAATACCATTTCCCCCTGATCCACCCGCAGGGTAACGTCCGACAGGGCTTCCTGGCCGCTATCGTAGCGCTTGCTCACTCTATCCATGAACAGCATTTGCGGCATGGTGCTCGACTCGTAGGAAATCTAATTCGGGATCAGTGCTGGTATGGCGCCGCTCTGTCTAACAGCGCCGCTACAAACTCACCGGAGTCGAACACCCTGAGGTCTTCCGCGCTCTCGCCGACGCCGATGAAGCGCACAGGTAGGTTCAACCGTTTGGCGATGGCGAAAATGATGCCACCCTTCGCGGTACCGTCCAGTTTGGTCAAGGCGATGCCGGTCAGGGGCACTGCAGCGTTGAACTCCAGCGCTTGGGCCAACGCGTTCTGTCCGGTGCCCGCATCGACCACCAGCATCACTTCATGGGGTGCGGCGGAATCGAGTTTCGCCACCACACGATGGATTTTCTTCAATTCTTCCATCAGATTGGCCTGGGTGTGCAGACGTCCCGCCGTATCCGCGATGACCACGTCTATGCCCCGTGCCTGGGCCGCCTGTACCGCATCGAATATCACCGAGGCAGAATCCGCGCCGGTCCGTTGCGCGATCACCGGTACCTGATTGCGTTCGCCCCAGGCCTCCAGTTGTTCCACCGCCGCCGCCCGAAAGGTATCGCCGGCGGCCAACAGTACACGGTGTCCGTCGGCCATGAGCCGATGAGCAAGCTTGCCAATGGTGGTGGTTTTGCCGGCGCCGTTGACGCCGACCATCAGAATCACAAATGGGCCGTTGGCATCAATCTTCAGGGGTTTGGACACCGGCTCCAGCAGGCCGTGCATGGCCTCCTCCAGTGCTGCGATCAGTGCGCTCAAATCCTTCAGTTCCCGACGGGACACGCGGTCGGCCAGTTTGCCGACAATGGCTTGGGTCGCCTCCACCCCGACGTCGGCCATCAGCAGACGTGTCTCCAACTCCTCCAGCATCTCATCGTCAATAATGCGTTCGACTTCGAAGAAATCCGCCAGTCCGTCTACCATGCCGTGCCGGCTGCGGGCCAGTCTCTGCTTCAAACGCCCGAAAAACGCACCTTTTCGTTCCGCCTCTGGTGCCGCCCCAGGCGCTTCCGGCGGTGCCGCGTCGATCCCGGGTGTATGCTCAGGTGGGGTCTGCACCGGCGCAGTCTGTAATGGCGCAGTCTGCGCCGGGGCCTCGCCGCCGCCCATGCGCCGTTTCAGGCGTTTAAAAAAGCTCCGACCCTCGCCGCGTTCGCGGCTGTCGTCGGTGTCCCCGCTCTGATCTGTGCCGTCGGGCCGCTTGGCTGTCCCGGCGTCATCCGTGTACTCGCTCATGTATGGTCAGTCGCTTTGGGTGTGGTGCACTCGGCACGATTCCGCAGTTGGAATCCGTACCCTCTCAGGAATGCGTATCCTATCATTCCCTTGAAACAAGACGGACAGACATTGATGAGGCGTTCAAACTCGCGGGGTCGTGCAGGTTCTGGACCCCCACTGCCGCGGCGGGTGCGTATCATTGGAGGACAGTGGCGGAGTCGGCAACTGCCGGTGGCGGCGGTTCCGGGTCTTCGACCGACGCCGGATCGCGTGCGTGAGACCTTGTTCAACTGGCTGCAGCCGGTACTGCCCGGCGCCCGTTGTCTGGACCTGTACGCCGGCACTGGCGTACTGGGCTTGGAGGCGGCCTCCAGAGGTGCTCAGTCAGTGTATCTGGTGGAGCGCGACCCGGTGGCGCTGACTGCACTCAACAACAGTGTGTCGATGCTGGCCGCGGATAGGGTGCGAGTCGTTGCCCACGATGTCTTGAGCTGGCTCATGGGCGAGGCAAGCCCGTTTGATGTGGTCTTTGTCGACCCGCCCTACGACCAGGCTCTGGCCGAGCCCACCTGCGCGGCGCTGGCCGCGGCCTGGTTGGCCCCGGGAGCCAGGATTTACCTGGAGACCGACTCCGAAGCCGGCGATGCCAGGCTGCCGAATCATTGGCAATTGCTTCATGAGACCTCAGCCGGTCAGGTCCGAGCGCGGCTGTTCCGGGTTTGACGCTCTCCGCTCGAATGATTTTGTCGATGCCAGGCCTTTGCTTGCGGACTGATTTTTGCGCCGCCATAATTCCGCGCTCAGTCTCTATCGGAAGGACGGGCTTTTGAGCGTTGTCGCAGTGTATCCAGGCACGTTTGATCCGATCACCAACGGGCACATCGATCTTGTTCACCGGGCAACGCGGATGTTCGATCGAGTGGTGTTGGGTGTCGCCGGTAGCCCCGGGAAAAGCCCGTTGTTTACCGTCGACGAGCGAGTCGATCTGGCGCAGCGTGTGCTCGAGGATCTGCCGAATGTGGAGATCTTGGGTTTCGAGTCCCTGCTGGTGGATTTTGCCCGCAAGGTGGGTGGGCGGGTTCTGTTGCGGGGGTTGCGTGCAGTATCGGACTTCGACTATGAGTTCCAGTTGGCCGGCATGAATCGGCGCCTGGCGCCGGAGATCGAAACCACCTTTCTCACACCGGCTGAGCAATACGCGTTTATTTCGTCCAGCCTGGTGCGGGAAGTGTGCAAACTGGGAGGCGACGTCAGCGCGTTCGTACACCCCGCAGTCGGCCAGGCTCTAGCCGACAAATTCGGCTTGCCAAAAGTCGGCTGAGAGAGAAACTGCATGGCATTGCTGATAACCGACGAGTGTATCAACTGCGATGTGTGTGAGCCGGAATGCCCGAATGGCGCCATTTTCGCCGGTGAGGAGATTTACGAGATCGACCCCAAGCTTTGTACCGAATGTGTGGGTCATTTCGATACGCCCCAGTGCGTCGAGGTCTGTCCGGTCGATTGCATTCCCAACGATCCCGCCCATGTCGAAAGTCAGGAGCAGCTTCAGGCCAAGTATGCGGCGCTGATGGCGATCTCGTGATGCGATGCCTGTTTGGCCGATACCCGATTCCCGAGCGCAACCGCTGTCTGGGTCACGGTCCGGTCGCGGCAGTGGTTCAGGCCCCAGCCGCGGTCAGCTGATCCAGCGGCAGCGGCCGGCCGAGCAGGTATCCCTGTAGATACTCAAAGCCCACCTGCCGAGCCGTTATTGCGATATCGGCTGTTTCGATGCCCTCAGCCACCAGCTGATACCCTGCGTCGCGCACTAGATTGGCCAGGCCGCGCGCAATGTTTCCCTGGCGGCTGTTGCTGACCAACTCACTGACCATCCCGATATCGAACTTGACCACGTCGACCGGCATTCTGGCGAGATACCCGAGCGAGGAGTATCCGCTGCCAAAGTCGTCCAGAGCGATTGTGAACCCCTGGCCTCGCAGGACATCGAGTCGTTGTGAGACCTGCGCCAGGTGGGTAATCAGGGCGGTTTCGGTTATCTCCAGCATGACCTGCCGGCGTTTGAGATGAGACCGCAGGGGGGCGAGCTTGGCGACAATGTCATCGCTCATCAGCATCACTCCGGACAGATTCACCGACACACCGGCGCCGGATGGCAGTGCCCCAGATTCCAGATCGCGCAGCAATTGACCCAGCACCAGGGTGTCGAACTCTGTTTCCAGCCCCTTGGCCTCCACCAGCGGAAACACATGTGCCGGTTGGATCAAGCCCTGGTCGTCGCTCAGCCGGGACAGGGCTTCGTAGATAACCGGACCGTCGTCGTCTGCCCGAAGCAGGGGTTGATAGTGCAGGGTGACGATGTCCTCGCCCTCAATAGCCCGGAATACGGCGCTCACGTATCGATTGCTGGTGAGATGACGCGTTTCCAATTCGGCGCTGTAGGCCGCCAGTTTTGCGTTGCCCGGCCGCTTGGCGTGATACATGGCCATGTCGGCCTGGTGCCGCAGGTGTTTCAACGTATTCAGATCGGTCCCTTGGGTGTGTGACAGACCGATGCTGACACGCACAGGTTCACGTATGCCGAGCTGATTGAACGGATACATGCGCACCGCGGTCAGGCATCGAGCGCCGATGCGTCTGGCCTCTTCCAGATCCACGTCGATCAACAGGGTGACAAACTCGTCGCCGCCGATTCGGTACAGGTGATCGCCTTCCCGCAACGCCCCTCGCAGGGTGCTGGCAATACTCCGTATCACCTCGTCCCCGATCTCATGACCGTAGCTGTCGTTGATCGCTTTGAAATGATCACAGTCGAACACCATGCAGGCCACGAAGGTCCGTTGGCCTTCGAGCACCGCGTGAACATGCTCCCAGTCTTCCTCGAAGGCGCGCCTGTTGCGAGCGCCGGTCAGGGCGTCGTGATGTGCAAGCTGCCACAGCTCTACATTTTTCTGGTCCAGGTCCCGATGCAGGCCGGTCAGTCGGGATTGGTATTCGCGCAGTGCATTGCCCAGGGTTTCCAGCTCGCGCAGCCGTATGTTCGATCCGAGCCGCGGGGGCGGCCGCAGCATCGCCCGGGGCGAGGTGGCTTGAAGGTACTGCTCCAGATCCCGAATCGGGTTCCCGATCAGGGTTTGAAGTACCAGTCCGATCAGAACCGACAGGGTCAAACCCACAAAGAGGATCTTGGCCAGGCCGTCGGCCATGCCGTCGACGGACCGATCGGAGCCGCCGAGTCTGTGCAGATCGAACTGAGCCTGGGCTGCAAGCACATCCGGATCGCGTTCCGGACCTTGATCCAGGACGAAAGCCAAACTGTCCGGTTCCAGGTGCTGAAAGCTGGTGAGTTGCTGAGCCGCTTCAACAATGTTCAGTCGAATGCCAACAAATCCACCCGGCGGCGGCTCGTCTTGAAAGTGCTGCGGTTCGATTGGGGCGACCGTGATGTAAGCAGTGCTCCAGCTGTCCTGCTCCGCCCACTCGTCGGCACCCTTGACCGTGTTTGGCATCAGCGGACCCGCGGTATCCAGCGCCTGGCCCTGAGCGTCGTAGATCTCCACCGCTTCCACATAGGTCGGCAGCCACTGAGGATTGAGCAGTATGTCGCTGCGCCAGAAACGATAGAGCGATGCATCGGCCATCTGTGCCCGGGTCTGGTCTGAGATGGCAATTCTGTGGCTGAGATAGCTGGCCTCCGTGATCACGCCATCGACGGCAATTGCCGCTTCCCGCTGAGCACTGCGGTATCGCCCCTGTTCGGCCAGCTCGTCCATGGCGTTGACCCGCAACAGGGTAAAACCGCCAAACGCCGTGAGCAGGATCAGATTCAGGCCCAGTAACAGGCCGGCATACTGGGAAAGAGATAGCGTCCATGCCCGCCGCAGCGGCAACCGGTCCGCGTCCGGCGTGGAGGGGTCTCGGTCGTTTGCTTCCGGAAGGGAGGCTCGTGGGCTGCGTTTGCGTGAAGGCCTCAAGGCAAGGGCACCCCTCGGAACGCGATTTTTCTCGCCGCGGACGCGACGATATCAGCCCGGAATATGAGTGATGGGCTAAAGGCGAGTCAAGGCCGCTGCAATCGGGCTCAGGTCTGGCAACGGGCACAGAAAAAAGTAGAGCGTTGTCCGATCCGTCGAACCCGGATGGGTTCCCGGCAGGTCGGACAGGGCTCACCTCGCCGACCGTAAACGTTCAGTTGCTGGCTGAAGTATCCGGGTTGGCCATCACTTGCAACGAAATCCCGCAGTGTTGTACCGCCCTGGGCTATCGCCGACTCCAACACCTGGCGGATTGCTGCAGTCAGAGTGTGCATGCGTCGGCGCGAAACGCGTCCCGCCGCCCGCCCCGGGCTGATGCCCGCCAGAAACAGCGCCTCGCTGGCGTAGATGTTCCCGACCCCGACCACGATGCGAGCATCCATGATGACATGCTTGATCGCAGCCTTGCGGCCCCGGCTCCGGTGATAGAGATAGTCCCCGTCGAATTCATCGCTCAGGGGTTCTGGCCCCAGCCTCGACAAGAGTGGGTGGGAATCGATCGGGTGCGGCAGCCAGAGCAGACAGCCGAAGCGCCGTGGATCGTTGAAGCGCAGCGTTTGGCCGTTGTCAAAACAGATATCCACATGATCGTGGCGCGCCGCCGGGCCGGGTCTTGCAAGCACCCGAAGGCTGCCCGACATGCCCAAGTGCAATAGCAATGCACCGGTTTCGGTGTCCAGCACCAGGTACTTGGCCCGGCGATTAACCGAAGTCACCGTGCGGCCGCACGCCTCCCCGGGCAGGCTGTCCGGAATTGGCCAACGGAGGTGCGGATTGCGAACCACGATCTCGCGGATCCGTTGCCCTGTGAGATGCAGTGCTATTCCGCGACGGGTGGTTTCGACTTCGGGCAGCTCTGGCATCGGTGTCGGTTCCTTAAGGGGCCTCTGATTTATTCTGGGCGAAGCAGATTGGAGGGTGAAATGTGCAGATTCAAGGGGCGGAACGCGGGGCAGATCGCGGGTAATAGTTGTTCTATTGCCAAGATCTGCAACGATGAAGCTGTGCATTTCAGTCCCAAGATGCACGTTCACGAATAGATCAGAGGCTCCTCAAGGAACCATGGCGCTGGCTGGGATCAGTTGGTGGAGCTGCTCCGCTGCAAAGTGATACTGAACGCCCAGTTCGGGCCGAGCGATAACACTGAGTGGCGGGTCATCTTGAGTTTGCCACGCCAGCTTCATGGTCCCGCCGTCGGTTTCCACGTCAATCGTAGCCCGGTTCCGAGCTCCAGCACTCAGAGGTTGAACCGCTACGGCCTCGGCATGGGCCCACAGCTCAACCGGCAGCGGTGTCTGGCGCTCGTCGTCGGATCCAAGCGTTATCCGCTGTACCGCCACCGTGGTGGGGATCAGTTTCGGGCTGACCAGCTCAGCCAGTGGCTGATTCGCGGAATGATGATGGCGATCCTGGATCAGATGAATCCGGTCCCCCAGTTGGACATAGCGATGGCCGCCCACCGGTGCGCGGTCACCGAAAGCAATAGCGCGCCCGTTCAGGCTCAGTATCAGATGCGGTGGGGCCAATCCCAACGCGGGCAGATTCGCTTCCGCCGCCGAATAGTCGGCCAGGCTCTCGGCTGCCGCGATGTCCCTCATTTCGCCCACGCGTGCCGGCCGCAGTTCCGACAGGGCGGGCTCGGTCAGCATCCAGTGGCCGTCCTGGACGAGGATCCCGATCGGTTCGACGCCTCTGTGTTGAATCTCGATACGGTTGATGACGCCCGGTGGCAATTCAGGCAGGAGCACCGCCGCCTGATCTGGTTGGAGATGGTGTCGGCCGACCGTGGCGAGGGTGAGCATCCCGAGCAGCACCATCAGGATGAGCAGCAGGCGTTTGTGAGCCAGCGTCATTGGATGTCAGCGGCGCCGTCGTCGCCGCCACAGTACCGCGGCGCCCGTGATCGCCAGTGCCAGCGGCAGCAGAATCAAGAACAATAAGCCGAGCAGGGCGATCTGGCGATCGCTCAGGTCAATGCGGGTGTCGGGCGCCGGTCGGGTGGGAATGCTGATTGAGGCATCGTCCGTTGCCAGCCACGACAGCATCGCCAGCCCCAGGGGCAGATTGGCGCCCACCCCCAGATAGGCGTTGGTCAGGAAATCGCCGTCTCCGGCCACGATCACGCGTTGCTCCACGGTGTCGGTAGCGGTTGGTCGGGCCAGCGCAACAATCAGAGTGATCGGCCCTGGCCGCTCGGCGCCGCCGGCGTCGTATTGCACCTGGCCGCTGACAGCGCCGGTTTCGGTCCAGCTGTCCTGTGTGGTGCCGATCAGGGCGGTCGTGTCCCAGCCTTCAGCGGCGTCCGCATCAATTCCCGTGGCACGGGGAAACAGTGCCGGCGTGTCTTTGGGCATGGGCTGATTCACCACGTGCGAACTGATCGGATTGCCCAACACGAAGGTGGGGTTGTCGATGCCCCTGGTCCGGGTGCTCGCGTCCACCACAAGGCCGGGCAGGAGGGTGAGACCCAGGGCCTCGGCAAATGCGTCCAAGGACGCGGGTGCACCCGGATCCACCAGCCACAGCAGGTTGCCACCCCGGTCCATATAGGCAAGTAGCTGATCCAACTCGTTTTCCGCAAACTCGCTGGATGGACTGGCGATGATCAGTATGCCGTCGTCGGGCAGTGTCGTGGTCCCGTCTATGCGCAGCGTGTCCACCGCGAATCCGCGTCGCTGCAGGTGTTCGCTGAAATTCGAAAGCTGATAGCCCGCCGTCGCTTCGATGTCGCGCTCGCCGTGACCGGTGGTGATCCAGACCTGTTTTGCGCCGCGCCGGGCCAGGCGATACAGGGCATTGGTGACGGCCTGTTCGTTCAGTGCCTGCAATCGTTCGCTGCGCTGACCCATTCGCACCACCACTTCGCCCTGACGGCTGATGGCCAGTTCCCGGGCCAGATCTGGCTGTAAGTCCGGATTGACGAAGGTCAGGGTCAGATCCGGTTTGATGCCACTGTACTGGGCGACGCGCATGCTGATGCGACGGCGGAGAGTGGCGGCGTCGTCGCCGTCGCGTACGAAAGCGGTCACGCTGACCGCACCCTGCAGGTCCCCTAATACCGCCAGAGTTTCGGCCGAAAGGCTGCTGCGATGGCCGTAGGTCCAGTCCATTTCCACTGCGCTTCGCTGGCTCAGCCAGTACGCCAGAGTCAGCAGACCCAGGGCCAGCAGGGTCAAGACCGCGCTCTGCAGGCGGGCGCCACCGAAGCGCTTACTCCAGTCCATGGCTTCGCCTCAGCTTTGCAGCCGCTCGCTGTCCAGGCGCCAGATACTGAGCACCAGGAAGGCAAGGATTACGATCGGGTAGTAAAACAAATCGCTGCTGTCGAAAACGCCGCGCAGCAGACTGTCCAGGCGGGTCGCGGGCGACAATCCGGACAGGGGGCCGATGCCGTCTCCGGTGGTGCTGAACAGCCACGCCACCAGTAGCAAACCCAGGGTGGCGAACGCCGCCGCCGTTGGGGTGCCGGTCAGGGTGGACATGAACAGGCCGACGGCGGCGAACACGGCCAGGGTCAGCCAGAGACCCAGCAGTCCAGAGGCGAGTTTTCCGCTGTCTAATGCGGTGCCGAAGTACAGTGAGCAGACCATGCAGGCCACCGGCAACAGGGCCAATGTCAACATCCCCAGAATCCCCAGGTATTTTCCCAACACGATGCCGGTCATAGACACCGGGGAAGAGAATAGCAACACCAGGGTGCCGGCCCGGCGCTCATCGGCGATCAGACGCATGGACAAGAACGGTACGATGAACAGGAACAGCCACGCGGTCAGATTGAGTGTCGGCATCACCACCCGGTCGGTGACGCCGGTGGGGCTGTTCAAAGCCACCAGCTCCGCCTGGGTGTCCAGATGCTGGCTCACCAGTTCGAGGAATACCCACGCGACGATGACGGTGACCAGAACCATTGCGGTCCAGGCGAGCGGGGACGCGAACAAGCTTCTCAGTTCCTTGCCTGCAATGATCAAGGGCATCACGCTGCGTGGGTCTCCGCGCCGAGTGTAAGTTCGATGAACACCTGCTCGAGGCTGCGCGATTCGGTTTGGATCGCGGTCAGCCGCCAGCCCTGCTCACAGGCCGTGCGCACCAGCACTTCGGCGCTGGCGTCGCCGCCGCTGTGGCACATTCTGAATCGGCCGTCACCCAGCGACTCCGCCGCCGTAACGCCGTCCAGCTGGCGCAGGGTGTCCACCGGGGGTGGCGCCGCCAGATGCAGTAGAAGGGTCACCCCGGCGGAAGGCTGATCTAACTCAGTCAGGTCAGCCGCGTACACTGAGCGTCCACCATGGATGATCAGCACATGGCTGCACACTGCCTGGATTTCGCCCAGCAGGTGGCTGGACAGGATCACGCCATGGTCCTGGCCCAGGGACTGGATCAGCCGTCTGATTCCCCGTATCTGAATCGGGTCCAACCCAACCGTGGGTTCGTCCAAAATAACGATGGCAGGATTGTGGACGATGGCTTGAGCGATGCCAACGCGCTGTTGGAATCCCTTCGACAGGTGGCGGATGAGTTGCCGCCGATGGTCCAGCAGATCGCAACGCTGGCAGGCCAGATCCACCGCCTCGCTCACCGCCGGTGCGGCTACGCGGCGCAGGCGCGCCGCATAGCGCAGATACTCCCCCACCGTCAGCTCCGGATACAGCGGTGGGTGTTCCGGCAGATAGCCGATCATCGCCTTGGCGGGAATCGGTTGATCCTGCAGTACAAATCCGCCCACCCGAACCTCACCGGCCGTCGGCGCCAGGCTTCCCGTCAGCATCCGCAGAGTGGTTGATTTGCCCGCGCCGTTGGCGCCCAGAAAGCCCAGCACCTGACCCCGGTGCAGTTCGAAACTGACCCCGGACACCGCGGGCACGCCGGCGTAATCACGCCGCAACGCATTTGCCTGAATCAGTAAGTTGTTCAGAACGATGGTTCCTTATTCATAGCGCCACATGGTAGCCGGGTTCGTCGGTCGCATCACCTGCAATCCTTGACGGCGCTCATGGACGACACCCGGTCAACTGCCCTATAGTGGTCGGCCAAATCCAAACACCTCCGGGGCCTTTCATGCTGGCTGGTTTTCTCGGCTTATCCTTCTGGGGATACGTCGCTTCGGCACTTGTTCTCACCCACATCACCATAGTGGCTGTAACCGTTTATTTGCATCGATGTCAGGCCCACCGGGCACTGACCTTGCACCCCGCTGTGAGTCATTTCTTTCGATTCTGGCTCTGGTTGACCACCGGCATGGTGACCCGCGAATGGGTATCGGTGCATCGCAAGCATCATGCGTTCTGCGAGACCGAGCAGGATCCCCACAGCCCCCAGGTCAAGGGTCTCAGCAAAGTGCTGTGGCAGGGCGCGGAGTTGTACAAGGAAGAGGCGGCTGATCCGCAGACACTGCGTCAGTTCGGTGCCGGTACGCCGGATGACTGGCTGGAGCGCAATGTATACCGGCGTTTCTCATTTGCCGGTATTGTTCTGATGCTGCTGATCGACGTGTTCCTGTTTGGCGTGGCCGGTCTTACCATCTGGGCGGTTCAGTTGATCTGGATTCCGTTCTGGGCCGCTGGTGTGGTCAACGGCGTGGGCCATTTCTATGGCTATCGCAACTACGAGTGTGCCGATGCGGCGACCAACATTGTTCCCTGGGGCATCCTGATCGGCGGTGAAGAACTGCACAACAACCACCATGCCTTCCCCGCTTCCGCGCGCCTGTCCAGTCGCTGGTGGGAATTCGATATCGGCTGGTTTTACATCCGGCTGATGTCCATGTTGGGCTTAGCCCAGGTGCGTCAGGTGTCCAGCTTTCCGCGCATCGATCGCGAAAAACAGTGGGTGGATCTGGATACCCTCAGAGCCGTGCTGTTCCATCGGCTGCATGTCATGGCCCGGTACGCGCGTCTGGTCACCATGCCGGTTCTGCGCCAGGAGCTGGAACGAGCCGACGAGTCCTGCCGGAGCGTGCTGAAGCGTGCCCGCGCTGCGTTGGTTCGTGAGCCCAGCCTGGTGGGGGACAAGGATCGTGCACGTCTGCAGTCGGCGCTCAGCGCCAGTGAGGCATTGAGTGTCGTGTATGACTTTCGGCAGCGTTTGCAGGCGGTTTGGAACCGGACCGCGTCCGAAAAGGAGCAGATGCTCGCTGCGCTGCAGGAATGGTGCAGCCAGGCCGAGGCCAGCGGGATCAAGGCGCTGCAGGATTTTGCCCGCAGCCTCAGAGGTTACTCCTTAAAGCAGACGGCTTAGACAGTCGACCTGAGGTGTGTCGCGACCCGCTCACAATAGCGCACAGTCAAACGAAAAAACCCGCCGGATGGCGGGTTTTTTTGGCAGCGTAAATCGGTCGCTACTTGATCTTCGCTTCCTTGTACATCACGTGTTTGCGCACCACCGGATCGAACTTCTTCATTTCCAGCTTGCCGGGCATGGTCCGCTTATTCTTGGTGGTGGTGTAGTAGTGGCCTGTCTTGGCCGAGGAAACCAGTTTGATTTTATCGCGCATGACGGATATCCCTAGAATTTCTCGCCGCGAGCCCGAAGGTCGGTCAGGATCGCGTCGATGCCTTTCTTGTCGATGATCCGCATGCCCTTGCAGGACACGCGAAGTTTCACATAGCGCTTTTCGCTCTCAACCCAGAAGCGGTGGGTGTGCAGGTTGGGCAAAAATCGACGCTTGTTCTTATTATTAGCGTGCGAGACATTATTGCCTGCGACGGGCCGCTTGCCCGTGATCTGACAGACTTTCGACATGATTGAACTCCCAACCTCAAGCGCGACGCATGCGCCGACCATCGTGAAAGGCGCGAAGTTATACCAGAGCCCGGCACCCGTCGCAAGGCATTCACAACAGGCCGCGCTCGGCGAATGAGACGCTGTCCCCGTCCCCAATCACGATGTGGTCAAGAATTCGTACATCCACCAGCCCCAACGCGTCCTGCAACCGGGCGGTGATCTGGCGATCGGCCTGGCTGGGTTCGGCCACGCCGGAGGGATGATTGTGCGCCAGAATCACCGCGGCGGCATTGTGGTGGAGGCAGCGCACGACCACCTGACGCGGGTGAACGCTGGCGCCGGCTATGCTGCCATGGAACAACTCTTCGAAGGCAAGCACCCGGTGACGGTTGTCCAGGAACAGACAGCCAAACACCTCGTGACGCCGGTGACGCAGACACGCCGTCAGGTAGTGGCGGGTATCGTCCACATTGGTCAGCGCGTCACCCCGGGCGAGGGTCTCCGCCAGGTAGCGTCGACCCAATTCCAGGGCCGCCTGCAGGCGTGCATATTTGGCCGGCCCCAGGCCGGGTTGCGCACAGACTTCGGGCGCCGGACGGTCGAGGATTCCCCGCAGCCCGTCATGGGACTGAAGCAGCTGCCGGGCCAGGGCCACGGCCGAGAGACCGCGCATTCCGGTGCCCAGGAACAGGGCCAGAAGTTCCGCATCCGACAGCGTCATCGCACCCTGTTTGAGTAGTTTTTCACGGGGTCGTTCTGAGCACGGCCAGTCCTTGATTGCCATCTTGACCTCCTTGTCGCGGACAGCACAGATGCCGCGCAGCCGAGCAAGTTTCATGCACGCGGGTCCATACAGTACACTCAGCCTCCACTGCAATCCGCTGGAGGCATCGTGCTCAAGGACAGGCGCATTCTGCTTGGTATCACCGGCGGCGTCGCCGCCTATAAGGGGGCTGATCTGAGTAGGCGCCTGGTGGAGGCGGGTGCGGAGGTTCAGGTGGTCATGACCCGGGCGGCGTGCGCGTTCATCTCCCCCATGACCTTGCAGGCCGTGTCCGGGCGAGCAGTGCGCTCCGAGCTGATGGACCCGGAGGCAGAGGCCGGCATGGGACACATCGAGTTGGCACGCTGGCCCGACGCGATTCTGGTGGCCCCCGCCAGCGCTCATTTTCTGGCGCGGGTATCCCATGGCCTGGCCGATGACCTGCTGACCACCCTGTGTCTCGCCACCGACATGCCGATGTTTCTGGCGCCGGCCATGAATCGGCTGATGTGGGCCAATCCCGCCACCCAAAGTAACGTAAGCCGACTGCGGGAACGGGGGGTGCACATACTGGGTCCTGGGGTCGGGGCCCAGGCCTGCGGCGAAACCGGCGCCGGCCGCATGCTGGAACCCTTGGAATTGCTGCAGGGCCTGGCCAGCAGGCTGGCCGGCGACGACCTGCTAAAGGGAAGCCGTGTGTTGGTCACCGCTGGGCCGACTCGCGAACCGTTGGACCCGGTCCGCTTTATGACCAACCGAAGCTCCGGCAAGATGGGCTTCGCCGTCGCTCAAGCGGCGGCTGCCATGGGCGCGCAGGTGACCCTGGTGTCGGGCCCCGTGGCGCTGGATACGCCCTCCGGTGTCGAGCGCATCGACGTGGAGACGGCGGCTGAAATGCGGGCGGCGGTTGTGCCGCGGGCCGGGGACGCGCACATTTTCATCGCCACCGCGGCGGTGTCGGACTACAGGCCCCTGGCTGCGGAGGGCCGCAAGATCAAGAAATCCGCCGACCGGCTCCAGCTCGAACTGGTGCGCAATCCGGACATACTGGCCGAGGTTGCAGCCCTGCCCTCAGGACCGTTCTGCGTCGGTTTTGCTGCGGAGACCCATGATCTTGAGTCGTATGCCCGGGGCAAGCTCACCGCCAAGGGCCTGGACATGATCGCGGCCAATACGGTGGGGAACGGTTTGGCGTTCGATCACGACCAGAACGCCTTGCATCTGTTCTGGCCGGGCGGGGACGAGATGCTGCCGACCGCTGCCAAGACGGAACTTGCGATGGTTTTGATGCGGCGGGTGGCGGAGCGATTCCATGCACAGAATTGAAGTCAAGATCCTGGATTCCCGGGTGGGGAAGGAGATTCCGCTGCCGGAGTATGCCACCCAAGGCTCCGCCGGCATGGATCTCAGGGCCTGTATCCAGGCGCCTCTGACCTTGGCGCCGGGCGACACCGAGCTGATTCCCACCGGCCTTTCCATACACATCCGTGATCCCGGCCTGGCCGCCATGATCCTGCCCCGCTCCGGCCTGGGCCACAAGCACGGTATTGTTCTGGGCAATCTCGTGGGGCTGATCGACTCCGACTACCAGGGACAGTTGTTCGTATCCTGCTGGAACCGCGGGTCTGAAACATTTTCCATTGCAGTCGGCGAGCGTATTGCCCAGCTCATTATCGTCCCTGTGGTGCAAGCTGAGTTCGCCCTGGTAGACGCGTTCGCCCCCAGCGATCGCGGTGAGGGTGGATTCGGGCACAGTGGGCGCCATTGACCTGCCACGCGCTACCCGGCAATTGATTACATTGTTCCCGACCGTCACTGGGCCGCGACAGGAGATTTGGTTTCCATGCCCTTGAGTTCCCAGGCAGCCATGAACGTGGCTCACGTATTGGGTGAGGCCTTGCCTTACATTCAGCGTTTCACCGGCCGTACCGTAGTGATCAAGTACGGTGGCAACGCCATGAAAAACGAGGATCTCAAGAACAGCTTTGCCCGGGACATCGTGCTGATGAAGCTGGTGGGCATCCACCCGGTTATCGTCCACGGTGGGGGGCCGCAAATTGGACGCCTGCTGGAACGCATCGGAAAGGAAAGTCACTTTGTCGACGGTATGCGGGTGACGGATGCCGAGACCATGGACGTGGTCGAGATGGTGTTGGGCGGCCTGGTCAACAAGGAGATCGTCAACAACATCAACGGCCACGGCGGATGCGCCGTGGGTTTGACCGGCAAGGACGGCGACCTGATCCGGGCCCGGCAAATGAAAATCACCCGTGGCGATCCGGGTTTGGAGGCTTCGGAGATCATCGATTTAGGCCATGTGGGCGAGGTGCAGAGCATCGACAGCAGCGTGGTCGACCTGCTGACCCAGGGCAACTTTATTCCTGTGATCGCACCCATCGGTGTCGGTCACGACGGCCGTTCCTACAACATCAACGCCGATCTGGTGGCGGGCAAAATGGCAGAAGTTCTCCAGGCCGAAAAGCTCATGTTGCTCACCAACACCACCGGTGTGCTGGACGGCGAAGGTAAACTCTTGACCGGTCTGAGCACCCGGGTGGTGGATGAGCTGATCGCCGAGGGCACCATCCACGGCGGTATGCTGCCCAAAGTGCGCTGCGCCTTGGATGCGGTGAAGGCGGGTGTCAATGCTGCGCACATCATCGACGGGCGAGAGCCGCATGCGGTGCTGGTGGAGTTGTTCACCGACGAGGGCATCGGCACCTTGATCCGGCGTTGAAGCCGGGATTGCTAGGGAGACACCTGGGCTCCCGGGGATGTGCGCGTTCGTTCGAGTACCATCGGTGCCGGTTCCGGGTACAACTCGTTCAGCGGCCGGGAACGGCCGTCGTTCATCACCACCCGGGCATGGACCCGACGCATGCCCTGTGCGGATCGTGCGCCACAGGAATGGGCGATCATGCCCACCTCCTTCATCATGCCCGCATGGTACTGGGCGACCCGGGTGGCTTTGTCCTCTGGAACCAGCCCGCGCTGCAGGCGTTCGTCATGGGTGGTGATGCCGGTGGGGCACGTGTTTTTATTGCACTGCAGCGCCTGGATGCAGCCCAGCGCAAACATAAAGCCGCGGGCGCTCACCACGAAATCGGCACCCACGCAAATCGCTGCGGCCACCTCGGACGGGGTCACCAGCTTGCCCGACGCCACTATCCTGATCCGATCCCTGAGGCCGTACTCGACAACCTTGTCCACCAGCATCGGCAAGGCTTCCCGCAGCGGTAGCCCCACCGAGTCGATCAGCGGCATCGGCGCCGCGCCGGTGCCGCCCTCGGCGCCGTCCACGGTAATGAAATCGGGGGCCGACTCGACGCCGCGCCGGTGAATCTCGGCGAACAATTCATCCAGCCAGCCCGCGGCGCCCAGTACGGTCTTGAATCCCACCGGCTTGCCCGAGACGCGGCGCAGGCGCTCCAGCATGTCCAAAAGCTGTGCGTTGTTGTTTATGTCGATGTGCCGGTTAGGACTGATCGCGTCCTGGCCCACCCGCAGCCCGCGAATGCGTGCGATTTTCTCATCGACTTTTGCGCCGGGCAGCATGCCGCCCTTGCCGGGTTTTGCCCCTTGGCTGAGCTTGAGCTCGATCATTCGAACCTGTTCGTGTGCCGCTATCGAACGCAGCTTGTCCTCGTCCAGGTTGCCATCCAGGTCCCGCACCCCGTTCTTGGCCGTGCCGATCTGAAAAACGATGTCGCAGCCCCCGTCCAGGTGGTACGGCGACAGACCGCCCTCGCCGGTGTTGAGCCAGCAGCCCGCCATACGTGCGCCGTTGGACAGTGCTCTGATTGCAGGCTTGGAGATGGCACCGAAGCTCATGCCGGAGATGTTGAAGACCGAATCGGTTACATAGGGCTTGCTGGCGTAGGGCCCAATGGTCACCTGGCGGGGTGGCGCGGCGTCTTCGCCCAGCGTGGGATACGGGCAGCTCACGAACATCACCGTGCCCGGTGGCTTGAGGTCGCGGGTCGAGCCAAATGCGACGGTGTTGTCCAGGCCCTTGGCGGACCGATAGCACCAAGCCCGTTGCGCCCGGTTGAAAGGCATTTCCTCCCGGTCCATGGCGAAAAAATACTGGCGAAAGAACTCACCGAGGTGCTCGAACATGTAGCGAAACCGCCCGATCACCGGATAGTTGCGGCGGATCGCGTGCTTGGTCTGAGTGATGTCGATCAGGTAGGTGATCAGAGCCGTGATCAGAGCAAGCCCCAGCAGCACTGTGACCAGCACCGCGATCGCGGCCAGGAAATAGAAGACGAACTCGCGAATACCTTCAGGAATCATGTCCACCAGAACCCTCTCCGCAGTGCTGCCCAGGAGAGAGTGCCCGCCGCCGCGCCGGCGGGCAAGTGGGCCGGTGTCGGGCCGGAGTCAGCGGCCCCAGAGGCGGGTGCGGATCAGATGGTCAATCGACAGCTTGCCCGGGCCGCGGAAAACCGGAATCAGCAGCAGCGCGCCCCACCAGAGGTGGTCGAGCTGTCCATAGATGTTCAAGCTCGGGTATGAAATCACCGCGATGATATTGAACACGAACAGCACCAACGCGGCCATTCGTCCAGCCAAGCCGAGGGCCAGCAGCGCCGGCATGATGAGTTCCACCCCGGTGCCCAGAAACGCGGCGATCTCCGGAGACAGCAACGGCACCTTGTACTCGTACTGAAACAGCATGACAGTGCTTTCCCAGCTCTGAATTTTGGTCAGGCCGGATTTCCAGAATATCCACGCCAGCCCCAGGCGAATGGACAGATCAAACAACGGATGAAGGCGGCTGCCCAGACCGTCCAGTCGCCCGTACACCGAGCGCATAAGGTCGCTGATGCTGCTCACCAGACCCGTGTTCCGGGCCGTGGTTTGCGTCATGTCTTCCGATGTGGTGTTCACGTTTGGATCTCCGTCAGCGTCCCCTGATGGACATGTTTGTGTAGCACGGTGTGGAAATCGAAATCCGGCTGTGCCGCGACGGCCCGCACCAGAGACGCCCCGAGTGGCTGGCCGTCCGCCAGGGCCTGCAGCCACACGAATGTCCCCTGGTCGAGTTCCTGTAGCAGCACCTGCTTGCCCTGTCGCAGAATCAGCAGGCGGCTTGGCTCCTGGTCGAGACTGACCTCTGGATCGCCGCTGTAGTCCTGTTGGTTTACCTGCCAGATACGCAGCACCGGGTAGGCGGAATCAACCAGGCGGGCGGAGGGCGCCAGCATGAAGCGAATCGACTCATAGGCTTCCACCGGTACCGCCGCCAGTGTGCTCAGATCCAGTGGGCCGCCCTCGGCGGCGTGATAGCTTTCGTGCCAGGCCCATTCCAGTCGGGCCACATCCGGCAGATAGCTCAGTGTCTGAGTGAAGCTCTGCTGATCCAGGAACAACGCGAACGCCTCTCCGAAATCGTGCAGATTGCCACTGCGAGACGGGTGCTGGCCGACATAGGCCCGCGCTGTCTGGCGAAAAAAGTCGACCCCGACCAAGCGTTGAACCACCGGGTAAACCGCTGCCAGCGCATCGCACAAACTGGTGAACAGGTTGTTGCGGTAGATTTGCATCCGGCCTGCCGGCGTCAGGCCGTCAGCCATGATCCAGTCCGCGGCCCTCGATCTGTCCCCATCCATGAGATGGTTCAGAAAACCGTCTTGAACCTCACGCAGCGATGGCATCGGCCCGCTCCATAAAGCGTTGCGCTTTGTCCGCCTCGTTCAGCAGTAGATCCAGGGTCGGGATGTTGCTGTCCCACTCGATCAGGGTGGGGATGTTGGAAAAACGCGCCAGCGCATGTTTGAACAGCGCCCAAACCGGCTCCGCGACTGGGCCACCGTGGTCGTCGATCAGAATGGTCCGGTCGCCGCATCGGTTCGCCGCGTGGCCTGCCAGATGAATCTCCCCGACCCGGTCAGCGGGAATCGATGCAAGGTAGTTCAAAGCGTCGTAGCCGTGATTCACGGCGCTGACATATACATTATTAATGTCCAGCAGCAGGCCACAGTCGCTGAGTTCGGCGACGGCAACCAGGAATTCCCATTCGTCGATGGTCGAGTGCCGGTAGCGCAGGTAGCTCGAGGGGTTCTCCACCAGAATGCGCCGGCCCAATCGGTCCTGTACCTGGCGTACGCGCCCGGCGAAGTGCGCCAGGGCCTCTTCCGTATAGGGCAGTGGCAGCAGGTCGTTACTGTGGATCCCGCCCGCCGAACTCCAACTCAGATGTTCCGAGAGCAGTCCGGGTTGATACCGTCTGACCAGATCATCGAGCCGGTGGAGGTGCCTCGGGTCCAGCTCATCCACCGAACCCAACGAGAGGCCAACCCCGTGCAGACTCAGCGGGTACTCGGCGCGCAGTGCTTCCAGGTACTGGTGAGGCGCGCCGCCCTGGCCGAAGAAATTTTCACTGTGGGCCTCGAGCCAGCCGGTGTTCGGTCGCCGCTCCAGAAGCGCTTCATAATGCGGTCCCCGCAGACCGATCCCGGCGCGTGCCGGGATCGGGTCTATGAGGCCGTTTTGGCCAACGGTCGGCATGGCTCAGGCCTTTGAATCCAGGCTGCCGCCGACGATCTTTTCACAGCTCCCCTTGGGCAGGTACACCCAGGCGTCACCTTGTCCATCGGCGGTGGACGTGCCGGCGCAGGAGCTGTTGGCCGTCTGGCAGTCGTTTTTACCGGCCTTGACCACGCCGTAGCACTTTTCCATGTCGGCTGCGACGGCTTGAGCGCCGAAGGCACCGGCGCCAGCGATCAGCAGACTGGAGATGGCGCTGGCCAGAACGGGTGATTTGATACTCATTGAATGGTGTCCTTTTATTCATCAAAAACGGATTTCGACGGGTCGGCAGACGCCGGTTTAAGCGCTTGGTGTCACGCTGCCGCCGACGATCTTTTCGCAGCTTCCCTTGGGCAGAAACACCCAGGCGTCGGCCTGGCTATCGGCGGTGGAGGTGCCGGCGCAGGAGCTGGTTGCGGTCTGGCAGTCATTCTTACCGGCCTTGACCACGCCGTAGCATTTTTCCATGTCGGCGGCTACGGATTGGCTACCGATTGCGCCGGCGCCGGCGATCAAAAGGCTGGAGATGGCGGCGGCCAGAACGGGGGTCTTGTTGCTCATCTGTGGTTTCCTCGTGTTTGCGGCTGTTCATCAGTCAAGTACGAATCAAGGGTCTGGTTTGGACGCGCAGCGGGCTGCGTTGTCGGAATATGCCTTCTCAAACGCCGTGCCAAAACCTAGATTATTGTTTTTTATGCAAATATTTCTGATCAGGATGCGCTTCCACGCTACGGACCGTTACAATCGACCCTGTCACTTGAACAAACCGTTACACCGACCCGGGTTTTGAGCTGCCCGCGGTCGACGCCCGTCTGAGCCTTGGATACACTCGGGCCCGGCGGTGGGTTTGGGGTCTTTCGGGGAGCGCGGCCATGCGGCGAGTGGTGTTCAATCAAAAAGGCGGTGTCGGCAAGTCCACCATCGCCTGCAATCTGGCGGCGATCAGCGCGCAGCGGGGCAACAGAACGCTGGTGGTGGATCTGGACCCTCAGGCCAACAGCACACGCTATCTGATGGGCTCCGTCGACGGCGCGCCAAACGACACCCT
>Ga0316196_10000141_pt1 | contig 23577 bp, 23 predicted proteins | sample Eddsed2cm_MG_FD_204938 | JGI IMG/M metagenome (GOLD analysis project Ga0316196, IMG submission 204938) | Coastal sediment microbial communities from Maine, United States - Eddy sediment 2 cm | ecosystem: Environmental > Aquatic > Marine > Coastal > Sediment | place: USA: Maine | collected... | reverse complement strand
TTTAAATGGTAGCTGGATCGACCCTGCGCTTTTTTTTCCCGCGCCGGACTAATCACACAGAACTAAAATGTCAGACGCACACCCACGTGGAGATTGTTGTTATCGAGTTTATGATCGCCATTATCCACTTCAACTTCGTAGTGACGAATACCAACAAAAGCAACCGTTTGCGGCATCGCTTCGATTTGAAATCCCAGGGTTAAATCGGTAATTTCTTCTGAATCAGCGAAGCTGGTAATCTCGGGCGCGTAAAAACCACGTCCATACACTGCCATAGGCATGGTGCCCGGGATGGTGTAGCGAAGTTCACCACCGACCGCAAACGCCACCACATCATCGTCATCGGAATTGTCGAGTTGACCCAGATAAGCTTTTACCCCTACCCCGAAGGTTAACGGCGTTTCTTGTGACGCCTGGCGCATCTGGATAATACTGGCATCGGCGATGAAATCGCTGTCGTTATTGTAGAACAATCCAAATGCCAGATCAGAACCACCCCATCCAATCAAACTGGAATCCGAGCGAAAGGTGAACTGCGCGGTTTCCTTGCTTAACGCGACTTCAAAATCATTGGCCCTCGCGTGGGTAACCGAGGCGAGGCTTATGAGGCATAAACAGGCAATAAATAAAGGTTTCATGAATAGCTCGTAGGGAATTTTGCGCAATAATAGCACAGCCTTAAACGCCGCAAAGCATCCAAATTACATTTGTTTGAATTGGCCTTTTGAGAGCAGGGGTTTTACTGTTCCTGGCGGTGAAACAAGGGCGTAATGGGAGCGCTCGCGGTGACCACCGGCGTTTCCAGCCAGCGGAATATTGGCGCCCATTGTTCCCGGTCTACTTTGCTGCTTGAACCTGGAATTTCCTGCACGCCAATACCCTGCTCAATCGCCTTTGCATATAGCTGGGTATCGCGCAGGCTTGAAATAAAGGGAATATTGAGGCTGAACAGAAACCGCTCGAGTGCATGGTACATGTGCGTATTCTTGCGCACCCGGTTGGCGATTACAGCAAGGCGGATCATACGCTTGCGCGCACCACCGGTAGTCAATAACTCCTTGATGAAATGCGCCGTGGCATGGATATCGATCGGTGACGGCAGCACCGGAATCAGGACCGAATCATTTTGCTGGAACAGAGCTGCCAGTTCGGTGATATCAGTTCCCGCCGGAGAATCGATTATGGCGACATCCGTTTCCGGCGGAACCCGTAATTGCCAGGATTTTGTCAATCGATGATCAGAGTTTTTTGAGGCATCAACGCCGGTAATCTCCCCGACCTCGTCATCACGCCGGCTTATCCAGGCCAGAGATGAACCCTGGGTATCGTGATCAAACAGGCGGACGTTTTTGCCCTGGCGCGCGTAATGCGAGGCAATGTTGGTGGTAATCGTTGATTTACCACATCCACCCTTGGGGTTTGTGACTATGATTCGTTGAAGGCCCATAACATTAAATTCTAGGTCGGAATTATCCAACTTTCAGCAGTATCGGCATATTTTTGCGCTATTTTTTTAACCAGCCCTCACTATTTGTGCTTTTTTGCGCCCTGTTTCCCCGAAAACGGGTTTTTGCCGGACTTTAACTCGATGCGTAAAGGCGTTCCCTTCAGCTTGAGCTTGCCGATAAAAAAGTTGGTCAGATAACGCCTGTATACCTCGGGCAGGTGCTGGGTCTGGTTACCGTGAATGACAACAACGGGTGGATTACGCCCCCCCTGGTGCGCATAGCGCAATTTGACACGACGTCCATGGTGCAGCGGCGGGTTGTGTTTAAACACGGCCTCTTCGAGCAAATCGGTAAGATAACGCGTGTTCAGGTCTTTGAATGCCGATGCATAGGCCTGATCGACCGAGGTCATCAAATCACCAACACCGGTACCATGGCGGGCAGAAATAAAGTGCTGTGCAGCGAAGGACACAAAGCCCAGGCGACGCTCCATCACGCTGCGATTTTCATCGCGCTGATCGAGATCGAGACCATCACATTTGTTGATCGCGATGACCAGCGCGCGCCCACTTTCAACCACATAACCCAGCAAGGTCATATCCTGATCGGTCAGTCCATCCCGTGCATCAATAACCACGATAACCACGTTCGATTTCTCAATAGCTTCGAGCGCCTTAATGACACTGAATTTCTCGATCGTCTCCTGCACCTTGCCACGCCGGCGAACACCGGCGGTATCGATCAGCGTATAAGGTTTGCCACGGCGCTCGAATGGCACCGATATGGTATCGCGCGTGGTGCCGGGTTGATCGAAGGCCACTACCCGATCTTCCCCGGTCAGCCTGTTTATCAAGGTCGACTTACCGACATTGGGGCGACCGATCACGGCAACTATGGGCCCGGAAGCATTTGCTTCAGCCGCTTCCTGCTGCTCGGGATAGGCTGCCAATATCTCGTCCAGCAGCAGACCCGTACCCTTGCGATGAGCCGCAGCAATCAGGCGCACATGCTCAAAACCGAGCGCAAAGAATTCGGCCTGCGCGTGATCCGGGTTAAAACCATCGACCTTGTTAACCACTACCTGACAGGATTTTCCTGATTTACGCACCAGGTCGGCAATCAAACGGTCACCACTGGTGAGACCATCCTGGGCATCGACCAGAAACAAAATCTCATCCGCCTCTTCCATGGCATTGCGCGTTTGCTGTGCCATGAGCTCATCCAGGTCCTGCTTTTCGCCGCTGAGCCCACCCGTATCGACAATAATAAAGGTTTTGCCATTGCGCTCGCCGATGCCATATTGACGATCGCGGGTCAGACCTGGCTCATTCGCGACTATGGCATCGCGAGTGCGCGTAAACACATTGAACAACGTCGATTTGCCAACGTTGGGGCGCCCGATCAAGGCAATGACCGGGATCATGGCAGATACGATACGGAAGTAAGAATACCTGACCTGTCGAGCGTAATCACCGAATCTCCCCAGATCAGCGGCTGCACAAAGTTACGCTCGCTGGAGGTACGAATTCGGCCCAGTAACTTGCCGTCGGATTTACCGAACCAGTGCAGGTACCCTTCAAAGTCGGCAACCACCAGCTTATCGCCGATAATCGCCGGAGCGGTAATTCTGCGGGCATGCAGTACATCCTGTTTCCAGAATGCTGAACCCGTGCGTCGGTCGATAGACCACAGGTCACTATTATCGGAACTCAGATACAGCGCGTTATCATCGATTGCGATGGCCTGAAAGCTGGAAAACTTGCGCGACCAGAGAATATCGCCACTCAACGCCTGCACTGCAGCCAGGTGGCCCTGAAAGGATACGACATAGATCACCCCATCGCGCAATACGAAGTTCGCATCAAGATCGACCAGCCGCTCTACTTCGGTGCGTCCGGAAGGCACGCTGATGGTGGTCTCCCACAGGGTCTTGCCGCTATTACGATTGTAGGCAATCAATTTACCGTCATCAAAGCCAGCAATTACCGCATCTCCAGCGATCACGGGATTACTGTTACCGGTAAGCGATAATGCTGGAACGCGACTGCTAATCTGCCATTGCAGGGAGCCATCGGCGGCAGAAATACTGCGCAGACGCCCGTCAACACTGCGCACGAATACCTGGGCACCGTCGGTAGTCGGTTTCGCCCTTATCTCGCTACCAAGGCGGATCTTCCAGCGGGGTTCGAGCTTTGCGTTATCGACCTCGCGGAACGCGGCAACCTCACCGTCACGTGACGTCAAAATCAGCATCTGGGCATTCCCGCCAGGACCAATAATCGGCACAAAACCACTCGCGTAACGCCACAGCCTGCGCCCGTTTTTGAGATCAATACCTCTCACCAACCCGCTGGTATCGATACTGTACAACCGATCACCGGAAATCATCGGCCGCAAGCGATTGGCAGCACGGTTGGCTGAAGCCCGTATATCAACCTTCCAGTTAACAGCGAGGGGAATAGCATTTTCGATACTGGTCAATAATGCAGGTGGCTCAGTGTTATCCGTGTTGCCACCACAGGCTGCGAGCAAACCCAGCAGAACTAGTATCGATAACTTACGCACTGTCGTTAGCTACGACTGCCAAGGTCATTCAGTTTCTGACGCAGGAATTCGAGGTTTGCCGGTTGTGGCTCGGCGCTCTGAGCCTTGCGATAGGCAGCTATCGCCTCGGTTGTCTTGCCTTGCGACGCCAGCGCATCACCGCGCAACTCATCCACCAGTGCGGAAAACTGCGCCGGGAAGTCGGCCGCCAGGGTGACGATTGCCTGATCATACTGCTCTGTTTGTATCTGCACGGCGGCCAGTCGAGTGCGCGCGAGATACGCGAGGGGTTCCTGTGCGGCGCTACCGATGACCTGTTGCAGGGCGGTCTCGGCCGCATTGAAATCGCCATTATCGACATGCATGCGCGCGAGCGCCAAATGAGCCAGCATGGCATATTCAGTCGAGCCGTAATCTGCCAGCAGAATATCCGCCTGCTGCTGCAGGTCATCGTCAGCACCTGCGTCCAGTGCTTCCAGCATTTGCGTGTAATGACCCGAGGCCTCGGCAGCGGTGGTTTCCTGCACGTGGATCCAGTAGTTATAACCGCCGATGCCACCGATACCAATGACAATACCCAGCACAATCGACAGTCCGTTTTCCTTCAGCCAGGCTTTTAGTTTTTCGACCTGTTCTTCTTCGGTTTCCATTTACACTCTCTCGTTAATCAATTCAGTAGCGACATCAGCCGCGACACTATTTCGGTCTGCGCAATCTCTACCTGATCGCGTTGCTCGCGCAGGTATTTTACCGCCACGGTACCGGCGGCCAATTCCGACTCACCCAGGATTATCGCAATCCTGGCACCGGATTTGTCGGCCTTGCGCATCTGGCTCTTGAAACTCCCCGCACCGGCATGCACCACCAGATTCAGGCGCGGCATTGCATCACGCATAGACTCCGCAAGTTGCTGTGCGCGCGCAACGCTATTCTCACCCCGCATCAGCAGGTAAACATCGCAGTCCGCTGGCGGCGGTGCAAGTTGCTGGTCGATCAACATCGATACCAGACGCTCGCAGCCCATCGAGAAACCAGCCGCAAAATTGGCTTTGCCGCCAAGTTGCTCGACAAGACCATCGTAACGTCCACCGCCACATACGGTTCCCTGGGCACCCAGAGACTCGGTAACCCACTCGAACACCGTATGACAGTAGTAATCCAGCCCTCTCACCAGACGTTGATTGACCACGTATTCGACACCCGTCTGGTCGAGAATATCCGTCAATTCATTGAAATGTTCTGAGGAATGCTCATCGAGGCTGTCACGTAGCGCAGGCGCGGCCTCAATCAATCCCTGCATATCGGGATTCTTGCTGTCCAGGATTCGCAGCGGATTCGATTCCAGGCGACGTTGGCTGTCTTCGTCGAGCGCCGCGTGGTGATCGCGGAAATATTCAACCAGCACCTGGCGAAAACGTTGCCGGCATTCGCTACTCCCGAGGCTATTAACCTGCAGTTCGATATGCTGCAGGCCGAGGCGTTTCCAGAAACGCGCAGCCAGCAGGATCAACTCGGCTTCAATGTCGGCACCCGACATTCCGAATGTCTCCGCGCCAAACTGATGAAACTGTCGGTAGCGCCCTTTTTGCGGACGCTCATGGCGGAACATCGGGCCGTAATACCACAGCCGCTGCTGTTGATCGTGCAACAGCCCTGCCTGCAAACCGGCACGGACAACACTTGCGGTGTTTTCCGGACGCAGGCTCAGGCTGTCGCCGTTACGATCGTCAAAACTATACATTTCCTTTTCAACGATATCGGTAACTTCACCGATGGAGCGCGCGAACAGAGCCGATTTCTCAATAATCGGCGTGCGGATCTGACGATAGCCATAGGACTCTACCAGCGCACGATACTCATCTTCCAGATGGTTCCATACGGGCATGTCAGCCGGCAGAATGTCGTGCATTCCGCGAATAACCTGAAGTTGATCTCCCACCGACTACTCCGCTCTAGCCACCGACTTTGAGACGCGCTGTATTGTCGTCGCGAATCCGCGCAGCAAATCCCACTTCCTCTCCATTGAACAGGATTTCGACACCGCGTCCATTGCCGAGAAAAACGGTAAACGGCGCCTGCCCGGATAATTCCAGCGAACTGTTCGCACGCAGCAAATCATAAACCAGCTGATAGTTATTCGAATCCTTTACGTCTGCCCAGGTATCGGCGTTAACAATAATCTGCATCTTGTCGGTACCTGTTGGTGCGGACTGCACGGGTTGCTCACGCGTACCGGCAACCGGTTGCAAGGCTGCCGGCTCCGCTTCAACCACGGCAGAAGCATTCGACTCTAACGACGCTGCGCCTTCATCGACTGCTGGCTCAACAGCTTCGGTCATAGCCGCCTGGCCAGTCTCGGCCGATTCCGCTGGCGCCGTATCCATAACAACCGGATCAGCCTCGGTGCTGCTGTCAACATCAACTAGCGCGGCTTCATCCGTGGCTTCATCGGTTACTGCCGCCGGATCGGATTCGCTGGCTTCGCCTGTCGTCTCAGCGGCAATAGCGGTCTCTGAACCGGCCTGAATATCGCTGTCAACAACGGGGTCAGTGACAGCGCTTTCGTCGCTGCGGGATGATTGCACATCCAGCGAAACCGGAGCGTCCTGGTTTTGTTGCTTGTTCCACCACCAGGCTGCCAACAGCACCGCAAGCACCACAATAACGAAATAGGTTGTCCACTTGATGCGGCTATCAGCAGGCGACAGCTCAGGTGCCATGTTACTGGTCGAGTTAATCGGAGGATCTTCATCCGAATAGAAGTCGATGTACTGCTCGATCATCTCATCTTCACTCAAGGACACGATGCGGGCATAGGCTCGCAGGTAGCCCTTGACGAAAATGGGTGCGGTGATTTCGTCGAAATTATTGTCTTCAAGTGCCTCGAGAATACTCGGGCTTAAATGCATGCGGTTAGCCACATCTTCAAGTGACAGGCCTTTCTTGATGCGTGCCGCCTGCAATCGCTCGCCCGGACCGGTTGCACCCGACCGCGTCGGCATATTATTTCCCTTGTCTTCAGTTTCGCTCACGTTATTCAAACCCCTTCCAGAGTTGGTACTCCCTGGAATCCGGGTAGTCGGTACCAAGACGTTTTACTAATTCACTCACATCGGTGTTGGGATCAATGCTCAAAGAGGTGCGAATCGATAACCACAGGCTTCTCGGACTGGGCTGGGCGACCAGATGAAAGCGATCCAGATAAAGTTGCGTATCTTGATAATCCTCTTCATCAAAGAGCAGGCCCGCCATTGTCAGCAAGGCAGGACCGAAATCGCTTCTCTCGGTTAGCGCCTTATTCAGATATTTTCGCGCCGGTTCTATCTGCCGTACTTTCAACAAACAGATCGCAGCATTCGTATAAGCGTACTCGGGAGTACTGTAGAGAGGATTATCGAGCGCTTGCAGAAAGTACTTTTCGGACTCGAGTTCGCGGCCATTGCGACACAGAAAAGTACCGTAATTATTGGCCGCCTGCGAATCTTTGGGATCGAGTTTGGTGGCTTCCTTGTAGTGGTACTCGGCGAGCTCCAGCTGATTCAGGCGTTCCTGCAAAATCGCGTAGGCATTATGTACCGAGGCCGACTTTGGATCCTGGCGTAATGCCTTGGTCAGTTTCTCGCTGGCAAGATCGAGCTTGTTCTGCTGCAAATAACCAATACCCAACTGAACGTTGACGGCACTGGCCTTCTCGTTCTGGGTTTGGCCCGGATCAACAGCAACACAGGCTTGCAGCAACCCGATAAACAACAGCAGGCCAAACAGCTTATCAATGCGCAACGGACAATCCTCCGACGTCTTTCAGGCTAAGCTGATATTTCTGACTGCGCCGACTGCGATCCTTAAAGGCGCCGACCAGTTGCCCGCAGGCGGCATCGATATCTTCGCCGCGCGCGCGCCGCGTTACCGTAATAATGCCCTTGCTCGCGGTATGATCGCGGAAGCGGTCAATGACTTCCTGCGACGAGCATTGGTAAAGCGCATGGGGATAGGGGTTGAACGGAATAAGATTCAGTTTACAGGGCAGGTCCGCGATCAGGGCAGCGAGTTCCCGGGCATGTTCGAGGCTATCATTGACCCCAGCCAGCATGACGTACTCAAACGTGATTTTGCGGCTTCGATGACCGTCGACATAGCTACGACAGGCGCGCAACAATTCACTGATCGGGTACTTGCGATTTATCGGCACTAACTGGTCACGCAGCGCATCGTTTGGCGCATGCAGCGAGACCGCAAGGGCAACATCGGTAACCTGCTGGAGTTTTTCCATCACCGGCACCACGCCCGCGGTGCTGATGGTCACACGGCGTTTACTCAGCGCATAACCGAAATCATCACACATGATATCGACCGCGGCTATCACCGGATCGAAGTTCATCAGCGGTTCGCCCATCCCCATGAACACCACGTTGGTCACGCCCTGGGCAAAACCTTCGGCTATCAGGCTGTGATGCGCGAAATGCAACTGGGCAATAATCTCGGCCGTCGTCAGGTTGCGATTGAAACCCTGCTTTGCCGTTGAACAGAAACTGCAATTGAGGGTGCAACCCAGCTGCGATGACACACAAAGGGTCATACGCGATTTTTCCGGAATCAGTACGCATTCGATGGCATTGTCATTGTCATCTACGCCCAGCAACCACTTGCGAGTGCCATCGGCGGCGTGTTGACGATCAAGAATCCGTGGTCTTTCGATACAGCAATTTGCATTCAAAAACTCGCGCAAACTTTTTGACAGGTCCGTCATCTGGGCAAAATCGATGACACCGCGCTGGTGCACCCACTGCATCAACTGGCGGGCATGAAACGGCTTTTCGTCGTTGGCGACGAAAAATGCCTCAAGCGCAGCACGATTGAAGTCGAGTAGATTAATTTTGGCAGCTTCGGACATCGGGTTATATTGGCACTCTATTATCTCGCCCATCTTTATCTGGGCACTCTGACTGGATACACGGGATGGGAATTATAGCTCGGCCATACAGGCTTGCCTGGCCGGGATTATCCACCACAACAAAGCCCGAATTTTACGCATAAACAGGGTCGAGTAGAAGTAATATACGCGCCAAATCAGTGTTTTGAGGGCATTTGCTCGGAAATCACCGTAAAACCGCTTGTTAGGCCGGGGCATGCAGATATAATTCGACTTCTCCCGCCCTTAACCCAACCGCTAATCAAGATGATTTTCACCGAAACCAGAGGTAACGACGACGCACGTCCGGCACAGGTCAGTTTTTCGACGGCCCTGCTCTCCCCGACAGCATCCTTTGGCGGCATCTACAGCCCTGAAAAAATGCCTGCGATTGACGAGGATTTTCTGCGGCGCCATCTTGACAGCTCCTACAAAGAACTTGCGCTGGCATTGCTCGAACACTTCGAAATCGATATAAACTCGGCGCTTTTGCAACAGGCACTCGAACGCTACGATCACTTCGACGACGCCTCTGATCCGGTGCCCGTTGTCAAACTCGACAATCGGCTGTTTGTCTCCGAGCTGTATCACGGACCGACCCGTGCCTTCAAGGATATGGCACTACAGCCGTTCGGCGTCATTTTATCGACCCTGGCACAACAACAACAGCAACAGTATCTTATCCTCACGGCGACCAGCGGAGACACCGGACCGGCGGCGCTCGAAACCTTCCGCAATCGCGCGAATATTCGCGTCGCCTGCCTTTACCCGCAGGGTGGCACTTCGGATGTACAGCGTCTGCAAATGGTGACAGAAGACGCCAGCAACCTGAAAGTGATCGGCATCCACGGTAATTTCGACGACGCCCAGACGGCTCTCAAATCGCTACTCTCATCGCCCAGTTTCAACCAGCGCCTGAAAGAGTTGAATATTGCCCTGTCGGCCGCCAATTCCGTAAACTTCGGACGAATCATCTTCCAGATGCTGTATCAGTTTCATTGTTATCTTTCACTGGTACGCCAGGGCGAGATCAAGCTTGGTGACAGCATCGTACTTCATATTCCGAGCGGTAATTTCGGCAATGCCCTGGGCGCTTTTTATGCTCTGCGCATGGGCCTGCCGATCGCCAAGATTGCCATTGCATCCAATTCAAACAACGTGCTTACCGAGTGGATCAATACCGGTAATTACGATCTCAGCAAACGCGAATTGATCGCGACGACCTCACCGGCGATGGATATCCTGAAATCGTCCAACGTCGAGCGCGTGTTGTTTGACCTGTTCGGCGCTGCGCGCACCCGCGAACTGATGCGACAGCTGGACACAGACGGGCACTACCAGCTCGATGCTGCGGAACAGGTGCAAATCAGTGATATTTTTGCCGCCGATGATTGTTCTGATGAAGAAGGCAGTGAATTCATTCGACAGGCTTTCAGCAAAAATTACCTGCTGGATCCACACACCGCCACCTGTTTTAAAACCTGCCAGGCGCCAGAATTTGCCGATAAGGTCAATCTCATTTATTCAACGGCAGAATGGACCAAGTTCGCATCGATCATGGACAAATCCATCAACGCCAATCAGCCTGAATCCGACGAGGACGCTCTGGCGTCCGTTGCCAGCAGCGCCGGGGTGGAAATCCCGAAGGCCATTGCGAAACTGTTTAAGCGGCCGATCGCCCACCCGCTGGTGGTGGACAAAGAGGACATCGAAAGCGAAATTCTGAAATTTCTCGAGGCCTCTAACCCGTCTGTCGAGGTTTCGCCTCAGTCCAGCTCATCGTAATCATCCCCGCCAGCCCCAACACCGCAAATCCGGCCACCAGCGGTATCACCGTCTGGTCATAGGCGTCGGCGACTACCACGCCAAAGACTACCGACATCAACGTCGATATCGAACCGATCAGCGCGGAACCGAGGCCTGCGATGTGTCCCAGTGGCTCCATCGCCAGCGCATTCAGATTGCCGAACAAGATCCCGAAACAAAAAAACAAGGGCAGTAAATACGCCATCAGCAGATAAAGCGGTGGATGACCAGCATGCAGCCCGGCGACTATCCAGAAGGGAAAAGATAGCAGGCAGACACCGCTTATCGCGTAGCTCGACAGGCGGCGCATGCCGAAACGCATCACCAGGCTTGCATTGAACAACGAGGCGCAGCCGATGGCGCAGGCAAGGATGCCGAAGTAGATCGGGAATTGCTCATGTAACTGGTACTGCAGCTGGAAAATCTGCTGCGAACTGCTGAGATAACCGATAAATCCACCGAATAAAAACCCCATTGTCAGGGTGTAACCCAGCGAGGCACGAATGTGCGCAATGGCTCGAATATCCAGTACCAGTTGCACCAGGGAAAAGCGCACTCGCCGCTCGGGCGCAAGGGTCTCTGGCTGACGCACCCAGAACCAGGCAACCAGGATCACCACCAGCAACAGAAACATGACGTAGATAAATCGCCAGTCGGCAAGGAAAAGCACAAGCTGACCGAAAGCCGGGGCAAATACCGGAACCAGGATAAACACGGTCATCACAAATGACATCACCCTCGCCATCTCGCGCCCCTTGAATCGATCCCGCACCAGAGCGACGGAAACGATGCGCGGTCCCGCGGCGCCGATACCCTGCAACAGGCGGCCCAGCAACATCTGTTCGAAATTGGCGGCAAAGATGGATAACAGGCAGCCGAGGGCAAACAGGGCAAAACCGGAGATGATCGCGGGCCGGCGTCCCACCGCATCCGATAGTGGCCCGAAAAACATCTGGCCCAGGGCCATGCCGGCAAAAAATACCGAGATCACATACTGACTGTCGTTGATCCGCACAACACCAAGATCGCCAGCGATCAGTGGCAAAGCCGGCAACATGGCATCGATCGACAGCGCCACCAGCGAAATGATCAACGCGATGAGAATGATGAACTCGCTCTCCGATGTACCGCGTTTGCTACTGGCGCCTGCTTTCATTTAGTGCGCCCGGCTACTAATCAGTCGCGCTGCAGTTGCAGGCACATACAAATGGCATTATCCGGGCACAGCGAGGAAAATTGACGCGTACGGGTAAGCGCAGGTGGGACATCAGATCGGGGCATTAACGAGAATCCCAGGGCAGCGAAGTATGCCTCGGCCGTTTCCGTCAGCAGGTAAATCGCCAGCCTTCCTTCTTCCCTGGCCTGTTGCAGAAGGTGCGTGGTGATATTGCCTGCCAATCCCATTCCACGACAATCTTGCCGCACCACGATAGAGCGCAACAGGCCGTACTGCTCGACCGCCTCAACGGCGCCAGCGGCAATCAGCTCATTACCCTCGTAAATTGCACAGAACCGTTGTAGCTGTTCGGCACAATCGTCTGCGGGCAGCTGATTCGCGCGCAATAACGCTTCGAGTTGCGCCAGGTCAGCGCGGCGCAGCCGGATTATTTCGCCACAGGACACCTGCTGGCCGCCGCTTTATCAATCGCCATCCAGAGTCTCGACGCGAATACGATGCACCGCGCCATGGACTGCCGGGAGTTCGGTTATGGCTTCAATTGCGTCGACCATTTGCTGCTCGCGTATCTTTTGCGTGAGCATGATGATGGTGGCCTGCGTCACGCCTGCTTCGGGTTCCTTCTGCAGAATCGCCTCGATCGAAATTTCCTTATCGCCCATGATACGAGTGATTTCAGCCATAACCCCGGGGCGATCCTCGACCCGCATGCGCAGGTAGTAAGCGGTATGGATTTCGGTAATTGGTAAAATCGGAATATCGACGATCTGATCTGGTTGAAACGCCAGATGCGGTACGCGATTCTGCGCATCCGTGGTGATGGTACGCGCCACATCGATAATATCGGCGATCACCGCTGACGCGGTCGGGTCTGCGCCGGCACCGGCACCGTAATACAGTGAAGGCCCTAATTTATCAGCCTGCACCAGGACCGCGTTCATCACCCCGTCAACATTCGCTATCAAGCGTTTATGGGGAATAAGGGTCGGGTGAACCCGCATTTCGATACCCTTGTCGGTACGGCGTGCAATGCCAAGATGCTTGATGCGATATCCGAGTTGACCGGCATATACCACGTCCTCGGTCGAGATCTCACTAATGCCCTCGGTATACACCGCCTCAAATTGAAGCGGTATGCCAAATGCAATGGAGGACAGAATACAAAGCTTGTGCGCCGCATCGATCCCTTCGACATCAAAGGTCGGGTCCGCCTCTGCGTAACCCAGTTCCTGCGCTTCACGCAGCACATCATCGAAATCGCGTCCCTTGTCGCGCATTTCGGTGAGAATGAAATTACCGGTGCCGTTGATAATGCCTGCAACCGATTCGATCAAATTGGCGCTCAATCCCTCGCGGATCGATTTGATGATCGGAATACCACCGGCTACCGCGGCTTCGAACACCACGTTCACGCCCATACGCTGGGCTTCTGCAAAAATCTCGTTACCGTGCAATGCAATCAGCGCCTTGTTGGCGGTGACCACATGTTTACCGTTCGCAATCGCCTGCAATACCAGCTCGAGCGCCGGCTGATAGCCACCGATGAGTTCGATGACAATATCGACCTCGGCATTGTTCACCACATCAAAAGGGTCTGCCACCAGTTCGATGTTTTCGCAACCCGCGGGCATTCCGCTGCCAATCGCACGGCGCGAAGCCTGAATAATCTCAATACTGCGCCCCGCTCGACGCGCAATTTCGGCGGCATTGTTTTTCAATACCATCGCGGTACTGGCACCCACGGTGCCGACACCCAACAAACCCAGCTTTACCGGTTTCAATCCCGTTCTCCAGAAGATTTCAGTGCATTTTTGCGAACGCGCAACATTAAGAAAAGAGCACCCACCTGTCAACACGCCACTGCATTTAGTCCGGGATATATGCAATCGCCGGCATCAAGGCGGGCAGCGTTGATCGTGCCGCCGTTTTACATTATTCTGCGCGGCATGCCCCTCGCCGAAGACATCGTCACCAGCCGCCACCGTATCTCCTCCTACAGCAGCGATACGGTCTCCATCAACGAAAGCGTATATCGCCAGAGTCTGATTCTAACGGCCGAATCATTACACAGCCCCTGGCCGGTAACAGCGCTGGATCAACTAACCGCGGAAACGCTGGCGCCAATCTTCGAGTCGAAACCGGCTGTGGTTTTGCTTGGTACCGGTCCGCAGCAACAGTTTCCTGCGCCCAGCATATTCGGTCTGTTCGGAGAACAAGGTATTGGCCTTGAGGTTATGGATAATGGCGCACTGTGTCGCACCTTCAATATCCTGGTCGCTGAAGATCGCGCGGTGACCGCCGCCATCATTCTACCCGACTGATTTTACGCTGGCAGCCGCGGTATCGATTGAACGCTGAATAGCCAATCGACTGATCCTCGTCGGCTGAACCGAAGCGCTATTCCTCGACGATTTATTCTTCGATAATGTTTTCGCGGGAATAGCCGCTGTGTTCGAGGATACGACGCAGTTTACGCAATGCGTCCATCTGAATCTGACGCACACGCTCACGTGTTACCCCAAGCTCAAGCCCCACTTCTTCAAGCGTGCCGCGCGGGTGATTGCGCAGGCCGAAACGCCGAACAACAACATCGCGCTGTTTCTCGTCGAGTTCGTCCAGCCAGCTGTCCAGGTGTTTCATTACTGATTCATCCTGCAGAATGCTGGACGGATCGGTATTATTTTCGTCAGGGATGACATCGAGCAGCGGGCGCTCACCTTCGCCACCCATGGGAATATCGAAAGACGAGACACGATCCGCCAGCTTGAACATTTTCTCGACGTCCTTGACCGGCTTCTTCAACAACTTCGCCACGTCTTCGGAGGTGGCTTCACGGTTCAGTTCCTGGGTCAACTTGCGTGCTGCCCGCAGGTAGGTATTCAGCTCTTTGATCACGTGGATGGGCAGACGGATGGTACGGGTCTGGTTCATCAACCCGCGTTCGATGGTTTGTCGAATCCACCAGGTGGCATAGGTCGAAAAGCGAAATCCGCGTTCTGGATCAAACTTCTCTACTGCACGGATTAAACCGAGGTTACCCTCTTCAATCAGATCAAGCAGCGCCAGCCCGCGATTCATATAGCGACGCGCGATCTTGACCACCAGGCGCAGATTGCACTCGATCATCTTGTCGCGCGCAGTGATATCTCCTTTCAGTGCCAGGCGCGAATAGTGCTTTTCCTCATCGGCCGTCAGTAACGGCGAAACCTCGATCTCTTTCAGATACAGTCGAGTTGGATCAGCATCGGTGGCACGCCGGGTGGTCGTTTTGCGCCGATCCTCGGCCGGCTTACGCCGTTCGACAAACTTCTTGCCGTCGGCATCTTCTTCTGCATCGTCATCGTCGTCGTCATCATCGACTATCGCGGCAAGGCCAGCAGTCTCATCATCGGCGTCGCTTGCGTCTTCGTCAGCGGAAAGGCCTTCGACCAGGTCTTCCGGCGCTATTTCGGTGTCTTCGATAAGTGACTTATCGGTCGATTTGGTCATTCAACTCTTCCTTATTGCCTGGGCAAATACTTTAATGGATCTACCGGCTTACCGTTTCGTCTAATTTCAAAATGTAGCTGCGCGACATTATCTTTCGATCCCATCGTAGCCACCTTTTTGCCGGCTTTCACCGACATCCCCTCTTCCACGAGCCGTTGCTCACAATAAGCGTAAGCACTCAGGTAGGTTTCGCTATGCTTGATAATGATGAGATTACCATAACCCGCCAAACCATTACCACTATATACCACCTTGCCATCGGCAACGGCGAGCACAGCTTGACCCCGTTTTCCGGCAATGTCGATACCGCGCCGGTCAAGTCGCGAAGCAAGAAAAGTATTCAACGGTTTGCCAACGGTTGGCCAGATCCATTTACCCGGGTCCGGTAGCGCGGCTTGCTGACTACTATTGCCCTGTGCGGGTTTGCTCGAATTGACGACACTCGATGAAGACTTGGTGCCCGTCGCTTCAACAACGGCCCCGGTACTGATGGCCGGCGTCGTCTGGTTATGCGGTTTTAGCAGGCGCAGGCGCTGCCCCGGGTATATCGGCTCGTTGAGATCTATCTGGTTCCAGTTCGCCAGCTGTTGCGAATCGAGGCCGTAGCGCCAGGCGATCGAGTAGAGCGTATCGCTGAGCTTTACCGTGTACCAGCCAGGGCCACGCAAGCCATTGTGTCCCTGCTGAGTCGTAGCGCAGGCAGTCAGCAGCAATGCAGCGAGAAGGAAAACAAAAAACGGTCTCATCGATGGACCGCGCGTTTAAAAATAGTAGATTGCGATTGCCAACACCAGCAGACCGACAACCGCCCATCCGATGTACTCGATATAGCGTACTAATTTCGATTCGATTGTCGGTCCATAGGTGGCAAGACACCAGGCCACCAGAAAAAAGCGCGCACCTCGGCCGATGATTGACGCCAGCACAAAAGGCAACAGGGCGAGGTTCAAAACACCCGCAGCAATGGTGAATATTTTGTAAGGAACAGGGGAAAAACCCGCGACCAGTACTGCCCAGAAGCCCCAGTGATCGAACCACATGGTGACCTTCTCGAAGCGCTCCTGGTAGCCCCATGCATTGATATAGGGTTCGACAACATCAAACAGGTAGGCACCAATCAGGTAACCCACCAGGCCACCCAGCACCGAAAACAAAAGTGTCAACGCGGCATAGTGCATCGCGCGTGAGGGATTCGCCAGCGCCATCGGCGCCAGCATCACATCAGGTGGAGGAAACGGTAGAATGAAAGATTCCAGAAAACTGAGCAGCGACAGGTACCAGGGCGCTTCGCGGCGGCGCGAGAATTTAATGACCGCGTTATAGATCGATTCAAACATTCTTTTACTCCAGTCCCGGTAGCAGCGGCACAAAGACAACCTTTTCCAGGGGTTCGCTGATCAGCCCCTCCGGGCCCCGGGTGATTTTCATCATGGTCTGATCGTGACCATCATCGAATGGCAACACCATCACGCCACCCGGTTTCAATTGCGCTGCCAGCGCCTCGGGTATTTCAGTGCAGGCTGCGGTCATAATGATGCGATCAAAGTGATAACTGAGATTAGGCCAGCCGGCGGTGCCATCGGTGTGACGCAATTGCACATTGTAAAATTCCAGCTCGGCCAGCCGCTGACGGGCCTGGAGATAAAGGGCTTCGATGCGCTCGACGCTGTAAACCTGGGGGAAAATACTGGCCAGGATAGCCGTCTGGTAACCACAACCGGTTCCGATTTCAAGCACAGAAGACGGAACCCCGCCTTCCAGCAGCAACTGGGTCATCTGCGCGACGATATAAGGTTGCGAGATAGTCTGGCCATAGCCGATCGGCAGCGCGGTATCTTCATAGGCGCGATGCGCCAGCGCTTCATCGACGAAGATATGACGCGGCACATGACTCATCACCTCCAGTATCTGCTCGTTGTCGATGCCCCGTTGCCGCAGGCGGTCAATCAACCGATCACGAGTTCGCTGCGAGGTCATGCCGATACCCTGGTGGTTACGCCCGATCTGGCTCACAGGGCATTCAGCCAGTTCTGTAAAGGCTTGATACCACCGTGTCGCGTCAGATCGATCTGCATCGGTGTGACCGAAGCCATGCATTGTTCGAGGGCATAAAAATCGGTTCCCTCCCCTGCATCCTGTGCTTCGCCCGGCGGACCGACCCAGTAAAGCGGACGGCCGTAGGGGTCAGACTGCTTGATCATGGGTTCAGCCTTGTGGCGGAATCCAAGACGCGTGGCCTGTACTGCAACGATCTCATCTATGGGCACATCGGGAACATTGACATTCAACAGGGTATCGTCAGGCAGTGGATTTTTAACCAGGCGCTCGATAACGCGCCGCGTAATGACAGCTGCAGTCTCGAAATGGGTAGCAGGCCGTCCCGCGAGTGAAACGGCGATCGCAGGCAAACCGAGATAACGGCCCTCCATCGCGGCTGCCACCGTGCCCGAATAGAGGACATCGTCACCCAGGTTAGGGCCCGCGTTGATCCCGGACACCACCATGTCAGGTTGCGACTCAAGCAGGCCGGACAGCGCGAGGTGCACGCAATCGGTGGGGGTGCCATCGACGTAATAACGCCCCTGCCCCAGGCCTTTGACACGCAGGGGCCGCATCAGGGTCAGCGAATTACTGGCGCCGCTCTTATCACGCTCCGGCGCTACCACCGAGACATCCGCAACTTGCGACAGCTCCGCTGTCAGAGTCTCTATGCCTCTGGCTGAGTAGCCATCGTCATTGGTTATGAGTATATGCATCGGGGACGGATTCTATATTATTTGAATACAGGTCCGAGAGAATTTTCGGATATTATTAAGGAAATTTGGCTTTTACTCCCGGATATTCCAATGAGTGCTGACGATGATTCTGAACTGGCCCGGTTGCTACCGGGCGTAAAACGCCTGCGCAGCGATCGTATCAATGTTTACCAGCAGCGTAAAATCACCCCGATTACCCGAAAATCATCGCCGCGCCAGGTTGAGGCGCCCGCCGCTTACGCCGAAGTTTCTCTGGGTGCACGTGAAAGCCACTTCAACAGTGGTTTGCAGGTCAAGCTGCAACGCAAGATTCGCCAGGGTGCGATTCGCCCCGAGGCGTCACTGGATTTACACGGTTACCGACAATCTGAAGCTTTGCCTGAGCTGGAGGAATTCATGTCACAGGCAATGCATAGCCGCTACCGCATGATTCTCATCATTCATGGGCAGGGATATCGATCGCAAAACGAAGCGGTATTGAAACCCATGGTGCAACGCTGGTTATCCGAACAGGCACAGGTTCTCGCCTGGTGTCCGGCCAGCCCGCGCGATGGTGCCGGGGGTGCCAGCTACGTTTACCTGCGCAGTAGCTGAGTCAGAGTCGCGAGCGCGGTTTTAGCGGCGACCGTCCAGGGGCCAGTTGATCTCTGCCGCGGTGAACGACCCCACTAGCACTTCGCCCAGTTTTTCAGGCATCCTCGATTTCTGTGCGGACAGCGGAATCCGCCCACCCATTATTTCTGCCTTTCTCTGGGGATAGAGCGGGGTACGAAACGGCTCGGCATAGCCCCTGGGATGTGCCGGCATATTCCCGTCGCCATACTTGTCAGTTGCTCCCAGGGTATGCATTAACTCGTGAACAATGACGACCTGATTGGAACCCCGGTAGGATTTATCGGCAAAGGCATTGATGATACCGATCAGCCCACCCTCGAGGCCGACCGAATGACGCAATGAAGTCGAGGTCGCGGTGTCGAAGTAATTGACGAAGAGCTCGACGTCGCTATGTTCTTTGCCGCTAGTCCATCCGCGATGCCAGGCCCAGGCCCTGAAACGTAGGCTCCACCAGATATTTTCCAGCACACTCTGTCCCGATGGCGGTTGCGGTGGGTGCGACGACAGGCGGCCGTGATACTCGACTTTTATCGCGTCCATGGTGATCCCGTAGCGCCGCGCCTCACGATTCATGAAAGTTTCCATCGGCTTGAAATGCGCGCTGGTCAATGAGTCAACATACGCATCCGAGGCGGCGCGCGAATCACCACTGACCGCGTAAATATGCACTATCAGCGGACGTTCCCAACTGGTTGAACGCATTTCGAGGATGGCTTCATTCACCGCCACGAACAATAAAATCAACAACAGAATTGCATAACGCAGATTTTTCTTCATGCAGAACGAGTACTCCCTGGATGAGTACTAGTTTAGCAGGCGCTCCGCCTGCTGCAGGGTTTCGATCCCGGCGTTCTTGCGGTAGGCATTCTCACTGATAAATCGACGCCAGCGGCGTCCGTTGGGTTCACCGTGAAACAGTCCTATCAGGTGTCGCACGACTCGCGTCAGGGGCAAGCCCTGCCCGAGCTGCGATTCAATATAGGGATACATACGATGCAACAGCGCGATTCGATCGGGAACGTCTAGCTGCGACTCGTTGAAAATAATCGGGTCGACATCGCTTAACATGAAAGGGTTTCGATATGGCTCACGACCCAGCATGACGCCATCAACCTGCTGCAAATGCTCGAGGCATTGATCGAGGCTGTTAATGCCTCCGTTGATAATGATTTCACAGTCTGGAAAATCACGTTTCAAGCGATAAACCCAGGCGTATTTCAGCGGCGGAATTTCGCGATTCTGCTTTGGGCTCAATCCCTGCAACCAGGCGTTGCGCGCATGTACGATTAACGCCTCGGACCCGGCCTCGAGTTGTGCCGCAGCAAAACCCGCAAAACGATCATAATCCTCCTGCTGATCGATGCCAGTACGATGCTTCACCGTAACCGGCAGCGTGCTAGCCGACTTCAGGGCCGACACGCATTCAGCCACCAGTCCCGGATCCTGCATCAGGCAGGCCCCGAACATGCCGGACTGGACGCGATCACTAGGGCAGCCACAATTCAAATTTATTTCATCATATCCAAAATCGGCGCAAATGCGGGCAGCATGGTAAAGCTGTTGCGGGTCGGAACCACCCAGTTGCACGGCGAGCGGGTGCTCCTCGTCGTTGTAACCAAGCAGATAATCAGGGTCACCATGCACAATCGCCGCGGCGGTTATCATTTCGGTGTAGAGCAGAATACGACTGGAAAAAAGGCGCAGGAAAAAACGCGCGTGCCGGTCCGAGTAGTCCATCATCGGCGCGATACAGAAGCGTCGCTCGATGCTGGCGGTTGCCGGGGTCGCTGGCGTAGATTGGCTTTTCATTTGCTCATTCACGATTTTGCAGCCATCGTTCTCAGGCGATGCGCCTGACTTCCTGCACGTTGGGCACAGACGAAAGTTTATCGATGATCGCCACCAGTTCGTCGACACTGTGGATCTCAATGGTCATGCGCGTGTGAACGATCTGCTCATCGCGGATGGTATTGGAGTTGATACTCAACAGGTTCACTTTCAAATTAGCCAGAATAGTACTGATATCCTGCATCAACCCGGTTCGCTGGTATGCCGTCACACTAACCTCGACCGGATAAACCGATCCCGCCTGCTGCCCCCAGTCAACCTCAATCAGACGCTGACGCTTGTCTTCGGGTAACGACAGGATATTGGAACAGCTGCTCTTGTGGATGGAGATGCCACTGTTAATGGTGATGAAGCCGACAATCGCATCGCCCGGTACCGGCTTGCAGCACTGCGCAAACTGGGTGAGTAAATTCCCAACCCCGTGGATGCTGACCTCATCTTTGGAAGCAGGGCCTTTCGCCTCTTTCTTGATCTTGCGGAACGGATCGCGCTCGGGTTCGGTTTGCAGGAACCCGAGCATCTGCGCCGAAGTGATCAAACCGCGGCCGATGTCTGCGAAAAACTGCTCCGTGTCCTTGCGCTTGAAATGCGCCACCAGCTGCTTCAAATCCACATTATGAAGTGAGAATTTACCAAGCATGCGATCATAGATGGCCTTGCCATCCAGCAGGTTTTGTTCGAAATCCTGGTGATTGAACCAGTTACGCACCTTGGAACGGGTTCCGGCCGACTTGATGAAGCCCAGGTTCTTGTTCATCCAGTCACGGCTAGGGCGACCCTCTTTGGTGGTTAGAATTTCGACTTCGTCGCCGGTTTCCAGCACTGTCATCAGGTTGACAATGCGGCCATTCACCTTGGCTCCACGACAACGATGACCCACTTCCGAATGAATGCTGTAGGCAAAATCGAGCGGCGTACCGCCCATGGGAATATCGACAATCTGTCCGGTCGGCGTGAACACGTAAACGCGATCGTTGGTTAATTCCGTCGAAATTTCGGAAATGGCATCGGACACCTCTTCCTCGGAACCCTGCAGCAGGTCGCGCATCTGCGCGATACTGGACTCCATGCGGCGATCGAGCTGGGCACCTTCCTTATAGCGCCAGTGCGAGGCCACACCCAGTTCCGAGTTTTCGTGCATTTCGTGGGTGCGAATCTGCACCTCGACGACCTTGCCATCCTCGGTCGCTACCGCCGTGTGCAGCGACTGGTAACCGTTTTCTTTGGGGTTAGCGATATAGTCATCAAATTCCTGCGGTATGTGCTGCCAAGTGGTGTGCACGATACCAAGTACGGCGTAGCAATCGGCGACACTGTCGACCAGGATACGCGCTGCGCGCACGTCAAAGAGTTCGTGGAACTCGAGATTCTTGCGCTGCATCTTGCGCCAGATACTGACGATATGCTTTACCCTGCCCTGCACGCTGGCCTTGATTTGCTGGTCCTCCAGCAGCGACCTGAGCTGATCGCCAAAGCCCTTGATAAAAACCTCGCGCTCGCTGCGCTTTTCTTCCAGTAATTTGGCAATGCGCTTATAGGCCTGCGGTTCGAGCGCGCGGAACGCCAGATCCTCAAGCTCCCACTTGAGCAGGCCCATGCCGAGACGGTTGGCCAGGGGCGCGAAGATGTCCAGTGTTTCCTGGGCTATCCCACGGCGCTGCTCATAATCATCGTGCTTGAGCAGCGGCAGGCGCTCGACGCGATAGCATAGCTTGATCAGCATAACGCGAGCATCGCTGATAATCGCCATTAACAGACGTCGCAGCATTTCCGCCTGCTCCGGGCTGTCAAGCCGCGCCTGTTTTCCGTCCTTCAGGGTGTTCAACTGGTTAACACCCCGGGTCAGGCGCGCCACGGTCACCCCGAACTCGGCTTCGATCTGTTCGATCGAGAGCAGCTCGCGCAATCCGGGATCACTCAACAGCGTAGCGATCACCGCCTCGCGATCCATGCCCAGCTCAAGCACACGATTCGCCACAGTGATGCTGCGCGGTCGCCGCTTGTCACTATGGCCGGTGCTGATCGCATAGTCCAGGGCGCGCGCAAACGGCTCGTCCCAGCCAAACTTGCTGGTCGCCGTATCTATAAATTGTTGCTCTTGCGCAGAGTCCACGGTACCTCGCTCAGGAACGCAATACTTTCATCGGAGATACATTATAAACCCTGCGGCTGACCATGGTGCCCGCAAGGCTTAATACCACCGTGCTCGAAACCATGCTGTATATCCACACTCTGGCAGATAGCTGGAATTCGATATCGAAGAAAAATTCACTGATTGCCCAACCGGCAATACTGGCGAACCCGGCCGAGAAAAACCCGATTAGCGCACCCATCAGCATATATTCCAGTATATGAACCCGGTACAACTGCCCCGTGTTCGCGCCCAGTGCTCGCAACAACGAAGACTCCACTTCGCGTTCATGTCGGCCGGTTTGAATAGCCGCCAGTAGCACGATGATGGCGGAAACCAGTGCAAACACGAAGAAAAACTGCAATGCGACCGATGCTTTTTCGACGATACCGCGCACGCGCGCCATCAGCTCGCTGATATCAAGCAGGGTGACCGACGGATAGCGTTGCAACAGCTGTTTCAAATCCGCCTTGTCACTATCGGTAATCAGCGCACTCAACAACCAGGTCTGCGGAAAGGACTCGATCAGTTCGGCGTTTGTGATCAGGTAGAAATTAGGTTTGAAGTTTTCCCACAACACCGAACGAATACTGGTAACCCTGGCTTCGAGTCGCTGACTGCCAACCATCATGGCGAGGGTATCACCGATCTCAAGCTGCAGGCGCTCGGCCATACCCTGCTCTACCGATACCTGCGCGAGATCATTGCTGCCGCTCAGCCACTCGCCGGCCACAATACGATTTTGATCGGGCAGTTCATCGGCATAGGTGACATTGAAAGTATGCGTTATCGAGTGTGCTGCGCGCGGGTCCCTGAAATCGATTTTATCGACATCGACGTCGTTGATTTGCGCC
>Ga0316196_10000140_pt1 | contig 23604 bp, 22 predicted proteins | sample Eddsed2cm_MG_FD_204938 | JGI IMG/M metagenome (GOLD analysis project Ga0316196, IMG submission 204938) | Coastal sediment microbial communities from Maine, United States - Eddy sediment 2 cm | ecosystem: Environmental > Aquatic > Marine > Coastal > Sediment | place: USA: Maine | collected... | reverse complement strand
TTTGGTTCAGTCCCAGATTTATTTCACTGGAACGGGTACCTATCCCTGTTGTAGCGAGGTAGATTCCACCACCTTCTCCCCTCGGCAGGACCTTGGTGTCTCCGGCGGCGACTTCAACGCCTATCGCTCTTGCTGCTGATGCCAGGCTGGCAACGATGCGTTCAAGCGTGGCTATCTCAAAACCTTCTTCAATAAACGCATTCAAACTCAGATAGCGAGGTGTGGCACCGGCGACTGCGAGGTCATTGGTTGTTCCATGAACTGCCAGCGAGCCAATGTTGCCACCGGGGAATTCCAGAGGTTTGACTGAAAAGCCATCGGTAGTAAACATCAATTCTCCATCCATCTGCGGCAATGTCACAGCGTCAGCCTGAACATCCAGTGTTGCACTGGCGAGATGGCGGGCAAAGACCTCTTCGATTAGTGCGCGCATGAAGCGGCCGCCATTGCCATGAGCAAGAGAAATGTGTGTATCGTCGATCATTTATTCTTCCTTGTTATCTGAGGTCGGGTCACTGTAGCCGGTGATTATAGACTATTACTGTTGATCACCGAATGCTGGTTTTGCTGGCGCATAGTGATCATTTTTGCAGCAATAATTTTTTCAGTGTAGTAATCGGGTTCAGACAACTTTTTTTCAGCTAAAATGGAGTATAATTAATGTGTTACACTTGAATTCCCCTTTTTCAATACTATATTTATACCAATATCGATTGATTGTTGTTCAAAAACACTAGACTGAATGATTATGAGAAATTCTAAAAACCCGACAGTTTTGCAGCCTGACCGAAACCGACGCCATTTTATTACTGGCCTTGCTTCCTCTATGACCGGGGCACTGCTGCTTCCTGCGGCACCCAGTGCCATTGCATCAGTCGTGTCATCCGGACGCCAACCTGGACGATCTCTCAGTTTTTACCATACGCATACCGGAGATAAACTTGCCATCGACTATCATGATGGAACAGATTATATTGCCGATGCTTTGGCAGAGATAAATCATTATATGAGAGACTTTCGTACAGATGAAAGTCATCCTATTGATGCAGCCTTACTGGATCTTATGCATCAAATTAAAATAGCTACTGGACACAACGGTACGTTTGAAGTGATTTCGGGTTATCGTTCACCAAAAACCAATGCTAATTTACACAGTAAAAGTAACGGAGTCGCCAAGCGCAGTTTGCATATGCAGGGTAAAGCGATTGATATACGCATGTCGGGTTTTGATACCAGGCAATTGCATAAGGCCGCAAAAAAACTAGCCAGGGGCGGCGTGGGTTATTACCAGAAGTCCAATTTCATCCATGTTGATACGGGCCGCGTGCGCTACTGGTGAAGGCCAGGTTTATTTACTCTGTGTGGTTGCAGCCTCTACAACCTGCCCGGCACAGATCGCGGCGTCATTCGCCGGCAGCCGCAATGGCAGACAGGCCTTGAAACCATTTTCTTCTAGCAGTAGCACAGCATAATCAGACAGCTTTCTATTCTGAAACACGCCACCGCATAAACCAATATTGTTGACGCCATGGCGCTCGCGCATGGTCATTGCCTGCTGTAACAGTGTGTGTGCAAAACAGGAATGAAAATAGCTGGCCCGTTCTGCAATGCTGCGACTGTTATCCATCAGTGTTGGCAACAAGCCTGACCAGTCAGCCTGTAACAAACCTGTTTCATCTTCAAGTTGTGGCAACGCTAAAGTCGGTCGTAGTTCACCACACGCCTGTTCCAGCAGCATCGGCCCCTGGCCTTCGAAGCTGGCCTGTTGAAGTATGCCTGTCAGCGCAGAAGCAGCGTCAAACAGTCGCCCGACAGCGGTAGACTGCGGAGTATTCAGCCTGTTTTTCCAGGCCTGATGCAGTATATGTGCTCCATCGGGAAGCTCTTTCCACTCGATGCCGGCCTGCCAGCACAGGGCAGCAGCACTGCGCCAGGGTTCACGGCCCGCTTTTTCTCCTCCCGGAAGGTGAAAGGGCAGCATGCTGGCAACACGCTGCCAGCTGCCGGGCTGGCCAAGCAGGGCTTCGCCACCCCACAGAGTTGAATTGGCACCAGCGCCAACACCATCCCAGGTGAAAACCAGCCAGTCCTGATTGTTCCAGTGATCCAGCACCAGCGCGGAGGCATGGGCATAGTGATGATAAGCGGTGCTGTAAGGCAAACCGCACTTCATCGCCCAGCGGCTGCTTGCGTAGCCGGGGTGGGCATCGCATATTACCGCCCTGGCCCTGACCTGATAGAGCTGCTGCAGGTCTTCAATGACCTGGTTAAAGACCTGCTGGCTGCGCGGGCTGTCGAGATCACCGATATGAGGGGAAACCACCAGGCGATTGTCCCATGCCAGGGCGATGGTATTTTTCATATGACTGCCGGTTGCGAGCAGTGGTTCTGGCAGGGTGAAAGGCAGGTCTATCTCAACTGGTGCATTACCCCGTCCCATGCGTAGCGGGCGCGGTCTTCCTGCAATTGTACGGTATACCGGGTCATCGGCAGGACGTACTATCTCGCGGTTATGATGCAGAAAAGCCTGTGCAACGTGTGACAATCGCTTCTCAACATCTTCGTTATCCGTCAGCACCGGTTCGCCGCTGATATTAGCCGAGCTCGCCACCACCGGTATATCGAGTGCATCCAGTAGCAGGTAGTGCAGCGGACTATAAGGCAGCATGATGCCAATTTCATAAAGCCCGGGTGCGATCAGGGTAGACAGTGATTGCCTGTTCTTCCTGGCCAGTACGATAGGCCGGACAGGGGAGCGCAGAAGATCTGCTTCAGCTTTTGTCAGTTCAACATAATTAAGAGCGAATTCAAGTCCATCATCGCCGCGTTCTGGAAACATCACCGCGAGCGGCTTGTCGGGCCTTGGCTTGTGTTTGCGTAGATGCCTGACGGCCTGCTCATTTTGCGCATCACACAACAGGTGATAGCCGCCAATCCCCTTGACCGCGACTATTTTCCCTTGCTTGATGGCGTTGATGCAGGCATCCAGTGCCTTGGGAGAATCGTCAACAAACCGATCTTTTTCATGAAAAGACAATGCCGGGCCACACTCTGGGCAGGCAAGCGGCTGCGCATGAAATCGCCTGTCCAGTGGGTTTTCATACTCTTTTCTACAGGCATCGCACAATGGAAACCCGGACATCGAGGTAGCTGGCCGGTCATACGGGAGTTGCTTAATGATCGTGTAGCGTGGGCCGCATTGAGTACAGTTGATAAAAGGGTAGTGATAGCGGCGCTCAGCCGGGTGCCGTAGTTCAGCCAGGCAATCCGGACAGGTAAAAAAGTCAGTAGGAATATGGATTTGCGGTCGTTCACTGGCGTCGCTGAGCAGTATGCGAAAGTCATCAAATCCTTCTATGTTGCCTGTTTTGAGCGAAACAATATGTGGATCCGAAATTGCCGGTGCAGCGGATACGAGACTATCGCTGAATTGTTCAAGCAGATCAGGCTCGCCTTCTACGTGGATTTCGACCTGACCGGTGCAGTTGCGTACCCAGCCGGTTAAATTCAGTCTGCGGGCATGGCGATAAATAAAGGGGCGGAAACCGACACCCTGTACCTTGCCGGTAATGACCAGATGTTGGGCATCAATGGCCATCAGCAGAACCTCCTGTTAGTAGCACACCGGGCAGAGAGGATGACTGGGGTTATGCCGCAGACTCACGTACACCGCCGGCCCACCAGATGCGGCATGCGCCTTCATCCGACACCATGCAGGGTCCAACGGGGCTCCGTGGAGTGCAGGCTTTGCCGTACAGACGGCACTCATTCGGGTAGATTTTCCCCATCACGACGCGTGCACAATCACAGCCAGGTGGCATTTGACCGGCACGGCGTCGTGCCATGTCAGCATAGCCTGGAAATTTTTGCCTTGCATCATGCTGGCGGTATGAATCATTTAGTGCAAACCCTGATGCAGGGATGATCCCGACACCACGCCAGTTTGCATCCACCACATCAAGTGTTTCATTAATATGTTTTTGTGCTGTCTGGTTGCCTTCATCCTGCACCAGTTCTGGATAGCAGTTATCAAGAAATGGTTTGTTCTCAATTGTCTGGCGAAGTGTGGAATACATCGCAGCAAGCAGGCTTTCTGGCGTGAATCCGGCAATTGCTGCAGGCATCTGGTGTTGATCAATAACGAACTTCCATTCGTTACCTCCCATAACGGTGGCGACATGGCCCGGGGCAACCAGAGCCTGAAAACCGGCTTCTTCTGATTCCAGCAGCATCGCTACGGCAGGCCAGGTCAGGCGGCCTGAAAGCAGCACATAAAGGTTATCCGGAACACCTTCAGCAAGCATGGCCGCAACGGGAGCCGTGGTGGTTTCAAATCCGGTAGCAAAAAAGACCACAGCAGTGTCAGGGTTGTCACGCGCAATCTGTACCGGTTCCATTGGAGTTGCAACGGGGCGTATATCAGCGCCGTTAGCCTTTGCCTGTTCGAGTGAGCGGATTTCTTTCTTGGCAACATTGACCGGTACCCGCAGCATGTCGCCAAAGGCGGTCAGGATGACGTCTTCATTCAGTGCTATCTGGATTGCTTCATAAATATCTTCTTCCGGGCAAACGCAGACCGGGCAGCCGGGGCCGGGTATTAATTCAATGTTTTTTGGCAGTGCGCCGCGCAGCCCGGCCATGGTGATGGAGCGCTCATGGCCGCCACAGACGTTCATGATGCGGATTTTTTCCGGCAGATTCAGGGCATGGATATCGTCAAGCCATTGCCGGGCACTGGCACTCATGAATGCGAATGCGGCTTATGACGAGTATGCGTGTGCGAATGAGGGTGATGATGGTCGTGCTTGTGGTCCGCATGCAGGATTAACCCTTCAGGCTGAATCGCCGGGCGCAGGGTGAGTTTATTTTTAACACGTTTGCGCTGCTCAGCAACTTCATCCCGCAACCAGTCCAGCCAGCTGTCGATGTCAACGTTTCGGCGCGCAGCGAGCTGCAGCACAGGCGCTTCACTGGCCAGTTGCCTGACATATTGTTCGGCCTTTTCGGGATCAAAATCATCCAGTACTTCAAGCAGGTCTGCCTTGGTCAGCAGAACCAGGTCGGCAGCTCGGAAAATGACGGGATACTTGGCGGGTTTGTCATCTCCTTCAGTAACAGACAGCAGGGTGATGTTCCGGTGTTGACCAAGATCAAAGCTGGCCGGGCAGACCAGGTTGCCGACATTTTCAATAAAGACGATATCGATGCCATCAAGGTCAAGCTCATGCAGTGCATCATGAACCATGTGTGCATCAAGGTGGCAGGCGCTGCCGGTACTAATCTGTAGTGCCGGTACGCCTTTATCACGAATACGCTGGGCATCATTCTCGGTTTCCAGGTCACCTTCTATCACTGCAATAGAGAATTCATCACCAAGTGCTTCGATGGTTGCTTCCAGTAAAGCAGTTTTACCGGCGCCGGGCGATGACATCAGGTTGATAGCGAGAATTTCACGATTGTCAAAGTGCTGCCTGTTATGTACTGCCTGGTGGTCGTTTTCTGTCAGCAGACCCTGCAGTACTGTAATAGCCGCACGACCGTCTTCAGTGCGGGCCAGCTTGCCGTCTCCTGTCACCAGGTGTTGATTGCCACGTGTCACATTGCAGCCGCAGGTGTCGCACATATCGTTCTCCGAAAATCGTCAATAAAATAAGTAGTTATACTGATCATGCCAGACTTTAATGAGTCTGGGTATCAAATTCCAGTTTGGACAATACCATTTCGTCGCCACTGATGAGTTCTGTGTGATAATCGTTGCAGACACCACAAAGTAATCTGTTTGCACTGGCTTCCGATTCTTCGCCGCATGTTTTGCAGCGGACACGCACGGGTATAGATTCTATTAATAGCTTCGCGTCTTCGGCTACGGTGCCAACAGCCGCGAGGGGGTAGGCATGCTCCAGTAACGGTATTTCAGCGCCGGATAAAGGCCCAACCTGCAACCAGATAGTTTTCACTGCCACAGCCTGATTGTCCCTGGCGAGGCCTTCAACCTGGTCAATCAGGGACTGGCATATCGAAAGTTCATGCATGTTCTAGTGCAAGCATTTCATCGTAGATTTCCCAGGCCGAACGGGCTTCCTGCTCGCTCATCTTCTGCAGGGCGTAGCCTATGTGGACCATGACAAAATCACCAACGGCTATATCATCATCGTTTAACATGAACAGGTTGACATCGCGCTCCACGCCTTTTGCTTCGCAGCGGGCAAGAAAGCCGTCGATGGTCTTGATTTGCATCGGAATTCCAAGGCACATAGTAAGGGTATCCTAATAATTTCTCTCGATTGCTAATATAACATTTAACTAATATAGAAAATATTGATATAGATCAAAAAAACAAAATGAAAACAGGTGCATACTACGCCACATGAAAACATTAGTGCTCGCAATTGGAAATACACTGCTGACAGACGAAGGTGTCGGTATCCATGCGCTTCAGGCCCTGCAGGACACACATCCAGAGCCGGAAGGTGTGACCTACATGGACGGTGGTAGCCTGAGTTTTACTCTTGCTGGCGCAGTCGAAGATACCGATAACCTGATCGTGATCGATGCGACTCAGCTTAAAAAAAAGCCGGGTAGCGTAGATTGTATGATCAATGAAGATATGGATAAGTTCCTCGGAAGCTGCAAGCGCAGCGTGCATGAGGTCGGCCTGCTCGATTTACTGGACATCTCCCGGCTGACCGGGAATTTGCCACAGCGGCGGGCGCTGGTTGCTATTCAGCCCGATGTGATTGACTGGGGGGACAAGCCAACTGAATTAGTTGCTGCTGCAATACCGCTTGTTGTCGATAAAATTGTCGATTTAATGGGGCAGTGGGAGTGTCACCGCCCCGTTTGACGGGCAGTGACAATAATATTATGGACTGTAAAAACGAAGCAGCATGCGGTGAAGTGGCCTTCACCGGAAACGTCACCCCTATATTGAATGAAATCAAACATGCGCTGAATTCGCTGATAGAAACAGGGGAGTCAACGACAATTGATTTGCGCGCCATGCCAATGGCTCCGGGTGAAATGCAGCAAATTGAATCATTGTTGGGCACGGGTGAAGTGACAGCAACAATCAATGCTATGGGTTCATCCACTGTCAATGAAAGCTTATATGCAGGCGTCTGGCTTGTGACGCACCGTAATACCGACGATGAGATACTGGGTAAGTTTATTGAAATCACCCGCATCCCATCTATTCTTGAATCACAGACAGAAGATATGCGTGGTGCATTAGAAGCACTGCCGGATCTGCTGGCTGAGAACTGCTAAAGCAAGGGGATATTTATGGCTGATGACAGAACCCTGGCGGAGATGCTCAGAGCACAAGGAATTACAAGACGTGGTTTCCTTAAGTTCTGTGCAACCACCGCATCAATGATGGCCTTATCGCCAGCGATGGTGCCGAAGATTGCGGCTGCTCTTGAAAATGCCCGCAGACCTTCGGTAATCTGGCTTTCATTTCAGGAGTGTACAGGCTGTACCGAGTCGCTGACACGTTCTCATTCACCAACGATTGAAAAACTCATCTTTGACGTTATCTCACTCGATCATCACCACACCCTGATGGCGGCATCAGGTGAAGCAGTTGACGAAGCACTGAATGAGGCGATGGAAGAGAACTTTGGCAAGTACATACTTATTGTCGACGGCTCGATTCCAGTTGGGAATCCCGCCTATTCAACAGTCAGCGGTATCAGTAACCTGGATATGCTGAAACATGCGGCAGAAGGTGCTGCAGCGATTGTTTCCGTTGGTACCTGTGCTGCTTATGGCGGCTTGCCATATGCCAGCCCAAATCCAACCGGTGCCGCTTCTGTCGAAGATATTATCAAAGACAAGCCGATTATCAATGTCCCTGGTTGTCCACCCATTCCAGTTGTCATCACCGGTGTGCTTGCCCAGTTCCTGACTTTTGGCAAAATCCCTGAACTGGATAGTCTTGGCCGACCAATGGCGTTTTATGGACAAAATATACATGATCGCTGCTACCGTCGGCCATTCTATGAACGCGGGCAGTTTGCAGAGACCTTTGATGATGAAGGAGCCAAGAAAGGCTGGTGTCTATTCAAACTCGGTTGCAAAGGCCCGATTACATATAATGCCTGCGCCACAACAAAATGGAATGAAGGCACCAGTTGGCCGGTTGAATCAGGCCATGGGTGTCTTGGTTGCTCACAGCCGAATTTCTGGGATATGGGTGGGTTCTACAGGGCCCTGTCAATGCCTACCGTCGACCTTGCTAATAAGGCAGGAATAGGGCTTGCAGCGGGTGCAGCCATTGGTGTCGCAGCGGGAGCCCTGAACCGCGGTAAAAAAGCCAAGGCGGTGCGTGAGCATGAAACAGTTACTGTCGACGACCTCGAGAAAGGAGCATAACAATGAATGAAGTAGATTTCCTGCTTTGGGTAAGAGGTCCAGGTCTGGCGATTGCCTCGATTATCTTCGTGCTAGGCATGACGGTGAAGATGTTCGAAATCTTTATGCTGGGGCGCAAGAAGAACCTGGCAGAGCTTCGCGGATCCGGGATCAAAGAGGGGTTCCGTACCATTATCACACGGTCCGGACACGTCGATACCTACAGCACACGTAATACCCGTTTTACACATATTGCCGGATGGGTGTTTCATATAGGACTGTTCACAGCAATCTTCCTGCTGGCGCCGCATATCGAAGTATTCAAATCGATTGTCGGTTTTGCCTGGCCGGCTCTGCCAACACCCATAATTGATTTTGCAACAGTGATAGCAATGATAACTATGCTGGCGATGCTGTTTCATCGTATCACTAACCCGGTGTTGAAATATCTGTCAACGGGCCAGGATTTCGTGGTATGGGCATTAACATTTCTGCCACTGCTTACCGGTTACATGGCCTATCACCACCTGTTCTTCTCGTACACACTGGTATTGGGACTGCATATACTAAGCGTTTGTTTACTTTTAGTGTTCTTCCCATTTACCAAATTGACGCATGCCGTCACATTGTTTTTCGCACGCTGGTATAACGGCATGATGGCCGGTGAGAAAGGAGTACAACAATGAGCAAAGCAACACTGGAACGCGGGCTGAATGCCCTTAGGGAGCAGATCGATACCCCTATAGCGCTTTTCTTCAGCAGTTGTACGCATTGTGGAATGTGCGCAACGGCATGTCTGTTCTACACAGAGACAGAAAATCCGGCCTATACACCGATCAACAAAGTTGAACCGCTACGCCGTTTATGGGAACAGGAATATACCCTGGTCGGACGCATCAAGAAGGCACTGGGAATGTCCAAGCCAATTACCGATGCAGAACTGGAAGAATGGAAGGAATATGCCTATAACGCCTGTTCATTGTGCGGACGCTGCACCATGGTCTGCCCGGTAGGGAACGATATCACCTATATGATTCGCAAGATGCGAGAAGGCATGGCCGCTTCCGGCCATACACCTGAAGGACTGGTTGGCGCTTCTACGCGAGCAGTTAAGATTGGTAGCCCGATGGGCGTCAAGCTTCCTGCCTTGCAGGCACAAGCGAGACATGTCGAGAAAGATACCGGTATCGAAATTCCGTTTGATGTTGAGGGCGCCGAGTACATGCTGCTGATGTCATCTATGGAAATCATGAACTATCCGGAATATCTTGAGGCGGTTTCAAAGATTTTTAATGCCGCGGGTAAAAGCTGGACTATTTCTAGCGAGGCCTTCGAGGCGACCAACTCCGGTATCCAGATCGGTTCCTCGGATATTGCCAGGGAACTGGTCAGCCGCGTTGTCAATGCAGCTGAAAAGTTGAAAGTGAAGACTGTGATTAGTCCTGAGTGTGGTCATGCCTATACAGCTATACGCTGGGAAGGCCCGAACCTGATCGGTCGACCATTTCCTTTCCATGTCAAACACATACTTGAGGTACTTGACGAATTCCGTGAACAGGGATTACTGAAAACCGAGGGTTTTGAAGATGCAAGAATGACATTTCATGATCCTTGCCAGCTGGTGCGCCGCGGCGGAGTAGTTCAGCAGCCGCGTAACCTGCTGAATATGGTGGCGACTGATTTCGTTGAAATGAAAGACCACGGCATTATGAACTGGTGTTGCGGGGCAGGCGGTGGCGTTAGTGCCAACGAAGATGCAGAAGAGCTTAAAATGAAAGCCTTCAACAGAAAGAAGCATCAGCTCGAGGAACTGAATGTAGATACTTTGGTTACAGCCTGCGCGAATTGCCGGATTCAGATTGAGGAAGGTCTGGAAGAAAACGAAATAGATATGCCGGTTGTCGGTTTGACTGAGATGCTGGCAGAACATCTTGTTGAAGATAAAAAGACAGGGGTTAGCGACAATGACTGAGATCAATAATGAATCACAATTCAGGGCCGCCCTGAAAGGGATGAGCCTGGCGAACCAGCGTGAAGTCGGCGCAAGTTTTGTCGAGCAAGTCGCCTACCTGGCTGATGATGAGCGCATAGGTTTTGCGATCCGCGTCGCAAGCAATAAAGATGCAGCAGAAGACGAGTTAAACGCAGCCCACAAGGCTGCCAAGGCAGCTGCTATTGATTGTTACACACGATGCGGATCTGATGCAGACTGGGCTGCACAGGCAGGTTATTTTGTTGCCCGTGCTGCATCAGCAATCGTTACACCTGAGAAAGATGTTGGTCGTGACGGCCCGGCATGGACGGCGGCGGCTAATAGCCGCCTCGCCCGGACCTGCTCGATTATTGAATCCAACCCCGAAGCAGAATCGCAGGAAGCCGGTAAACAATACCGTATCCTGGAAGACTATCTGAAGAAGAGAGTATAACCATGACTGAACGCGTTGTTGTTGATCCGATTACCCGAATTGAAGGCCATTTGCGTATAGAAGCGCAGATGGATGGGGATAAAATCGCCCAGGCCTTTTCATCCGGTACCATGGTGCGCGGCATCGAGCTGATTCTGAAGGGACGTGACCCGCGTGATGCCTGGGCCTATGCCCAGCGTATTTGCGGTGTCTGTACCCTGGTACATGGTATTGCCTCAGTACGCTCGGTGGAGGATGCCTTAAATTACACCATCCCGCCGAATGCACAGATTATTCGCAACCTGATGATAGCCGCCCAGTACGTACACGACCACGTGATGCATTTCTATCACCTGCATGCGCTGGACTGGGTCGATGTTGTCTCTGCACTGTCTGCAGACCCGAAAGCGACCTCCGAACTGGCCCAGATGGTGTCACCGCAGTGGCCAAAATCTTCACCGGGTTATTACTCGGACATGAAGAAAAAACTGCAGGGCTTTGTCGAAGGTGGACAGCTGGGCATTTTTGCCAAGGGTTACTGGGGACACCCGGCCTACAAGCTTCCTCCGGAAGCCAACCTGATGGCTGTCGCCCACTACCTTGAGGCCCTTGCATGGCAGCGTGATGTGGTCAAACTGCATACCATCTTCGGTGGCAAAAACCCACATCCGAATTTCCTTGTAGGCGGTGTGCCGTGCGCTATTGACGTCAACTCAGACTCTGCAATTAATTCCAAAAAACTCGCCCAGGTACAGGAAGTCATCGACAAGATGATGCTGTTCGTTGATCAGGTCTACATTCCAGATACATTGGCCATTGCCGGATTTTACAAGGACTGGGGTGCACAGGGTGAAGGTGTTGGAAACTTCATGTGTTACGGTGATCTGCCTGCAAAAGGTATGTCTGATCCGTCATCCTACATGATACCAGCCGGTGTCATTCTGAACAGAGATTTATCCACCATCCATCCTGTCGATCTTAACAATGCGGATGAGATTCAGGAATTCGTGTCCAGCTCCTGGTATGACTACAGCGGCGGCAAGACACAGGGGCTGCACCCATATGATGGCGAAACCCAGCTGGATTATGAAGGTCGCGGTGGCCCCACACCGCCTTACCAGCAGTTAAATGTTGATGACGGTTACTCATGGCTCAAATCACCTCGCTGGAAAGGCAAGGCGATGGAAGTTGGCCCGCTTGCGAGAGTATTGATGTTATATGCCTCAGGACATGAGCAGACCAAAGAACTGGTAGGCATGACACTGAGCAAGCTGGATGTACCGGTTGAAGCACTGTTCTCTACCCTCGGTAGAACGGCAGCACGCACGCTGGAGACCAAGATCATGGTTGATGCGATGCAGAACTGGTACAACGAACTGATCACTAATATTAAGGCCGGTGATACTAAAACCTTCAATGAGACTCAGTGGGATCCGTCTTCATGGCCTGCTGAAGCTCGCGGTGTTGGCTACATGGAAGCGCCTCGTGGAGCCCTGGCACACTGGATCGTCATCAAGAACGGTATTATTGACAACTACCAGGCTGTTGTACCCAGCACCTGGAATGCAGGTCCACGTGATAATGATGGCCAGGCTGGTCCATATGAAGCCGCCTTGCAGGGACATACCCTGCATGACCCGAAGCAGCCAATTGAAATATTACGCACCATCCACAGTTTCGATCCGTGTATTGCCTGTGCAGTACATCTAACTGACCCGGATGGTGAAGAAATCATGCAGGTGAAAGTAACATGAGGAAAAATATGATGAAAATTATTGCAATTGCATTATTGTCGGTAATAGCACCACTTGCCGAGGCGCACACTGGCGTTGCCCAGCATGGGTTTATGTCTGGTCTGGCACATCCATTCCTTGGTCTGGACCATCTTCTGGCAATGCTTGCCGTCGGTGTCTGGGCGGGTGCGATGGGTGGCAAGGCGAGCTGGCGTATTCCTCTGGCATTTATCGTAATCATGGCCATATCAGGTCTGTTATCCCAGGGGCTGACTAGCATGCCATTGATAGAGAGCGGTATTGCTGTGTCTCTATTGCTGCTTGGCCTGTTCATTGTGTTGGCTATCAAGCTGCCTGTTGTGATGGGGATGATGGTTGTCAGCCTGTTTGCAGTTTTCCATGGTGTTGCCCACGGCGTCGAGTTGCCGGTGGCAGCTTCACCTTTGTGGTATGTGTCCGGGTTTGTCCTGGCGACAGCCTTGCTGCATGCTGCCGGTGTGATCGCAGCTGTTTCACGAAATGACAAGTCGCAGGTGCTTGTGCGCCTTACCGGAGCATTGATTGCTACAACAGGCGGAGTAATGTTGCTGGCAAACTAGTGCCAGTAGATATTTAATCGCAAATTATTCCCTTTAGAAAAAGCCTGTCTATTCCTGTTACTGGCAGGCTTTTTCATAAATATCATCCTCTAGACAAACCAAATATAGCCGCTCACGGGATTGCTGATGACTGAAAAGCTTAATATGCAAGCGTTCGCCGGAATCATCCGTGCACCGTTTCTATTGTTGGCGCCCGTTTGTGTTTTTCTGGCAGCAGGACTGGCTTACTCAACAACCGGTGAGATTGACTGGGGAGTACTAGGATTAATTATGTTTTGCGCAGTCTCAGCACATATTGCTGTTAACTCCCTTAACGAATACCAGGATTTTCAAAGTGGGCTGGATCTGAATACTCAGAGAACCCCCTTTAGCGGTGGCAGCGGAACATTGCCAGAGAATCCGTATCTTGCAAAAGCTGCATTGAAGATCAGTATTATTTCCATCGGCCTAACGATTCTGTCCGGGCTGGCTATCGTTTATCTGCGGGGATCAGAACTTCTAATTCCAGGATTGGTCGGGGTTGTCATCATTGTTCTTTATACAAGGGTACTGAACCGCTTCCCGGTGCTATGCCTGCTATCGCCTGGACTGGCATTTGGAATTTTGATGGTTGGTGGAACCTACTTCGCCCTGACGGGGGCCTACAGTATCGAAATATTCCTGGTATCGCTGATTCCATTTTTCCTGGTGAATAATCTGTTGCTGCTTAACCAGTTCCCGGACGTAGATGCTGACCGTGAAGCCGGGCGCAATCATGCACTGATTCAGTACGGAAAGCAGACGGGTAGCTTTATCTATATGCTTTTCCTGCTGTTAGCGGCGCTGTCACTTATTTTCTCTGCATATCTTGGTGTCTTGCCGCTATTCAGCCTGGCAGGATTACTATTGATTGCTGTCGGTATACCAATCTACCAGGCCTCCGTTAAGCGTGATTCCAGTATTGAAACATTAGTGCCCTACATGGGCAAAAATGTCGGAATGGTTTTGCTGATACCAGTACTTCTTGGCGTCAGTTTGTTCTACTAACATTTTCTACTAAGAATAGGGAGCAGTGATATGAATGTCCGTTGCAAGTTGCCACCCGTATTCGCAGGAATACTAATCGGCCTGGTAATGCTGATTGCCTTTGTGATTTCCGGCCGTGGAATTGGTGTCAGCGGCGCACTGACTAGAATGATCGCCGTAGCGCAAAATACAATATCGCCGCAGATAACCCAGAGCAGTGAGTATTTCTCCCGCTACTTTGCCTATGGTCAGAATCCGCTTGATAACTGGCTGGTATACCTGTTTGCCGGTATGGTGCTGGGCAGTTTTATTGCATCGCTTATCTGTGGTGATTTTAAACTGGAAGTCTTACGCGGTCCGAATATCTCTGCTGCAAAACGCCTGTTACTGGCATTGCTAGGTGGCATTTTGATTGGTTTTGCAGCTCGACTTGCACGTGGCTGCACGAGTGGCCTGGCACTGGTCGGTGGCGCTGAGCTGGCGGTTGGTTCCTGGACCTTTATGCTTTGTGTATTTGCCGGAGGCTATGCCGCGGCATACTTTGTCAGGAAGCAATGGCTATGATCGCACCTTTTGTAAAAACTGAACTGATAAGCGAAGCGATGAATCTGTGGCTGGCCATTCCAATCGGCTTCCTGTTTGGCTTCGCCTTACATCATGGTGGATTTACCGATAGCCGCAAAATAGCGCGTGTGTTCTATTTCAGGGATGTCGATGTTCCTATTGTAATGTTTACGGCTATCGTGACGGGAATGCTGGGCCTGTGGGGGTTGAGCCTTATAGGTTATATGGATACCAGCCTGTTTTATTTCCTGCCTACTTATCTACTACCTGTGGCCGTCGGCGGTTTATTATTTGGTGTCGGCATGGTTGTCGGTGGCTTCTGCCCAGGTACCGCAGTTGCTTCTGTCGCCACAGGAAAAATCGACCCATTAATATTTATCATAGGCTTCTTTATCGGCAGCCTGGTATTTGGTGACTTTTATCCGGTATGGGGCGATTTCTACAATAGCGACTACCGCGGAGTCTGGCGCCTCGACCAGTTGTTCGGACTGCAACTGGGCGTTACAGTTCTGCTCATGGTTGTTATAGCTATAGCAGGCAGTATGTTTCTGCGCCTGGTACAGAGAATTGCATGGCCGGATACTTTTATCCCTGTTAAAGGCGCCGTATTGAAAGTACAGGTTGCATTGATTGTCATTGCCCTGGTGCTCGCTACAGTGATGGCGTTTTTCCCAACCAGTTCGTATCTGCCAGCAGAAGACGATTCAGGTTGGCATATAGTACCAAGGGTTATCATTACTACTCCCGTTTCGGGTCAATAAGGAGTCTACACAAATGGATCGCCGCGAATTTATAAAGGTATCCAGTCTCACTGCCGCGGCGGTGACTGTGCCATCTATTTTCCTTGGCGGCTGCAGTCAGCAGCCGAGACCGGGAACAGGCGAGGTCACTGCGACCCCGACAGTATGTGATATCTGTTTCTGGAAGTGTGCAGGGCACGTTTACAGTGAGAATGGTATCCCGTGGAAAATTGTCGGAAATAAAGAAGATCTGCACAGCAACGGACGCTTATGTACACGTGGTACCGGCGGCATGGGCGCTTATCTTGATCAGGATCGGCTGAAGACTCCGATGGTGCGTGAGGTTGGCAAAAACGGCAAGCAAACATTTCGCGAGGCATCATGGCAAGAAGCGCTGGACATCATCGCCAAGCGCATGCAGCAGATAGCCGACAGTCATGGGGCAGACCGCATGGCCATGTTGAGCCACGGTGCCGGCGCATCCCATTTTAAAAATCTTCTCAAAGGATATGGCTCGAATACTTTCACCGCGCCTTCATATGCACAGTGTCGCGGCCCTCGCGAAGTCGCGTTCAACCTGACTTACGGTGAGGGAGTTGGCTCACCCGATCGTACCGATATGGAACATTCACGCTGTATCGTGCTGATTGGTTCGCATATCGGTGAAAATTTGCACAATGGCCAGGTACAGACACTGAGCCGGGCGCTGGAACGGGGCGTAAGCCTGATTACCGTTGACCCGCGCTATTCCGTACCGGCCAGCAAATCGCAGCACTGGCTGCCAATCAAACCAGGTACTGATACCGCATTGCTACTGGCATGGATGAATGTTCTTATCGAGGAAGACCTTTACGATAAGGCATACATAGAACAGCACGCGATGGGTTTTGATGAACTGGCACAACATGTGAAGCAATTTCCACCGGAATGGGCTTATATACAAACCGGCCTTAAGCCTGCATTAATTCGTGAAACTGCACGTGAGATGGCAAAAAATGCACCGGCTACCCTGGTACATCCAGGTCGACATACTACCTGGTATGGCGATGACACCCAGCGTGAGCGTGCCATCGCTATACTCAATGCATTGTTGGGTTCGTGGGGTCGTCCTGGTGGTTTCTACATGCAGGAAAAAGTAAAACTGCCAAAGTATAAATTGCCGGAATACCCGAAAGCTAAAAGTAATTTTAAAGCGGCACATGCGGGTAAATTTCCTTTTGCTACACAAGCTGTCAGTAACGCGGTGATTGATGCATCAATAGGGAAAGACGCACATTATAGAGGCTGGATGGTCTATGGCACCAACCTGCCGATGACCGTGCCTGGCATACGCAATAAACTGAAACAGGCTGCCGAGTCGCTGGACCTGATTGTTGTCATCGACACCATGCCTGCTGAAATTACTGGTTATGCCGATGTCATATTGCCAGAATGTACCTACCTGGAGCGCTACGATGACCTGAGAAATTCAGGTGAAAGACATCCTTCACTGGCCTTGCGCATGCCGGCGTTTGAACCGAAATACGATTCCAAGCCTGGCTGGTGGATAGCCAAACAGCTCGGTGAGAAGCTGGGACTGCAGAAGTTTTTTCCCTGGAAAGATTATTCCGAGGTGCTTGACTGGCAGTTACAGCAGGTTGGCAGTTCACTGGCCGAGATGCAGAAGGCCGGTGTGAAAAACTTCCCGCGTAAAACTCCAATGTATATGCAGGAAGGACAATCTCGGAAATTCAGAACACCGAGTGGCAAGATTGAACTGGTATCGTCGCAGCTGGCAGCCAAGGGGTTTGATGCATTGCCGGTCTATACGCCGCCGCCGACACGTCCTGATGATTATTACCATCTAAACTATGGCCGCATGCCTGCCCATACCTTCAGCCGCACGACCAACAACCCACTGCTGTTTGAGCTGGCACCGGAAAACGCGCTATGGGTCAATCCACAGATCGCCAGGCAGCATGGGATAAAGAACGGTGAAACAGTCAGGTTGCAGAACCAGGATGGCGTGGTCAGTAACTCGATCAGGGTACGTGTGACCGAAAGAATCGGGCCTGACTCCGTTTTTATGGCACACGGTTTCGGGCACCGCTCTAAAAAGTTACAACTGACACAGGGTCTGGGCGCCGATGATTCGGACCTGATGACCAATGTGTTGATCGATCCTATTATGGGAGCAACGGGTATGCGCGGTAATTTTGTCACCTTTGTTAAAAATTCTGATCAGGAGCATGTGTAAGATGACAATACAATATGCCATGGTAATTGATACCAAAACCTGCATCGGATGTGGGGACTGCGTGGTTGCCTGTAAGACAGAGAACAAAACGCCGGTTGGTTTAAACCGGGACTGGGTGGTAGAGGCAACACGCGGTAAGTGGCCAAACCTGACGACTGAGTTTCGATCGGAGCGCTGTAATCATTGCTCCCATGCTACCTGTGTCACAATGTGCCCGACAGGCGCTAGCCATTACTGGGGTGATACCAATATCGTGCTGGTAGATGCGCACAAGTGTACCGGCTGTAAAGCCTGTATCGCTGCCTGCCCCTACGATGCACGATTAATCATGCATCCGGATGGCTACATCGATAAATGCACTTTCTGTCATCATCGTGTCGAGAAAGGCGAAGACCCTGCCTGTGTGTCTACATGCCCTACTGAATGTATGCATTTTGGCATCCTCAATGATCCTGGCAGCAAAGTCAGCCTATTGCTGAAGACACGCAATTACAAGGCTCTGATGACAGAGACCGGAAATGAACCTAACGTTTACTACCTGACCTAAGGGAGTCTCTATACAAGCCATGACTGAATATATTGAGTCCATAATTTCCAGCTTCTACGTCAAAGATCTTCGCAATAGCGCACTATTACGTACGATCTTTTCCTTGAATCTGAATATTTTGAATTTCAATCTATTTCACCCAGACTTATACAGAGCCTCCCGAGGAAGCCGCAATGATTGAAGAACTCCTGGTTACTGCACGACATAACCCGAAAATAGACCCGATTCTTGGCATCTGGACCTGGGAAATATCTGTATATTTATTTCTCGGTGGCCTGACGGCAGGCATTATCTTTTTTGTTGCCCTGATGAACCTGATGGACAAAAAGGAAAGTTATTCTTTCTCGGCAAACCGCCTGGCGCTATGGGCACCAATCGTATTGTCGATTGGTATGACAACGCTGTTCCTTGACCTCGAGCATAAGCTTTATGTGTTCCGTTTCTACACCACACTGGAGCCAACGTCACCGATGTCCTGGGGTGCCTGGGTACTGATCATTATCTACCCGATCGCAATTCTGCAGATACTGTCGACGTTGAGAAAAGGTTACCCGAAGATTGCTGAATTTGCCGAGCGTATTCCGCTGGTACCGATGGTGCTGGATCTCAGTGAACGCTATCTTAAAGTCATCTCCTGGATCGCCATTCCCTCTGCTATTGCGCTGGGTATATATACAGGTGTGTTACTGAGTGCCTTTAACGCACGACCATTCTGGAATTCCGGATTGCTGGGGCCGTTGTTCCTTATCTCCGGCATGTCTACGGCGGCTGCCTTTACTATATTGTTTGCAAAAGAGCATGATGAGAAACGGCTGTTTACACAGTTTGACCTCGGCTTGATTGCTATCGAACTTGTACTGGTAGTACTATTACTGATCAACCTTGCTACGGGCTCTGAACAGCAGCTGCAGGCGCTCGAGTATCTGACCAAAGGCGGCGGTTACGCGGTGGCATTCTGGGGCGCATTTTTCGTCTTCGGTTTGCTGGTTCCTCTGGTCGTCGAGTTTATCGACCTGATCCATGCAAATCGTACACTGGCGATTCTTGGGCCGGTGCTGGTACTGATGGGCGGGTATATGCTGCGGCATGTCACCGTCAATCTGGGTCAGGAAACCTCCTGGCAAAATTACGACACACAGTTCAGCGTTGAGGCACAGGAACGTATTAACAAATATTATCAGAATGGATTGAACTAACAATGGTGGATAGCAAAATGGTACACGGGCTTAAATGGTTATTAACGCTTATCGGCATTAGCATGCTTGCCGCCTGCGGCAATGATGAAGCGCCGACAGGTGTCAACTGGAGTGATCTGGAACAGATATCTCAGGCGGCATCGAGAGCTGAAGACCGGGTGGCTGTGCAACAGCTTGCGGAATGGATTGTCGAATCTAAACAGGATTTCACACTGATTGATATTCGAGATGATAAATCTTATCAGGATGGCCACATCGACGGTGCTGAGAATATACCGATGGCGATGCTGGTCAAACCAGACAGTCTTAAAGAGCTCTCCGGCAAGAAGGTTATTGTCTACTCAAACGGCTCGGAGAATGCGGCCAAGGCTACGGTGATGTTGCGCCTGATGGGGCTGGACAGCTACCTGCTATCTGGTGGGTATAATGCCTGGCATCAACATGTGTTAAATCCTGATATCCCTGAACAGGTTGCTGATGATGAGGCGCCACAAGTCGCATTGCAAAGAGCCATAGCCTGTCACTTCAGTGGGGCGTCAGCACGTCCTCCTGCCGAAGCAGTGCAGCCTGTAGAAAGTGCTGCCCCTGCTTTCACTCCGCCTGTATTTACACCACCGGCAGCACCTGCGGCGGGTGGCTTGATTGTTGATGAAGGTTGTTAATTTAACAGATGTTGTAGTGTTAAAGGTGGGAGCATAGCTCCCGCTTTTTTATTTTTAAGCAAGGTGCAGTGAGATGTACATTGTTTCTCGGGCTGCGTGTGCGCTAATCAGAAAATCATGCTGTATTAGCTGTGGCCTAGCAGGGCATCGAGATGTGCAACAACACTGCGACCAAGGGCGCCTAATGCGTAACCACCTTCAAGGCTGGAGACAATACGTCCTTCAGCGTACTGATTTGCGATTTCTTTCAACTCTCCACTAATCCAGGCGTAGTCCGCTTCCTGTAGTAACAGCTGGCCCATTTCATCTTCAACGTGGCCATCGAAGCCGGCTGATATCATCACCAGCTGTGGCTTGAATTTATGCAGGGCGGGTAGCCAGTGGGCTTCAGCTTCCTGTCGAAACTTCTGTCCATTGGCTCCGGCTGCAAGTGGAATGTTTACGACGTGTGCTGTGTCTGATTCATGACCGGTATACGGGTAGAAGGGGTGTTGAAAGCTGGAGCAGAACAGCACCCTTGGATCGTCCTGAAAAATATGTTCAGTGCCATTGCCATGGTGTACGTCAAAATCAATGATTGCTACCCGCTCGAGTCCCATTACGTCGAGTGCATAGGCTGCGCCTACAGCAATATTATTGAAGTAGCAGAAGCCCATAGCATGGTGCTGCTCGGCATGATGCCCGGGCGGGCGGATAGCGCAGAAGGCTCCCTTGACTTCGTCTCCAAGCACAAGGTCCACGGCGTGTATAACAGCACCAGCAGCTCTGAGTGCTGCATTTAGTGTGTTTGTTGTCATGATAGTGTCATCATCAAGGTCGACAATACCGGTATCCGGTGACCAGTCGAACAGACTCTTTACATAGTCAGCGTCGTGCACCCGTTCCAGGTGTTGTCTTTCAGCAAGTGGCGCGTCGTGCGGTGTCAGGACAAATTCAAGCCCTGACATGATCAGCTGGTCATGGATGGCATTGAGGCGGGCAGGCCTTTCCGGGTGGAAATTACCGACATCATGCAACAGGCAATCTGGGTGAGTTATATATGCGATAGGCACGTTCATACTCCTTTAAAAGCGAGTACAATATTCGCACATCAAACACAGGCAATCACCTCTTTTTCCGAAGGAATATTTTATTATGGGTCCCCACCATCTCGATGCATTATTTTCACCTGAAAGCATAGCTGTATTTGGCGCCAGCGAAAAAGAAGGCGGCGTCGGTACACGCGTCTTCCTCAACATGATCGAGGCTGGTTATCGAGGTGAACTCTATCCAGTCAACCCCAAATATGAAGAGATTCATGGGCGTCGCTGTTATAAGAGCCTGGCCGATATAGATGCTGCTGTTGACCTGGTGATAATCGCAACCCCGGCATCGACTGTGCTAGAAATTATGCGCAGCTGTGGTGAGCATGGAGTTTCAGCGGCAATTGTATTGAGTGCAGGCTTTCGTGAAGTAGGCGAACAAGGTGCCCGTCTGGAACAGGCACTGGTGGATATAGCGCGCCATTACGGTATTCAGGTGCTGGGTCCCAATTGTCTTGGGATGATGCGAACCAGTATTGGTATGGATGCGACTTTCCTGGATACCTTTGCCCCTGAAGGTCGTCTTGCACTGGTGTCACAGTCAGGGGCGCTTTGCACCGCGATACTTGACTGGTCGGAGCCTAACCAGATGGGCTTCTCTACCGTGGTGTCGCTAGGGAATGCGGCCGAGGTGGATTTTGGAGACATTCTTGATTACCTCGCCATAGATTCGAAAACTGATGCTATTCTGCTTTATGTTGAAGGCGTGCATGATGCGCGATCGTTCATGAGTGGCCTGCGCAGTGCGGCTCGTGTCAAACCGGTTATAGTGCTCAAGGCAGGGCGGCATGAAACAGGGTCGCAGGCGGCAGCTACCCATACCGGTGCCATGATTGGTTCAGATGATGCATTTGACGCAGCGCTCGAACGGGCCGGTGTGGTCAGGGCAATGACTTTCGGGCAATTGTTTGCAGCAGCCTCGATACTCTCAAGCGGCAAACGGGTGCGCGGCAACCGACTTGCCATCGTAACCAATGGCGGTGGGCCGGGTGTGTTGGCCACTGACCGTGCCGAGGACCTGGGCGTACAGATAGCTACGCTTGATGCAAAGACTTTAGAAGTACTGGATAAGGCACTGCCGGCTCACTGGTCTCACAGCAACCCTGTCGATATTCTTGGCGATTCTCCACCCGAGATGTATGGGGCAGCAGTTGAAGCCTGTCTTAAGGACCCCAATGTTGACGGCGTACTGGCACTGCTAACGCCACAGGCTATGAGTCGTCCTCAAGAGGCAGCCCAGGCCGTCGTTGATGCTGCAAGCAGGCATAAAAGTAAGCTGGTAGTAGCATGCTGGATGGGTGAAAGACGGGTGCGTGAAGCCAGAGAAACCTTTTCTGCAAACCACATACCGAGTTTTCTTACTCCTGAACGGGCCATCGAAGCCTTTGCCTACCTGTCACGTTACCAGCGAAACCACCAGTTACTGCTACAGACCCCAGGGCCGCTTACCGACTCCCGGCCACCCGATGTGGAGGGGGCGAAGATGATCATTGAAGCGGTGCTTGAAGAAGGGCGAAAGATGCTCTCAGATACTGAATCGAAAGCGATTCTTAATGCCTTCCATATCCCTTGTACGCCTACACTTGAAGCGCGAACATCCACCGAGGCCCTGGTACTCGCCGAGTCGCTGGGTTTTCCTGTAGTGATGAAGGTCAGTTCTCCACAGATTTCTCACAAGTCTGATGTTGGCGGTGTCAAGATGAATATTCTCAATGGCCCTGATCTGCGCAGAACCTTCAAGTCGCTGGTAGAGGAGGCGCAGCGTGTGAGACCCGATGCCGAAATACGCGGCGTGACAGTCGAGCCCATGGCTGCCAGTGCCGATGCACGCGAACTAATGGTTGGCGTCAAGCGGGACCCTGTGTTCGGTCCGGTAATTGCTTTCGGTGCCGGTGGCACTATGGCAGAAATACTGCGCGACAACGCGATTGCCATACCACCATTGAATCGCGTGCTGGCGCAGCGGCTGATCGACAGGACACGGGTCACGAAATTGCTTGGGCCATACCGCAAGATGGAGGCAGTGGACAAGACGGCAGTAGAGAATGTGCTGCAGCGTGTTTCAGAAATGGTATGCGAGCTGCCTCATATCCAGGAACTGGATATAAACCCGCTGTTTGCCGATAAGGACGGGGTGATAGTGGTTGATGCGCGCATTAGTGTTAAACGTCCATCGACGTCACCGGTGCCATATTCGCATATGGCGATACATCCTTACCCGTCACACCTGACCCGTAATGGCTACCTGACCGACGGTACCCCGATGGTGATACAGCCGATCCGCCCGGAGGATGCCGAGATAGAACAGGAATTCGTGCGAAACCTTTCACCCGAGGCAAGGTATTTCAGATTTATGCGCGCGATCGAAGAACTGACCCCGGAAATGCTGGTCCGTTTTACCCAGCTGGACTACAGCCGTGAGATGGCTCTCATTGCCGTGATTAACGTTGATGGAAAACGCAGACAGATTGGGGTAGCTCGTT
>Ga0316196_10000139_pt1 | contig 23666 bp, 21 predicted proteins | sample Eddsed2cm_MG_FD_204938 | JGI IMG/M metagenome (GOLD analysis project Ga0316196, IMG submission 204938) | Coastal sediment microbial communities from Maine, United States - Eddy sediment 2 cm | ecosystem: Environmental > Aquatic > Marine > Coastal > Sediment | place: USA: Maine | collected... | reverse complement strand
TGCGCTCGGGGTTGAGATTTGCCGACGGGGCCACGCCGATGGTGCCCGCGACGGCGGGGCCAAGATCTGACAGGATATCGCCGAACAGGTTGCTGCCCACCACCACGTCGAACCAATCCGGATGGAGCACGAACTGAGCGGTCAGAATATCGATGTGGAATTGGTCGGTGCGCACATCCGGGTAGTGGGTCGCCATTTCGGCGAAGCGCTCGTCCCAGTACGGCATGGTGTGGATGATGCCGTTGGATTTGGTGGCCGAGGTCAGGTGCCGGGCCGGGCGTGACTGGGCCAGATCGAATGCGAATCGCAGCGCCCGATCCACCCCCCTGCGGGTAAACACATTCTGTTGTACCGCCATTTCGGCGTCGGTGCCCTGATACAGGCGGCCCCCGATTTCCGAGTACTCGCCCTCGTTGTTTTCCCGCACCACGTAAAAATCGATGTCCGCCGGTGTTCGATCCCGCAACGGGCTGGACATGCCGCGCAGCATGCGGACCGGGCGGAGATTGATGTACTGCTGAAAGGCTCGTCGAATGGGGATCAACAGTCCCCACAGGGATACATGGTCCGGGACCCCGGGAAATCCCACCGCCCCGAGATAGATCGCGTCGTGCCGTGCCAGTCGGTCGAGTCCATCCTCAGGCATCATGCGGCCGGTGTTGTGGTAGGTCTCACAACTCCAGTCGTAGTGCGTCCAGTCGAGTTCGAGGTCAAAATTGCCAGCGACGGCGTCCAGCACCCGAATACCCTGGGGCATGACTTCCTGGCCGATCCCGTCGCCGGGCAGTACGGCGATGCTGTAACGTTTCACCTGTCTATCTCCTGTGGTTGGCACGTCGGCCCAGTATTCGGGCGGGCAAGCATAGACCGGGAAACTGCCCAGGCAAAGTGCGGGCGTTTGCACCAAACGCCCGCTCACGAACGGGAAAATAGGGCATTGGGTTCAGCCATGCGGGTTTTTGCGTGATCCAGGTCGGTCACAGCAAATCGATTTAATCTACACTGCGCTTGAACCAAGCGCTGCGTCCGCCGGGCCGGCAGGGCTGTTATAGCCTTGTGCCGCCGTGCGGTCTGTCGGCTCTCACGCGACTGGCAATGGAATCGCGGTCTAGAAGTCCAGCGGAGAGCGGTTTAGACTCCGCCTCCGATCTGGTTCGGCTGCGTTCAGTTTTGAAGACCACTGGGAGGATTTGATCGATGGGCAAGAAGCACAAAAAACATAAACAGCACAAGGATTCCAAGCAGGGTGCACCTGCCGAATCTGTCGTTGCTATCGGTGACGGCGCGCCGAAACCTAAGATGAAGCGCAAGGAGTATGAATCCGAAATCGAACGGCTTCATGGTGAGTTGGTGGCGATGCAGGAATGGGTCAAGGCCACCGGCGCCAAGTTATGCATCGTGTTCGAAGGGCGTGACACGGCCGGAAAGGGCGGCACCATCAAGCGCATTACCGAGCGAGTGAGTCCACGGGTGTTCCGGGTTGTGGCCCTGCCCGCGCCGGATGAGCGGGAAAAATCCCAGATGTATTTGCAGCGTTACGTCGCGCACTTTCCCGCTGCCGGCGAGGTGGTGATCTTCGACCGCAGCTGGTACAACCGCGCCGGTGTCGAGCCGGTGATGGGATTCTGCACGCCCGAAGATACCGAGCAATTCCTGCAGCGGGCCCCTGGGGTCGAGCGTGCGATGGTGGACTCGGGCATTTTGCTGATCAAATACTGGCTGGAGGTCAGCGCCGACGAACAGACCCGACGCCTCAAGAGCCGCATCCGAGACCCGCGCAAGGTTTGGAAGCTGTCCGACATGGACCTGAAGTCATACAGCCGCTGGTATGACTATGCGCGTGCCCGCGACGCCATGTTCGAGAATACCGATACGGCCTGGGCGCCCTGGTTTGTCGCAAATACCGACGACAAGAAGCGCGGTCGGCTCAACATCATTTCCCACCTGCTTTCGCAGGTGCCATATACGCCGCTGAAGACACGGGATGTGAAGTTGCCGCGCCGGCAGCCGGCCAAGGGTTATGTCGAGCCTGAACTTACGCCTCGGCGCGTACCGGAGCAGTTCTAAGGAGTTAAAGGCTATTTGCCTAGTAGTCGAGAACAACGGAAAACTGCCTTAGCAAACCGTCGTCCTCCCGGGCGTGGTCGCTTACCTCCAGGGTCCATTTGCCATTCATGGGGTAGGCCGTCAGCGCTGCCAGGCCCGGTGCGTTGACATCGTCGTAGGTGGTTTTGATGTTGCCGGTTCCTTGTCCGGTCCGGTCGTGCAACAGGACCGGATCGGCCCCCGATTCCGGCGGCGGCACGATGCGCACGACCAGATCACTCACGTAGCTGTGTTCTATGTCCACCGCAATGCGCACCGCCCTGGGTTTGCGGAGATCGCCCACCGCGACGGACAGGCCGGTCTGGCCAAAATCCCGGATTGGCAGTATCTGAATGGCCGTATGCACCGCGGTGTAGCGGGCGGACGGGGGCTGAGCAAGCGTCACGGCCCGTTTGGCATTGAGCCGGCCATAGCCGTAGAACGGGCTGTGGCCGGCCTCATCGTATTGCCCGCCATCGGGATCGATCTGGTCGGCGCAACGCTTCAGAATGTCCTTGACCTGATCCCAACGCAGAGCCGGGTTGCGGGCCAGCACCAGCGCCGCCACGCCTGCCGCCCCGGGACAGGCGCTGGAGGTGCCACCGAAGCTGTTGGTGTAGTGGCCGGCCGGGTCGCCTGCGTCGGCGCTGCCGGTGTTGTAGCCGTCGGCGCCGGTTCGGTCGCTCGTCCAGATCCCCGGTGTCCGGGCATCTGCCACGTCGCTGCTGGGGAATGCGCACCATACGGCCCGGCCGAAATCACTGTAGCCGCTGCGGGTGCCCCGATCGTTGCTGGCCGCCACGGCGATGACCTTGTCGTAACTGGCATAGCCATCGTTGTCGACACTTTCATTGCCGTTGCCCGCGGCCCAGGTGATGACGCACCCGAGACCGTTGCGTCCGTTCTCAATCGCCCAATCGATGGCCAGACGGGTTGAGTCGGGCAGTTCCACCCGCTGCTGATGGGTCGGATCGTCCGGATCCCACCACTTGCCGTCTATCGGACCCCAACTGCAGGAGATCACATCGGCCCCGTTCTGAGCGGCCCAAATGAATGCATCGGCCTCTGCCTGGGAGCCCAAGCCCGACTGGAGGCGTATCGGCATGAGTTGAGCGCCGGGGGCCACCCCGCTGGCGCCGTGCAACCCGTCCGCACAGGCCACGCCTGCGCAGGCCGTTCCGTGATTGTCGAATGAGCCCGGGCTCGGATCATCCGTTTTCCGGGTCACGTCCCGGGGCGCCATGATCTTGTCGCTGCTGCGGAACTCCTCATGATGCAGGTCCATGCCATCGTCGATCACTGCGATTCGGATTCCGTCGCCCCGGCTTTTGGCCCAGGCGGCCTCTACCGCGGCGTGCTGGTTGATGCTTTGATTGTTGATACGCATGGCCTTCAGGTGCCACTGACCGGGGAATGCACCCCGAAAACTGGCCTCGCGCACCAGTTCTGGGTGGCAGAGTTGGACCTCTGAGGTTTCGAGCACGGCCGCGGCGAGTTCGAACACGGTCTGTCCGATGCCGCTGCGTGCCTCCACAAAAAACGCGTTGCTGGCGTAGCTAAGCGGCCGTTTTACGGTCAGCTTGTGTCGACGCAAGATTCGTTTGAGGTCCGTGGTGGTGACGTTGTCGGCAAACTTAACAAACAGGTTCTCGGTGTAGAGGACCGGTTTTCGAGACTTGGGATCTATCAGCACCCGCCCGGCAAATCGCAGCGCACCCTCTTCATTCAGTCTGGTCTTTGCTTCGTTCCGGTCTACACCGGGCCCACACCTGAGGACCTCCACCCCCGCCGCTGGAAACGCGGCGATTGGCTCCAGGCGCTGGACCAGGCGGCTGGCGCCGGCGGATAAGGGGAGTCGTGCAAGTGGCACCCGCCGCGCCGAGCGGACAGCCAGGATGTCCCGTGATTGTTTGAGTTTGCGCTTTTTCCCCCGTTTGCCGCCGTATCGATAGCTGAGCATCGCTCTCTCCCCTGGTCTTTCGCTGCTGGATCGGGAATCCCGTCGGCCCTCGAAGCGGACACTGATCAGTCCACTCCATCAGGATAGTCCACGAAACTGCCCGTTGAAGGGTGGTCGTGGGGGCGGGGTGTCCCGTCCCATAAGTTCGTTGCATGTCAGCAAGGCGAGGAGCGCCCAGGCGCTAAGCCGGCGTGCTGGCGGCCGCCTCGGCCAGCAGCCAATCGCGGAACGCCACCACTCTGGGTCGTGCTCGATTGGTGGCGGGATGCACAATCCAGTAGGCACCGCGGCCGGGCAGGCGAAACTCGAAAGGCGCCACCAGCCGGCCGGAGCTCAAGTCGCCTTCCACCAGGGGCGAACGACCCAGGGCGACACCCGCGCCCTGCACCGCGGCCTGCAGTGCCATGGCCGATTGATCAAATGCGTAGCTCCGGGGTTGAGGCTGGTCGTCCAGCCCGGCCTGCTCGAGCCAAAGCGGCCAGTCTTCGGCATAGTGCGGGTAACCGGTTACGTGTATCAGGGAGGTGTTGCCCAGGTCCGCCAGGCTTTGCAGCGGCGGGTCGGTGTGGAGCAGCGTTGGACTGCAAACCGGAAATACATGCTCGTTCAAAAGCAGGACCGCATCCAGGCCGGCCCAGTCGCCGAAGCCATAGCGAATCTCCAGATCAATGTCGTCGCGCGAGAAATCCGCGGCCTGACCCAAGGCGGTCAGACGCAGGTCGATGTTGGGGTAAAGCGCGTGAAAGCGATCGATCCTGGGCGCCAGCCACAGTATGGATAACGAGGAAGGGACACGCACCGTGAGGGCGCCGTGGCGTTCCTGGTCGTAGGCGTCACGGGCTGCGGCCTGAATCAAGTCGAAGGCGCTCGTGAGCTTTGGCAACAGCGTCTGACCGGCCTCCGTGAGGGTGAGGCCACGGGGGCTGCGGCGAAACAGGCCCAGTCCAAGATGCTGCTCCAGCAGTTTGACCTGTTGACTGACCGCCGCCTGGGTGACGTGCAGTTCCCGGGCTGCGCCGGTGAAACTGCGATGGCGTGCGGCCGCCTCAAACGCCTTGAGCCCGTTCAGCGGGGGGAGCTTGCGGCTCACGGGATCGATCCAGATGTTGGCTTCGCGCAAGGAATTCTGAACTGCAAAGTCATCGGTAACAAACGCTTACGGTCGCTGCTGTGGCCGCCACTATAAGAAAAACTAGGTACATGTCCCAGCATTTCCATGTTGCCTGCGATCCTTGGTGCCTGCCATGATCCAGCGAATCACGCCGTTCCGACGCAGTGGACTGGCGATTCGGCGACAGGCTCGGCGATGGCCGGCGGCAAACATTGGGAGAGAACGGGTGAGTGATCCGCGAACCACGGTCGAGGTCAACGGCCGTCGCTATGCCTGGCCCCATCGGCCAGTGGTGGTGGTGTGCATCGACGGCAGCGAGCCGGACTACGAGGGCAGCGACGGCGGTGGGTACATCGAGCGCGCCATGGCCGCTGGCTGTATGCCGTTTTTGAGCCGGGTGGCGGAAAGCGGGACGTTTCGCACCGCGGAGTGCGCGATACCGAGCTTCACCAACCCCAACAATCTTTCCATCGTGACCGGGCAGCCCCCCTCCTTGCACGGAATCTGTGGCAACTACTTTTATGACCCCGAGACCGGGTCCGAGGTCATGATGAACGACCCGGCGCTGTTACGCGTGGGTACGCTGTTCGAGGCCTTCCAGCGGGCCGGTGCCCGAGTGGCCGTTGTGACCGCAAAGGACAAGCTGCGACGACTGCTGGGACATGGGCTCCGGTTTGGCGACGACGGCGCTATTTGTTTCTCGGCGGAGCAGGCCGATCGGGTCACGCTGGAAGAAAACGGAATCGACGATGTGCTTGATATGGTGGGCATGCCGGTGCCATCGGTCTACAGCGCGGACCTGTCCGAGTTTGTGTTTGCCGCCGGGGTCAAGCTGATGGAGCGGGTGCACCCGGACCTGACCTATCTCTCCACCACCGACTATATCCAGCACAAACATGCGCCTGGTACGCCTGAGGCCAATGCGTTCTACGCCATGATGGACCGATACTGGTCGGAGCTGGACGCCCTGGGCGCGACCCTTGCGCTCACTGCCGATCATGGCATGAAGGCCAAGCACAACGCTTCGGGCAGTCCCAATGTGATTTACCTGCAACCGTTGCTGGATGAGTGGCTGGGGGAGGGCACCGCCCGGGTTATTCTGCCCATCACCGATCCCTATGTGGTTCACCATGGCGCTTTGGGCGGCTATGCAACGGTCTACTTGCCGGGGGACGCCAATGTGGAACAGGTGATCGAGAGGCTGCGGTCGCTGCCCGGCGTCGAATGTGTCCTAAGCCGTGAGCAGGCCTGCGCACGCTTCGAGTTGCCCAGCGATCGGGTTGGCGACATCGTGGTGGTGTCGGTCCACGATCATACTCTGGGCAGTAGTCCGGATCGGCACGATCTCTCCGGGCTGGACGTTCCGCTGCGCTCGCATGGCGGTTTGTCGGAGCAGCGGGTGCCGTTCATTCTGAACCGAGCCACGCCGGAACCAAGCGTCGACGTGCCCCTGCGCAACTTTGACATATTCAGCGTCGCCCTCAATCAAACCCAGTAATCCGTCCGGAGGCAGATTCATGGCCATGGCCGAAGCGAGCCCAAAATCGGTGTTGCACGAAACCCTGCGGATTGCCGGCGAACGGGTCGACCGGGAGGAACGGATCGAGGTATTCAATCCGTACACGGACAAGGTGGTGGGCACCGTACCCCGGGCTCGTGCGGAGGACGTTCGCCGCGCGTTTGAAATTGCCGCCGCCTACCAACCGGCGCTGACCCGCTATCAGCGGCAGCAGATCCTGCTGCGCACCGCCGAGATTCTGACTCAGCGACGTGAGGCCATATCCGACCTGATCACCGCTGAGCTGGGCATATGTAAGAAGGATTCCCTGTACGAGGTGGGGCGGGCCTATGACGTATTCAGCCTGGCCGGTCAGCTCTGCATCCTGGACGACGGGGAGGTTTTTTCCTGCGATCTGACACCCCACGGAAAGCAACGCAAGATCTTCACCCAGCGGGAGCCGCTGAACGCCATTTCGGCCATCACCCCGTTCAACCACCCGCTGAATATGGTGGCGCACAAGATCGCGCCGGCGGTGGCCACCAACAACTGTATGGTGGTCAAGCCCACCGAACTGACCCCTTTGACCGCCCTGGCTCTGGCCGATGTGCTGTACGAAGCGGGCTTGCCACCGGAGATGCTGTCGATCATCACTGGACTGCCGGAGGACGTGGGCAGCGAGATGATCACCAACCAGCACATCGACCTGATCACTTTCACCGGCGGCGTGCCGGTGGGCAAACACATTGCCGAAACCGCGGGATACCGGCGAACGGTGCTGGAGCTTGGCGGCAATTCCTCACTGATCGTGATGGAGGACGCGGATCTGGAAAAGGCCGCTGAGCTGGCGGTGGCGGGGGCAACGAAAAATTCCGGGCAACGCTGCACCGCCGTCAAGCGGGTGCTGTGCGTTGATTCGGTGGCGGACGCTTTTCTGCCACTGGTGGTTGAGCGCGCGCGCAAGCTGCGCTACGGGGATCCGATGAACCCCGAAACGGATGTGGGCACGGTGGTCAACGCCGAGGCCGCAAGCCTGTTTCAGGCGCGGGTGGACGATGCCGTGGCCCAGGGGGCGGAACTGCTGTACGGAAACGAACGGCAGGGGGCGCTGTACTCGCCCACGGTTTTGGATCGGGTGCCGGTGGATTGCGATCTGGTCCGGGAGGAAACGTTTGGACCGCCGATCCCCGTCATACGGGTGCGGGACATCGATCACGCGCTGCAGGTGGACAACGGCACGCGATTCGGTTTGTCCACCGGCGTCTGTACCAATCGATGGGATTACATTGTCCGGTTTATCAATGAGATAAAGACCGGCACCGTGAACGTTTGGGAAGTGCCGGGCTACCGCATCGAAATGTCACCGTTTGGCGGCGTCAAGGACTCCGGTCTGGGCTATAAAGAGGGCGTGCTGGAAGCCATGAAAAGCTACACCACCATCAAGACCTTCTCCCTGCCCTGGGCCTGACCCGGACTGCGGAACAGGAAACCCTGGCTCATGGACATAAACGCACTGCCCGATAACCCTTACCTGTTGTTGACACCCGGTCCCTTGTCCACCACCAAACGGGTGCGCGCCGCCCTGTTTCGTGACTGGTGCACCTGGGACGACGACTACAACGGCATTGTGCAACACATTCGCGCCCGTCTGGTGCGTCTTGCCACCGGGCGGCCGGGCTACACCGCGGTGCTGATGCAGGGTTCGGGCAGTTTCGGCGTCGAGTCGGTGGTCGGCTCCGTGATCCCGCAAGGCGGCAAGTTGCTGGTGCTGGCCAACGGCGCTTACGGGCAGCGCATCGCCACCATGGCTCGAATGCTGGGGATTGATCTCGTGGTGGAGGACTTCGGCGAGCGCGCGGTGCCCGATCCGGATCGGGTGGCCGCCATGCTCGAGGATGATCCGGGCATTGGCCATGTGGCCATGGTCCACTGCGAAACCACAACGGGTATGCTCAATCCGGTGGCTGAGGTGGGCACGGCCGTGGCTGCAGCCGGGCGCAGGTTCATCGTCGATGCCATGAGCAGTTTTGGCGGCATTCCCCTCACCATGGAGGGTCTGCATGCAGATTTTCTGATCAGCAGCGCAAATAAATGCATACAGGGTGTGCCGGGTTTCAGTTTTATCATCGCTCGCCAGTCCGAACTCGAGGGGTGCCGAGGCCGGGCCCGCTCCCACAGTCTGGACCTTTGGGACCAGTGGAACACCATGGAGGCCGGGCATGGCAAATGGCGTTTCACTTCACCGACCCATACGGTGCGAGCCTTCGATCAGGCCCTGGCCGAGCTGGACGACGAAGGTGGCGTGGAGGCGCGGCATCGCCGCTATCGGGAGAACCAGGCGATGCTGGTACAGGGCATGCGAGGGCTGGGTTTCCAGACCCTGCTCGATGACCATTATCAGTCGCCCATCATCACCGCTTTCCACAGTCCTGAATCACCTCACTACGATTTTGGGCGCTTTTACCAGAACCTGAAGAGCCGTGGGTTTGTGATCTATCCCGGCAAAGTCACCGGGGCCGATACCTTCCGCATCGGCAATATCGGCGATGTGCACCGGGGCGATATCGAACGGCTGCTGCTGGCGGTGGGCGGCGCCATGGACTGGTCGGGTAAAGCCTGATCTACGGGCCCGATAGCATGAGCATGCGGCCGCTGGTTTTGCCTGCGCGTGCCGGCCAACCCGAAACGCGGGGAAGGGGTATCAATGGAACCGCTGGTGTTTGCCATGGTGGCGTTTGCCGCCGTGCTGCACGCGGTCTGGAACGCTCTGGTCAAGGTCCATGGCGACCGGCTGGTGGCGATGACGCTGGTCAACGCCAGCGGCGGTCTGGTGGCCCTGTGTCTGCTGCCGTTCGTGTCGGTGCCCGATCCGGCGAGTTGGCCGTATCTACTGGGTTCGGCCATCGTTCATCTGTTTTACTACGGTTTTCTGATCGCCAGCTATCGTCATGGCGATTTGTCCCAGGTCTATCCAATCGCCCGGGGCGCGGCACCCTTGCTGGTGGCGGTGGGTGCGTTTCTGTTTGCAGGGGAGCGTCTCGCGCCCACCGGTCTGGTGGCGGTGGCGCTGATCTCGGCTGGCATTCTCAGCCTGGCCCTGGGGCGCGCGCATGGGCATCATCGAACATCTTCTGTGGTGTACGCCCTGCTCACCGGGGTGACCATCGCGACCTACACGGTGTTGGATGGACTCGGTGGGCGGGCCACGCAGCATGTTCAGGATTACATCGTCTGGCTTTTTTTCCTGGACAGTTTCCCGTTGCTGGGATTGACTCTTGTGCTCCGGCGGGGTCGGTTTCTGGGCACGGTCCAGGCCGGTTGGAAGTCGGCCACTGCCGGAGGCATGCTGGCGATGGTGGCCTATGGTCTGGTGATCTGGGCCATGAGCCTGACACCCATGACCTATGTTTCCGCCCTGCGGGAGACCAGCGTTATCGTGGCCGCCCTGATTGGTGTCCACCTGCTCAAGGAACCCATGGGCGGCACACGGGTGGCAGCAGCGGCGTTGGTGGCGACGGGCATCATATTGCTGCAGGTGGGGCGGATGTTCTAGCGCACTTCGATTTTGGGTGTTTCTCGGGCCTTTCGCATTGAGAAAGGCCCTGACAATCCAGACAGGGGAGGTTCACATCGCTGCAATAGGGTCTACTCTACTATTGGTCGCTGCGTTCGAACAGCGCCCGCGCCGGTGCGCTCTATCGCCATCGTTTCGATGGCGGTGAGTGTGGCCGGGCTTAAACAAAATGCATCCTGGAGAAGCATAATATGACTATCCGCTCTGTGTTTCTGCCGACGGCGCTTGCCGTCGCCGTCGGGTTTGGCGTCACGCTGGCGACGGCCGCCGTGGCCGACACCTCGCTGACGGTCTACACCGCCGTTGAAGCCGAAGATCTGAAAAAGTATGCCGGCCGGTTCAATGAGGACCACCCGGACATCACCATCAAGTGGGTGCGGGATTCCACCGGCATTGTCACCGCGAAACTATTGGCGGAGAAGGACAACCCACAGGCCGATGTGGTGTGGGGCCTGGCGGCCACCAGCCTTTTGCTCCTGAAGGGCGAGGACATGCTCGAACCCTACGCGCCCGCCGGGCTCGATGCGTTGGACCCCAAGTTCCGGGATAAGTCCGATCCGCCCGCCTGGGTGGGCATGGATGCCTGGGTAGCGGCGATCTGCGTCAACACCGTCGAAGCCGAGAAAGAAGGCTTGCCCATGCCCACCTCATGGAAGGATTTGACCAAGCCGGTCTATAAAGGCCACATCGCCATGCCCAACCCCAATTCCTCGGGCACCGGGTTTCTCGACGTGTCCAGCTGGCTGCAGATGTTCGGTGAGGACGACGGCTGGGCTTTCATGGACGCGCTGCACGAGAACATCGGCCACTACACGCACTCCGGTTCCAAGCCCTGCAAGCAGGCGGCGTCGGGCGAAGTACCGATCGGAATTTCGTTTGCATTCCGTGGCGCCAAGTCCAAGGCCCAGGGCGCGCCGCTGGAGATCATCGTTCCCTCCGAGGGCATCGGCTGGGACATGGAAGCCACGGCCATCATGAAGGGCACTGACAAGATGGACGCAGCCAAGACATTGGTGGACTGGTCTGTCAGCGAAAAAGCCAACCAGATGTACAACGAAGGCTATGCTGTGATCGGCATTCCCGGGCTGGCGAAGCCGGTGGACCACTTCCCGGAGGGCATTTCGGATGCCATGATCGACAACGATTTCGAATGGGCTGCGTCCAATCGCAAACGCATACTGGCTGAATGGCAGCAGCGTTACGATTCCAAGTCCGAGCCCAAGGGCTGATTCGGGCGGCATCGTCTCCGACGGACGCCAAATCGGGTCCGTCGGTTCCTTTTCAGAGCGCCCTGGCGCGTCGTGGGCACCGTGCGGCCGGTGCCCACGCCTGATGCTGATTCCAGCCCATGCAACAATCCGAAGACCAGTACGCCCAGCCCTACCTGCGGATATCAGATCTGAGCAAGGAGTTTGGTGTGTTCACCGCCTTGCAGGGGGTTTCGCTCGATATTTACGATGGTGAGTTCGTTTGTTTTCTCGGCCCCTCGGGGTGCGGCAAAACCACTCTGCTGCGGGCCATCGCCGGGCTCGATATCCAAACCACCGGTCGCATTGAGCAGGGCGGCCTCGACATATCCGCGCTGCCCCCTTCGGAGCGGGATTTTGGCATCGTGTTTCAGTCCTATGCCCTGTTCCCGAACCTGAGCGTGGCGCGCAACGTGGCCTATGGATTGGAGAATCGGGGCATGAAGCGGGCCGCGATCCAGAGCCGCGTCGATGAGTTGCTGTCGGTTGTCGATCTTGCGGATCAGGCCGACAAATACCCGGCGCAGCTTTCCGGCGGGCAACAACAGCGGGTCGCGCTGGCCCGCGCCCTGGCGCCATCACCGGGTCTGCTGCTGCTGGACGAGCCCTTGTCGGCGCTCGATGCCAAGGTTCGCGTACACCTGCGCAGCGAGATCAAAGATCTGCAGCACCGTCTGGGTGTTACCACCGTCATGGTGACCCACGATCAGGAAGAGGCGCTCACCATGGCCGACCGTATCGTGGTCATGAATGAGGGCCGGGTCGAACAGATCGGAACGCCTGAGGCGATCTACGGCAACCCCAGTTCGGCCTTTGTCGCCGATTTCATCGGCACCATGAACTTTATTCCGGTGGAACCTGCGGGGGCGGGCCAGGTGCAGTTGGGTGACACCAGGCTGACCCTGCCGGACTCCGTGGGGATCGAGGCCGGGCGGTTCAACCTGGCGATCCGGCCCGAGGACATTGCGGTGTGGGCGCCGGAGTTGGGGGACGACAACCGGCTTGAGGTTCAGGTGTCGAATCTTGAGTTCCTGGGCTCGTTTGTCCGCGCCACCCTGGAATTGCCCGGCAACGCCGCCCCGGTGCGGGCGGATCTGTCGATCAACCTGATGCGCGACCTGGAACTGCGGCCCGGGGGGCGTTTGAGTATCGTGCTGCCGAGAGAGCATCTGCATGTCTACCCGGACTGAGCGGCCATGACAGCGTCCGCCTCGGTCACCGCACACGCCGGCAGGGTTCAGCCCAAGTTGGGGCGCGACGACTGGATGATGCGCGCCTTCATGGGCGTGATTGCACTGTATCTGCTGGCGACCCTGGCCCTTCCCCTCTACACCATGCTGTCCAAGAGCGTCGAGGACGGGGACGGCGCGTTCATTGGCCTGGCCAACTACACCCAGTATTTTTCGACTCCGGCTCTGTTCCACTCCATTTACAACAGCCTGTTCATCTCCATTGTCACCACGCTGATCACCACCACCCTGGCGTTCGTATTTGCCTATGCGCTGACCCGCAGTTGCATGCCCTTCAAAGGTGCGTTCAAGGTCATAGCCATGGTGCCCATCCTGGTGCCGTCGCTGTTGCCCGGCATCGCATTGATCTACCTGTTCGGCAACCAGGGCATGCTCAAGGGTCTGTTGTTCGGACACAGCATCTATGGGCCCATCGGCATCATCATCGCCGAAGTGTTCTATACCTTGCCCCATGCCCTTTTGATCATCGTGACCGCCTTGTCCATCGCCGATGCACGCTTGTATGAGGCTTCCACCGTGCTGCGCGCGACCACGTTGCGCACCTTTTTTACCGTCACTCTGCCCGGCGCCCGCTACGGGCTGATCAGCGCGGGCTTTGTGGTTTTTACCCTGGTCATTACCGATTTCGGCGTACCCAAGGTGGTGGGCGGCCAGTACAACGTGCTGGCCCTGGACATCTACAAACAGGTGATCGGGCAACAGAACTTCCAGATGGGCGCGGTGGTGGGTGTGGTCCTGCTGATTCCGGCAGTGGCCGCGTTCATGGTGGACCGGCTGGTTCAGCGGCGTCAGGTGGCGTTGTTGTCGGCCCGATCGGTCCCGTACACGCCCAGCCGGAGCCCAGTATTCGACTGGGCCATGATGGGCTATTGCGCACTGATCAGCGTGTTCATCCTCGGCATGCTCGGCGTTTGTCAGTACGCCGCCCTGGTCAAATTCTGGCCTTATAACCTCACCCTGGGCTTGAGCAACTACGCCTTCGATCTGATGGACGGAGGCGGTTGGGACTCTTACTTCAACTCCATCCGCATGGCCTTGTACACTGCGGCGTTCGGCACCGGTGTGGTCTTCCTCGGCGCCTATATGGTGGAAAAATCCCGCGGTTTCCACACCGGTCGGGGTGTGTTCCAGTTCTTCGCCATGATGCCCATGGCGGTGCCCGGGATGGTGCTGGGCCTCGCCTACATCTTTTTCTTCAACAACCCGAACAATCCGCTGAACTTTCTGTACGGCACCATGGGGATCCTGGTGATATGCACCATCACCCATTTCTATACCGTCGCCCATTTAACGGCGGTTACCGCCCTCAAGCAGATGGACCCGGAGTTCGAGGCGGTGTCGTCATCCCTGAAACAGCCGTTTTACCGTACCCTGACCCGGGTCACGGTGCCGGTCTGTCTGCCGGCGATTCTGGATATTTCGATTTATCTGTTTGTCAACGCCATGACCACCGTGTCGGCAGTGGTTTTCCTGTACGGTCCGGATACGGCGCTGGCCTCGGTGGCGGTCCTGAACATGGACGATGCGGGCGATATCGCACCCGCCGCGGCCATGGGTATGATGATTTTCTACACCAACGCGGCGGCAAGACTGATTCACGGCCTTTTGACCCGCGGCATCCACGCCAGAACCCAGGCCTGGCGCACGCGCTGACCGGGGCGCCGCCCACTATAGCGACGACGAGGTGACCATGGCCGACCAAAGCGATGTGATCGACCGGATCATTCAATTGTTCCAGCGCAAGGGGGATGCCACCTACGGAGAGCATGTCACCCAGACCGAACATGCGCTCCAGTGCGCCGCATTGGCCGAGGCCGCTGGGGCGGATTCGGCCACGGTGGTTGCCGCGCTGTTGCACGATATCGGGCACTTGCTGGACAAGCGCGGTGAGGATGCCGCCGAGCGTGGTATCGATACCCGTCACGAGGTGCTGGGCGCCCAATGGCTGGAGCGGTACTTCGGAACAGCGGTGAGCGAGCCGGTGCGTTGGCACGTGGACGCCAAGCGCTATCTTTGCGCGGTGGAGTCGGGCTACTCGGAGGAACTGTCCGAGGCTTCGAAACTGAGCCTCGGGCTACAGGGTGGGCCGTTCAGCGTCTCCGAGGCGAGTGATTTTGCGTCCCGGCCCTACTTCCAGCAGGCCGTCGCGGTGCGGCGCTGGGACGACGCCGGTAAGGTAGAGGGACTGGAACTGCGGACCGTGGCGGCGTATCGCGAACACATGGATACGGTACTGGCCGGCGCACACAGCGCATGCTGACATCGGTTCCGGAACTCGAACTGGCCCACTGGCGCCGTCGCGTCACCGAGCTCTACGCACGGGTACGCGCCAGCACGGACCCGGAACAAGGTCATGGCTGGTTTCGGGGAGAACGAGACGCCTTGTTTCGCGACCATCCCCAGAGCCCCTTGAGCGCGGCCGATCGGTCCACGTTCAGTGCCTTGGACTATTTCGCCTATGATTCGGCCTATCGGGTGCTGGGCGCGGTCCATCCGGAACCCAACGGAGAACGCTTCGAACTGGATCTGGGCGACGATGGGCGGGCCGGGTTTTGCACGGTGGGGTGGGTGCGCTTCCAGCTGCTCGGCCAGACCTGCAGCTTGAATCTGTTTCAGCTCGAAGGGTACGCCGGTGGCCTCTGGCTTCCGTTTTCAGACCACACCTCCGGCCATGAAAGCTATGCCGGCGGACGTTATCTCTACGACACCATAAAGGGAGCGGATCTGGGTGCCGGCCCATCAGGAATGGTGCTGGACTTCAATTTCGCCTACAACCCCTCCTGCAGCTATGATGCCCGCTGGATCTGCCCATTGCCATCCGCCCAGAACCGGCTGCCGCTGGAAGTCAGGGCAGGTGAGCGTTGGATCACCGAACAGAGGACAAAACGGGCATGAAGGGCATACTCGGTGTCGTGCTTCTGGTCGTGACCTGGGCCGCCAGTGGCGCCGAGCCGGTGTCGCCCTACGCTCAGGAGGCCGACGACTTTCAGGGACTTTCGGCGGACGAGATTCAGGGTCTGATGACCGGTGCAGGCATGGGCATGGCTCGCCCGGCGGAGCTGAACCACTACCCGGGCCCGCGGCATGTGTTGGAATTGGCGGCGCAACTGGAACTGACGCCGGTTCAGATCGAGTCGACCGAGGCGGTGTATGAGCGCATGCAGGCCCGGGCGCAGGAGCTGGGAGAGCGCATCGTCAAGGAGGAGCGGGCCCTCAACAAGTTGTTTGCCAGCGGCACACCGGACGTGCTGTCGCTGGAATCCAGGCTCGCTTCCATCGGCCAGCTCCGGGCCCAGCTTCGGCTGGCGCATCTGGCGGCCCACCTGGAACAACGGCCGATTCTGAGTCAGGCCCAGGTCGAGCTGTATGACCAGCTCCGTGGGTATGGCGAAGGGGCGCCCATGTCTCATGGACAAGGTCACGGCCACGGGCAAGGCCACGGGCTCAACTGATTCAGGCAATACGCAGATCGTGGACCGTGTCCAGCACCACGTCGGCTTCGGCGGTCAGCACTTGCGCCTCCGCCGTTCCGCTGGTTACGCCCACACAGCACGCCACGCCGGCGTTTCGCCCGGTCTGCATATCGCAGACACTGTCTCCCACCATCATCATGCATTCCGTGCGCACACCCAGTTGGTCAGCCAGGTGATGCAGTCCGTCCGGAGCCGGTTTTGCCGGCAAAGGATCGTCGCCACAGAACAGGGCATCCACCCAGGGTGAGAGACCCAGCAGGCTCAGCGTCTCCCGGGTGGCGGCCCGATCGTCGCTGGTGGCCACGGCGATGCGAATCCCCGCGCCTTGCAAGCGCTTGAACAAACCGGGCAGATCACCAATCGGCTTGAGTTGGTCACGCTGAGGCAGGGCGCGGGCAAACTCGCCGAAGGTTTCCCGGGCCGCGACCTGGGCCGGGTGCCAGCCGACGCCGGATTGATAAAGCACCAGCGCAATGACGGTTTCCAGGGTCTCCATGGGCGAGACGGCCAGGGGGCTGTCAGCCGCGGTGATTGCCCGTTTGGGGTCGTATCCAAGGCTCCGAAACAGTGCATTACCCAGTTCCGGGTACTCGGGATAGTGCTCGATCAGCGCCCCGACTGTTGCTCGGGCCTTGCCGGACCACAGGTGATGGAAATCGATCAGGGTACCGTCCTTGTCGAACACCACGGCCTCGATTTGATGGATTTTCCCACCGGCCTGTAATGCATTCACTGGATATTCCTCACAAGGCAGGGTTCCGTAACGGGGTTTCTGGCGGAACGGGCTGGTTCCGCCGGTGATAGCAGGGCGCCGGGTGGGCGGTTCACGGGCATTGGGCGCGGTTCATGAATCCGCTGGTTCCCACCCTGCGGGATCCCACAGTATGGCATCCAGAGAGGTCTGCCAGCCGTGTCGTCGAAGGTCGACCCGCTGCCCCTGGACCACAACCCCTTCGGCTTCCAGATTCGCTTTCTGCCGGCGATAGCCGGGGCTATCCAGTGGGAACGCGATGCGCCCCCCGGCGGCGATCACCCGATGCCAGGGCAGTTCCTGCTGCTCATCGCTGTGCCTGAGCGCGAATCCCACAAAGCGTGCGCCTCGCCCAAGCCCCGCCGCCTGGGCAATCTGTCCGTAGGTGGCAACCTGGCCGGCGGGAATGCGCCGAACAACCTCGTACACCCGCTGTTTTCGGCGCGCCACGTCCGGGTTCCCGCCGTGTTTCATCGGGTCTTTTGCTGGCTACGCCGGAACCCTCGCCGCGGGGCCGGGGTCCAGCACATGCTTCGCCCAGGTCGCGTCATCGACGCAACGCTGCGTACATTCGGTTCAAGGCCTGATCCAGAGTCTGGCGTGGACAACCGAAATTGAGCCGCACAAAGCCTTCGCCACCGGGTCCGAAGGCCTGCCCGTCGTTCAGGGCCAGACGTGCCTGGTCGACAAAGAAGCGATACGGGTCTCCCGGGATGTCAGCGTCCCGGCAGTCGATCCAGGTTAGAAAGGTGGCCTCGGGCACGGTGCTGCGCAACTCCGGCAGTGCCGTGCGCAGGAACTCGGTCACATGGTTTCGATTGGCCCTCAGATACTGGAGCAATGCCTCCAGCCAGCGCCCACCGGACGCGTAGGCCGCCTTGGCCGCGGGATAGGCCAATACATCGGGGCTGGCAACCAGGCCGCGGGCGGCCCGCTGCAGCCGTTTTCTCAGATCGGCGTTCTGCACCACCGCGAAACTTAGACGCAGACCCGCCAGATTAAAGGTTTTGCTGGGCGCCATGAAGGTGATGGTGTGTTCGGCGATCTCCGGGGAGAGGGCGGCCAAGGGTTGATGGACTCGATCGCCCAGCAACAGTTCGCAGTGGATCTCGTCCGAGCACATGACCACGCCCTTCGCCATGCACAAATCCGCCATGCGTGTCAGCTCGTCTTGGCTGAACACCCTTCCGCTGGGGTTTTGTGGATTGCACAGCATAAACAACCGGGTCCGATCGTTGATCAGGTCCGCGAAGTGATCGAAGTCGATCTCGTAGCGCAGTTCGCGCTCATCCACCACGGGCTTGAGCGGATTCACCAGCAGACGGCGGTCCTGATACTCGACCGCGCTCAAAAACGGCGGATAGACCGGGGTCTGCACCAGTACCCCGTCGCCCGCCTTGCCGATCGCCTTGCACACCGTATTGAGTGCCGAGCCGACACCGGGCTGGTAGATGATGTGTTCGGGCTTTACCTGCCAGCCATAGCGTTGATGCAGGCGCTCGACAATCAGGTCTGTGAGCTCGGGGTCTGGATCGCCATATCCGAACAGCCCGTGGTGCACCCGCTCCTCGAGCGCCTTGAGCACCTCCGGCGGCGACATGAAATCCATATCCGCCACCCAGAGGGGCAGCACGTCATCGGGATATCGGTTCCATTTGTAACAGTCGCTGGCGCGGCGGTCGTGAATCTGGTCGAAGTCGAACATATCGGCGCGGGTACCCTGGGGTATGTTTGGTATTGCACTGCGGACTTATGGTCACGCCGCGAGCGTTCCGGATGGCTTGCTGGCACACTACTGGGAGACGGAGCGTTCGACAACCGGGAGACGGCATGACCCAGGTCTGGCCAATCGCGCTAGCGCTGCTGGGCTTGGCGGCCTGCCAGTCCGGGCCAGCGCGGATGTCGGCGGATGTAGGGCCGTTTCCGGTCAGCAGCCGGGTTTATCTGCATCAGGATCTGCCGCTGGCGGCGGGTCAAGGCAGAGTCTACGTCCAGCACGGGCGGGTCTCACCCCTCGGGGCCCGGGAATTCAGCCCGTACTGCCGATGGCGGGTGCTGCGGCAAGCGGCGGGGAGTCGTATCCCGGCGGGAGTTTACACGGTAGAGCGCTCGTGGACGGAGTCGGGCCGGTTTGTCCGGGACCATGCCGGCTCGCCGATCCATACCATCGCTCAGGCGGATCTCGCACGGTCCGAACCGGACGCGTTGCGTTTGCGGGAAGAGCAGAGCGATGTCGCCTTTGGCGTATTGCTTGATCTGGTTCCGGCCGGCACGGCGGGCGCGGCACACTACCGATTGATTTGCGCTCAGCGCGTTGACCCGACTCGAGCGGACCGCTACCCCACGATTCAACAGATTCAGCGAACTGTAGACGGGGTCATGACGTTCGAGGTTACGCGCTATGGCTGAGAGCGGTACACCCGTCCCGGTCATGCGAAATCCAACAAGGCTTTGGGAGAGGTGTTCGAACGATGCAGACTGGTCAGCCTATGGATCCGGTGGTGGTGAATGTGACCCGGGGCGGGCGTGTCGAAAGCACGCATCGCGGGCGGGTGGTGGTGAGCGATGCCGGGGGCGCGATTCACTTTCGTGTCGGCGACATCGATTCGCCGATCTTTCCGCGTTCCGCAATAAAGCCCCTGCAGGCGACGTTGCTGGTTGAGAGCGGCGCCGCAAGTCACTTTGCATTGGGCCCGGATGCGCTGGCCCTGGCTTCGGCATCCCACGGCGGTGAGCCCCGACACATCGAGGCGCTGCAACATTGGCTGAACGGGATTGAGATGAGTGAGGCCGATCTGCAATGCGGCAGTCACTGGCCCACCTATGAGCCCGCGGCCTGCGAACTTGTGGTCCAGGGGCGCAAGCCAACTCAGATCCACAACAATTGTTCCGGCAAACATGTCGGGTTTCTGGCGGTTGCCCGTCACCTGGGCATGGACACACAGGATTACATCGCCTACGGGCATCCCCTGCAGGCGCGTCTCAGAGACGTGCTGGGCGCGTTCTGCGACCTGGACATGGAGCGTCTGGATTGGGGTTTGGATGGGTGCTCCATCCCCACCTACGACATGCCCATGCGCAGTCTCGCTCTGGGTATGGCCCGGTTCGCAGATCCGAAAGATCTGGGCGACGCCACGGGTGAGGCAGTCCGGCAGGTGGCCGAGGCCATGAGCGCCGAGCCTTTCATGGTGGCCGGAACCGGACGCTACTGCAGCCGGATGATGGAAGCCGCCGGTCCGCGTCTGCTGGTCAAGACCGGCGCCGAGGGCGTTTACTGCGCCGCGCTGCCCGAGCACGGCCTGGGCATTGCGCTCAAGTGCGACGATGGGGCGACGCGGGCCGCCGAGGTGATGATGACATCGGTCCTGCGCCGCCTCGGGGTGATCGACAAGACGGTGGCGGAGGCGGTGTCGGATCTGGTCCATGTCGAGCTGCGCAACTGGGCCGGACGGCTGGTGGGTGAGGTGCATCCCTGTGGTCCGCTTGTGGAGTGAGCCTGCATCCGCAGGCGCGGTCGGTCCGTAACAGGGGTCAGAACGCGTTTGCGTCCCGATGGATTCTGTTGAATTGCAACACTCATCCCTGCGTCAGGGTGTCCAGATAGCCGATGCCCCCAAGCGCCCGCATCTGATCCAGGATCCACCGCTGTCGCTGTCGCATATACGGGCTGGGCGCCTTGATGCTGTAGCGGTTCGGGCTCGGCAACACTGCGGCAATGGCGGCAGCCTGGGTGCGGGTGAGTTTGGCTGCGCTGCGCTTGAAATGGGCTTCCGCCGCCGCTTGCGCGCCGAATATGCCTGGCCCCATTTGCGCGATGTTCAGGTAGATTTCCAGGATTCGCCGCTTGCTCAGCACCTGTTCCATAATCAGGGCGATGGTCGCTTCCAGTCCTTTTCGGACATAGCTTCGGCCGTTCCAGAGGAACAGATTTTTCGCCACCTGCTGGGTGATGGTGCTGCCGCCGCGAACGGCGCCGCCGGCCAGATTGTTTTCCAGCGCGTCGAGGGTCGCGTCCAGATCGATCCCGTGGTGGGTCGGAAAACGCTGGTCCTCCGCGGCTATCACGGCGAGCGAAAGATGGGGCGAAATGCGGTTGCTGTCCACCCATTGATACTCGATGGCACTGGTGCGTGCCAACCGGTCCTGAATCATGACGGAGCTGGTGGGGGGATCGACCCAGCGCAGGGCCACGATCAGGCACAGAAACAGCATCGTCAGCCCGACAACGGCGGTCATCAGCCATCGCAGCAGTCGGCGCAAGACGCTTCGTTTCACCCCCCTGGCAGCTTGACGGCGTTTGCCCATGGTGTGTCGCATCGCGGATTCGGGGCGCGCATGATACCGCAGAATACCGGCCATGAGCGGGTGTGCCGGCCGCCGCGAGTCGACACCGGAGACCGGCTTGGTGTGGCCCAAACCGGTCGCGGTGGCGGAACTTGGCCGTGGTGCGTGGGATCAGGATAGTAGGCAGTATTCATACAGGCGGAGCGAGAATCATGTTGTTCAAACCACCCACTGACATCCGGCCGTCGGAAATCACCGACGAGGCCGTGTATCGGGATCGGCGGCGTTTCCTGCGCACCGCGGCGGTTACCGGCGCCGCCGTTCTGGCCGCCCCCCAGCTGGCGTCCGCCGCTGTTTCCCTGGGTGAGATCAAGCCCGGGCCGTTCAGTACCGACGAGGAACCCAACAGCTACGAGGACATCACCAGTTACAACAATTTTTATGAACTGGGCACCGGCAAGTCGGATCCCAAGGTAAACGCCCGCTATCTCAAGACCGATCCGTGGAGCGTGACCGTAGACGGTGAGGTGTCCAAGCCCGGAACCTACGCACTGGAGGATCTGCTGGCCCCCCATGCGATTGAAGAGCGCACTTACCGGCTGCGCTGCGTCGAGGCCTGGTCCATGGTCATACCCTGGAACGGGATACCCCTGGGCGATGTGCTCAAGCGGTTTGAGCCAACCTCACGGGCCAAGTATGTGGCTTTTACCAGCATCCTGGACCCGAAAAATCTGCCGGGGCAGCGGCGTTCGGTATTGGACTGGCCCTATGTGGAAGGACTGCGCATCGACGAGGCCATGCATCCACTGACGCTGCTGGCGGTGGGGTTGTACGGAAAAATCATGCCCAATCAGAACGGCGCTCCGATTCGCCTGGTGGTGCCTTGGAAATATGGCTTCAAAAGCGCCAAGTCCATTGTTCGCATCACCCTGACCGAGGAGCAGCCGCCCACGGCCTGGAACCTGTCCAATGCCCGTGAGTACGGGTTTTACTCCAACGTCAATCCGGAGGTGAACCACCCCCGGTGGAGCCAGGCGAAGGAGCGCCGGATCGGCGAATTCTTTAAGCGGCCCACCTTGCCGTTCAACGGCTATGGCGACCAGGTCGCGTCCCTGTACAGCGGCATGGATCTCAAGGCGGATTTCTGAGCATCATCGCAAAACCCCAGCGTCGCCCGTCCGGCTGGTGGCGTTCTCCCAAGCCCGTGGTGTTCGGGTTGTGTCTTGTGCCGCTGTCCCTGTTGCTGCTGGACGGGTTCCAGGGCCGTCTCGGGGCCAACCCGGTGGAAACCATCACCCACGCCACCGGACTGTGGGGTCTGAGGCTGTTGCTCCTGACCCTGGGCATTACCCCCCTGCGTCGTATGTTCGGATGGAATCGGCTGATTGCCTATCGCCGGATGCTGGGCTTGTTCGCTTTTTTCTATGGAAGTCTGCACCTGTCTACGTATCTGGTTTTCGACCAGTTTTTTGACCTTCGTGCCATCTGGGAGGATGTGTTGGAGCGGCCTTACATCACCCTGGGTTTCAGTGCCTTTGTGTTGCTGGTGCCTTTGGCGGTGACCTCCACCAACGGCTGGATCCGGCGGCTGGGAAAGCGCTGGGTCACCTTGCACAAGCTGATTTATCCGGCGGCGATCCTGGTGATTGCGCATTTTCTGTGGTTGGTGAAAGCGGACTATCGCGAACCCGGAATCTATGCCCTGATTCTGGCCTTGTTGCTGGGATTCCGGCTGTTGCCCGTCCACACCGGCAAGCGCCGCCGGAGTCGAACAGCCCAAGCCAAGGGTGCCATGGGTCGCGTCGCCCGCTGAATGCAAATTTAGCCTAGCTTGCGCCCGTCGTTCAGTTCAGCCAGCCGCCGGTGGCCTGGACCGGAGTGGGGTCGAGCCCCCGTGTGACCCAGATGGAAAGGGCGCGACGATCGGGCTCGATCGGGCTACTGCTCGGGAGCTTGGATCGTGCTGTCAGAGTGCCGTTGAGGTCTCGCATGGTGCGTGTTTCATAGCCCAGCACCACGAAATCGTGGGTCAGTTCCCGCCCCCGATTCTCTCCCGCCGCGACCGCCGTTGAAAGGCCGGAGCCGGTCACGGCGACGTGAACCTGGTAGCGCCCGTCGTCGCCGTTGGTGGGGACGAAACGCGACAGTACCTGGTCGTTGGCGACGGTGACGCTCAGGCGACCGGCCGGAACGTCCGGTTTCAGTGTCAGCTGCGGATCATGAAACCAACCGCGCCACTCGCTGCCGTTCACCACGAATCCCGGAGTGTAGACCGTCCCGAGGCTGCCGTAGCGGGCATAGTCCCGCTGACGTTCGGAGTATTGCCGGGTCGCGAATCGGTCCTTCCAGCCCAAGCCGTCCCAGTAGTCCACATGAAACGCCACTGGGACCACGTCGTGCCACAGTCGCGTATCGTTCTTCAGCCCGCTGACC